>Ga0209407_1005019_pt1 | contig 10551 bp, 9 predicted proteins | sample AD_JPNHG3_MetaG_FD_184410 | JGI IMG/M metagenome (GOLD analysis project Ga0209407, IMG submission 184410) | Active sludge microbial communities of municipal wastewater-treating anaerobic digesters from Japan - AD_JPNHG3_MetaG (SPAdes) (version 2) | ecosystem: Engineered > Bioreactor > Anaerobic >... | reverse complement strand
TCTCCTGCTCATCGATGGTGAGCACTCCGCCGGCGAATGAGGTTCCACGGCCCAACACAACGTCCGCGACTTTGAAAGTGCCTAAGTTCAGCTTCATGAGGTTTGTCCCCTCTCAATCCTCAGCCGTTTCACGGAGAGAACAATGTCGGTCTCTCAACCTCGGTACACAGGGAATCGAGTGCGGCTTTGACAAGCTTCCTTCTATACTCGATCTCCCGCTCCCGGGGAAGAGAGGCGTCGCTGCACATGTAGGGAATGCGACCGCCGATAACGATTCTGCTTGCTCCAACCGCCTCTGCAATCGAGCTCATTGCCGTAATACAGGCCGAAGGGATCCCGACCCTCTCAATTTCTTTCGCTAGCGTTGCACCGCAACGCGTGCCAGTCGCTCAGCTGGACGGGATTAGGACGCCGTGCACCCCTGCTCTCAGCAGTTCCTGGGCGATTTCCTGGCCGAATCTTGCGCTTCTTTCGACCGGGGTGCCGTTGCCCACAGTGACGTAATATGTATCATAAAGCTTACCGATGTACCCTTCGGCTTCGAAGAACCTCATGGCATCCACAGGCAGGACTCTGTTCGGGTCCTCGTTGGCGAAACTTGCGTCGAACCCTCCGTGAATGGCTTCATACTGCCCCTTCTCCAGACTGTCGATGCCCTCTAGCGAACACGACTCCCAGCTGGTTGCGTTGGCATGCTTGATTCTGTCAGGATTCCCAAAGGGGACAATGCCCGCTTCGGTCACTAGGGCGATGGTTGCTTGAGCGAGATTCGTGATCGGCTTAGCGGGAGTGACCTTCTCGTATCTTCCCACCGGCACTTCGGTCGTGTAGGGCTCGCTCTTGAGCTTCTTGTGTAGCATCTCTACTGCTCTAGCGGCTGCAGGCCTATCCGTTAACCGGTTGAGCCGTCTGCCGCGGGGGATGTAGCCTTCCTCCTTGGCCGACAGGATCGCCTCGCCGGTGGCCATCTTCTTTACCAACCTCGCCACACGGCGAATGGCGTCTCTCATCCCGGCCGCCGAAGCCCCTGTAGCCACGATCAGCAGGTCTTGCTTGTACATTTCCACTGCAGGGTTCTCCGGGTACATGGCTGTGACCGTGGGGATGCTCTGGCGCCGTGCCACAGCGGCGCAGACCCCGCCGCAGGCCAGCCCGTAGCGTCCCGCATTGAAGGCCGGCCCTGCTACCAGCAGATCTATGCCCTTCTCGCTGACCGCATGGCATACTGCGTCAGCAACGTAGTCGCTGTTCTCGGCGTAGTAGTTGTCCCCGCAGACGATGGTCATTACGATTTCGTAGCCCTCGCCCAGCTCCCTCTGGAGCGCTGTGCCTGGCCCAATGGGCCCGTCCTTGATCGCGAGCGGAGCGCCCGCGGCTTCCTCACCGCCAATTCCGCCGTAGAACTGGTTGATGTAGTGAGCGACTCGTTTCCTCATACACGTTCCACCTCCGCTACACGTCCTGAACAGGCAGTTCCGTCCCCCAAATCCCGATTACACTGCGTGCAAGGCAACGTGCCAGAATACCATCATGAAGCCCAGCGCCATGCTGAGAAGACTCGCTAGATACTAGGTGTAGACCCAATTCGGTAACGAGTTCGGAAATTCCTTCTGAGACATGAAAATTTCTTTCGAAGCGTGTGGAAGAGTGGACTGACACGACCAAGACTACTTGGCGGGTTCGCACCACTCGGCGCGTCAACGTGCGGGCGAGGGCGCCCCCGACCGGCCCTGATCGGCGCGCCATGACTCGATATCAGATCTCAGAGCTCGAGCGCCTCTCCGTCCTGAAGCAGCGTAACGCCCTGAAGATATCGGGCGAAGTGCTCGGCATGTTCGGTATGGATGGGGATGATCCTGCCGGGACGCAGGCCGGCCACCAGGCGCCTGATGTCGTACCAGGTGCAATCGCCGCTGATGTGCAGGTGAACGGGTTCCACCCCGTGTGTTTCGCACAGGGGTCGTATGTACTTGTCTTCCTTCCAGTATCCGTCCCACATGGACCAGACGATGCTCATTTCCCGTATAGCGCTTCCGCACTAGTCCTCGAGTTCGCCGGGCGTATAGCGGTTGGACTTGGCCAGCAACACAATCTTTCGGGGAGTGGCTTTCATATCGTCCCACTCCACTCATTTGGGCCTGGTCTGCTCTAGAAAATCCGGCCTCCCGGCTCTTCGCAGCCTGTCCTGGTGATAGTCCCACGACACGACCCTTATCTCGTCCCGGTTCCATTGGGGTATTGCCTTCGAGATGGGCCTCAGAGCCATCAGGGTATATGCGGTATGTAGGTCGATCACCATGGTCTTTCCGGTCCTCTTCGCCGCACGGTATATGGTGACGATTCTATCGAGGTTGTGCGATGAGCAGAACACCACGGCCATGTGGCGCTGGCTGCGCATTAGCTCAACGAATTCCAGCTCAAGGTGGGCTTCCGTCCTGCGCGGCCCTTGAGGCCGCCCGACGGTGGTGCCCTCCATCAGTAGCGTGTCTACCTTGCCGGCAAGCTCGTCGACGAGCTTGTTCCATAGTCCGCCTTCTCTCCCGTGAGATCTGATGTCGCCTGAATACAACAGCCTGTGCCCGTCGGCCTCTACTTCAAGGGCCACTGCGTTGGGGGCAGAGTGATCGACCAGATGGGCAGTGATGGTGAATGGCCCGATTCGCACGGGCTTGCCCACACGTATGGTGCGTCGGTTCTGGATGGAGACCAACTGCGGCAGGAATACCGCAAGCGAGTCATGCAGGGCCCATGTGCCCCGGGTGGCGTATTTGGGGATGGACTCATGTACGTAGCCGGCCAGGCCCGTGTGGTCCTGATGGGCGTGGGACAGGATCACCGCCGCAATGCTCGGCTCGTGCCCGCGATAGGCGCCGTCAACTGCAGGTGACCGGAGACAAGATCCGGCAGGGCGAGGTCGACACCGTCGGGGCCGGACTGCCGCTCCATCCTCGCGAAGCTGGCGTCCACTTCGATCCTGGTATCCGCTAGGGCATGGTCAATGGAGTCGGCATACGTGACTACGGTGCACGGGCCAGGATCACCCTATCGGGCGATAGACAGGCTGTTCAGCTCGTTCTAGCATTGGGTTGGCAGTGCGTTCTGCTCCTGGGTCTGGACAACCGCGCAGGAGTAGCGTAGAATGAACGTGCCATCACTGGTGGTGGCATGCCCGGAGGGTGACAGAATGCCGTCTTGGCGCAGGCTCTTTAGGCGCCTGATGGAGGGAAGCAGCGATTTCGCTCCGGACGAGCTACTCCTAGTCGCAGCAAGGCTCGGATGCGATATACGGCAGGGGGGAAAAGCCAGTCACATAGTGATATCCCATGAACTCCTCAGGCGCCCGGGCAGGCCGGTTCCGAGAATCGTCATAGTGACGAGCAGGAAGCGGGCGAAACCGTATGAGATTGCACGCATGCGGGAGTTCATATCGCTTGTCGAGGAGGCCCGCTTCATGCAAGAGGCAGAGGAAGGTGAGTTCCATTAACAGCCTGGACTTCAGAGGCTATGGGATTAGGGTGTTTCCGGTTTCGCCGGAGAACGGAGGCGGTTGGGCAGCGGTTGTCCCTGAGCTACCGGGGTGCTCGGCGTGCGGTGATTCGCCTAGCGAAGCGATGGACGAACTCCAGGACGCGATTGACTCGTGGATACAGGCCACCCGCGAGTTTGGCGACTGCGTGCCTGAGCCCAAGCAATGGGCGCCAGACAAATTCAGCGGCAAGCTCACGGTTCGATTGCCTAAATCACTCCACAGGGAGCTGGCCGAATGTGCGTCCGAGCAGGGTGTCAGCATCAACAGCTTGATGGTCAGCATGATCTCCAGGGGGCTGGCCCAACTGTCACAGCCCGGCAGCGGAACCGATGCGGGGGTACATGGCAGCCACTCAGGGCACGCCAAGAGGGTGCTCCGAGTGTATCGCTAGCGCCTCGAGTTCTCTCAGGTTCAGCTGGCAGGCTGTCTCCTACAAGCTCACTCCAGCGAATCGACGTGCCCTTCTTCCAGCAGCCATTCCAGTCTCACGACATCGAGGCGGTTGTTGATGCCGAACATGATGACCGCTTGCCACAGGATCTGATAAGCGTATCCCCGCCGGCGCAGGCAACGCCACGGGCGAACTGCGGGCAGGTCTCCGGTATCCTGCGAAGCCGGGACGGCATTTCAGCAAGCGCTGCTCTTCCGTGTGGTTCAGCCGTGCATCTTGGCTGGAACTCGTCTCCACCAAGGAACCGGGAGGCGACTACTGCGTTGTCGGCGGCAAAAACCACGTCACGCTGGAGACGCTTGCTGCCGCCCACTTGCCTACATGTGCTTCTCCTCCTCTGCCGCTCCCTATGCGCCGCCGCTCTCCTGGCTGCCGCGTGCGGCCTGGTGGCGGGCATTGCTCTGCTAGTTCCCACCGTGCTTTTCGGGTATGCAATCAAAACCCTGAGGAACGGCAGAGTCGCGGAAGGCCGAGAGCCTGGTGGGGGTGTGGCTGCAGTGGGCAACATGTTCCAGTCTGTGCTCGACAGGCTGAAAAACAGGGCCCGACGTTCCGGGATGAACTTCCAACTAGTGCTGCAGTTGTTCTGCCAGGAGGAGTCCCTGAGAAGGCTCGCAGTGTCGCGGTACAGGGAGCGCTTTGTCCTCAAAGGGGGACTATTGCTATACTCATTGAGCGGCTTTGCCGGAAGGCCTACCATGGATGTCGATGTTCTGATGCGGGGGATATCGAACGAAATCGGTACCGTTGAGAGAGTGGTACGGGCGATACTGAACGTTTCTTCAGGCAACGAGTACGTCATCTACGACGTAGTTCGCTGTGTTCCCATTGCCGAAGGCAGGCAGTACACAGGAGTGAGGGTGCAACTGGTTGGGCGCATCGGAAACACCGTGACCCCGTTTCATATCGATGTGGCTGTTGGAGACATTATAGTGCCGAAGCCAATAGAGCGTGAGATCCCGACACAACTCGACGGGTTCAGCGCACCCGTGATTCTGACATACTCTCTGGAATCGATTGTTGCTGAGAAATTGGACACCATCATCGCCAGGATGAACATGAACAGCAGAATGAAGGATTTCTACGATCTCTACTACATCGCGAGTGTCTATCACATCGATGGCAGGGCACTTCAGGAAGCTGTGTTCCAGACACTGCAGAGACGTGGAACAGCGTATGGGGGCGACACTCTGGAAAGAATCAGGGGTCTTGTACGTGATGCAGATGTCCGATCCAGGCGGTCAAGGTTCTCCAAGAAGACGCTTGGGCTCGAGGTGAGCCTTGAGGACGTTATGGACCGAGTGTGCTTCATGCTGCTATTCTCGCCTAGATCCGTATGCATCATCCAGACTCATCTGCGCCCGCACAATCAGGTCCCTTACGGCAAGGACGTCGTCGATCAGATCGAACGAAGGCGGCTCGATGCGCCGCTTTGAAGTTCCTGCACGCCACGCTCATTGTGCTGGGATAGCCGGATAGTGAGCCCGCGGCTTAAGGTCTGTGGGAAACGACAGGCCTGATCAGCCTGAGCCCATCGAGAACTGTGATCGATCAATGTGCTGTAATACAGTATGCTGCAATGGGGGTGGATAGTATGGGAGGGAAGGACAAGTACAGGACGCAGCTCTACCTGGATGAGGCCCGATACCTGTTCCTCAAGGAAAGCGCGGCGAAGTACAATACGAGCATGGCCGAAGTAGTCCGGGCTTTGATCGATAAGGAAATGGGAGGCGCCGAATTGATCACGGAGGACGACCCGTTGTTCCGCATGGCCGAAACTGCTGTGACGACAGGACGTGTAGACGGGTCTACCGATCACGATCGCTACATTTACGGGTCGAGGTCTTCTCGAATTGGCCACCCGGGGAGGACTGTAGAAGACTCAGGTACGCCCGATGATACGCTCCGCTGAGTGGCTGTTTGTCGACACGTCCGCATTCATCGCGCTATATGACGCGGGCGACATGTATCATGAGGCCACGAAGAGCTTCTTCACTCCGGAGCATATACGGGGCCTCAGAGTTCAGATGCTGACCACGAGCTTCGTGTTCTCCGAGGTGTACGCCTACTTCTGCAAGGCACATGAGGATGCAATAGCAGTAGGCGCCGCTATTCGAGAGAGCAGGGTCCTGCGGTACATCCGCCCGGACTTGGCCGACGAAGAAGCTGCCTGGCAGCTCGCACAGAAGTGCAGTGACAAGGACTTCAGCTTTGTTGACTGCCTGAGTTTCGCCACTATGCTGAGAATTGGGTGCACTCAGGCCTTCACATTTGATTCGCACTTTCGGCAGATGGGTTTCGAGATGCTGCCCGATGTCGCCCTGCGCCGCCGTTAAGCGGAACCGGCGACTCCCCTTCATGTCTCGCTAGATTGCGAAGAGCTCCCGCCCATATCCTGCATTTGATGGCAAGTGACATAGAAAGACGCAGGATTCCCGAGGAGTTTCGCCGAATAGCAACACAGTTTGGCGAGTTTGAGTGGTGTTTCAGTTGGCAGGGGCTATAATCGACGGCTATGAAGGCCCGGTCGCGGCTGAATACCGACGCCGCACCAGGATGTGGAGCAAGCTCAGGAAGGCCGGCGGGCCTTTGAGCGTAAGCGCTGGCCAGCTCAGAGACCTCAGAATCTACGGCGGCGGCCAGGGCATCTGGGTGGACAAGGCGACCACCGGTTCGGTGTCGCCGGACGGCTCCGGCGTTGCAGTAGGTCTGCTGCACACCGGCGAGTACTCCAATGGCTTGTTCTCCGACGGCGCGATATATCGTTATCCCAGAACAACGCGTCCGCCTGGCCGCGACCTGCATGAGGTCAATGCCGTGAAGAACGCCGGCCTCTTGGGCTTGCCGGTATTCGTGGTGACCGCTACGGGCCCTGCTAGGTCTCTCCGAGACGTGCGGCTAGGCTGGGTGGAGGACTGGGACGACGCCGGCATGGCGTTCCTGGTCACGTTCGGCACGATACGAAGACCTGTGCCGTGTGTCGCCAAAGACCACGGGCGTCTGTTCTCTCCTGTTGAACCGCCCGGTGATCGTCTCCCCAAAGCCCCAAGGCGCACATCATCCGAAGCAAGATTCAGGTTCGGAGTCTTCCGGCGCTGCGGTCGACAGTGTGCCGTGTGTGACATGGCTGTGCCGGAGTTGCTCGATATAATCAGACTAAGGCCCGCGCCCAGTGAAGTACATGACGATCCCGCAAATGGGCTCGTTTTGTGTTCATTGCACCAGAGAGCGTACGAATTAGGACTCTTCACTATCGATCCAGTCACACTACACATCACAGTACCTTCCAATGGGCCAGACGTCGCTGCACTCAATATCACCCGCGCCAATCTTGATCACCTGAACCATGGGAGCGACACGCCCTAAGGAGAGGAGCAATGTGGAAAACCGGTTCTTTGAAAGACCTATTCTTAACTCCCCCTATGAGTACCCTGGGCGTCATTGGGAACTCGATGACCACGGGCAGCCGACTCAAAGAATAATCGAGAGTCGCCGTCCTGCTTCATACATCACGCCAATTCCTAGGCCCAAGAAACGCAAGGGTTCGCAGGATCAGCTGCACATCATATTCGACGAAGGCAAGGGCCTGTCCACCGAGGAGCAAGAGTACGATCCGACGCCGATCATCAACGCACTTCGCCACGAGGTAGATAAGTGGCGGATGAGGCCTAACCCTGGCGATTGGCAAGTCACTCCGGAGACGGCTCGACTGCTTCAGTACTGGCGCCATCACAGGTTCAGCAATATTCGCCCGTTCTTCTGCCAAATTGAGGCGGTTGAGACCCTCATCTGGCTGACAGAGGTCGCTCCCAAGGCGGGCAGGACAGGTGAGCGATTCTCCGAGCACCTCAAGCTCGCCAACGCCAACGCCAATCCGGACCTGTACCGCGTCGCTCTCAAGATGGCCACTGGCGCAGGCAAGACCACTGTCATGGCGATGATTATCGCATGGCAGACGATCAATGCCGTGCGTCACCCATCTAGTAGACGGTTTACCCGTGGGTTTCTGGTCGTCACTCCGGGCCTGACCATCCGCGATCGTCTGCGCGTGCTTCAGCCCAATGATCCCGACAGCTACTATGCAAGCCTCGAGCTTGTTCCCACTGACATGCTCGACGACCTGACGAAAGCAAGGATCGTAATCACAAACTACCATTCGTTCAGGCTGCGCGAACGTGTTGAGCTATCTAAGGGTACCAGATCGCTATTGCAGGGCAGGGGAGAGGCCCTTGTCACTGTTGAGACCGAGGGTCAGATGCTTCAACGGGTGATGCCTGAGCTGATGGGCATGAAGAGTATCATGGTCATCAACGATGAGGCTCACCATTGCTACCGGGAGAAGCCCCGAGCCGAGGACGAGGAGGCGCTGAAGGGCGACGATAGGCAGGAAGCCGAGAAGAACAACGAGGCTGCTCGTCTGTGGATCACCGGCCTGGAGACTGTCAATCGAAAGCTTGGGATCGCGCAGGTAATCGACTTGTCCGCGACACCCTTCTTCCTTAGGGGCTCCGGATACGCTGAAGGCACGCTGTTCCCATGGACCATGAGCGATTTCTCGTTGATGGATGCCATTGAATGCGGGATCGTCAAGCTGCCCCGAGTGCCCGTGGCCGATAACATTCCCGGCGGCGAGATGCCGCGCTTTCGCAACCTATGGGAGCACATTGGCAAGCGCATGCCCAAGAAGGGCCGGGGGAAAGCGAAGAACTTGGATCCGCTGAGTCTGCCCGTGGAGCTGCAGACGGCTCTGGAGGCTCTATATGGTCACTACGCAAAAACATTCGAGCTTTGGGAGAAGGGTGGGATCGTAGTCCCGCCGTGCTTCATCATAGTGTGTAATAACACTTCAACATCGAAGCTGGTCTACGATTATGTGTCGGGTTTCTATAGAGAGAACGCCGACGGCTCAATGACTCCACAGCCAGGCCGCCTTCCGCTCTTTCGGAACTTCGACGAGCACGGAAACCCATATCCGCGGCCGCGCACACTGCTGATCGACAGTGAGCAGCTGGAATCTGGGGAGGCGCTCGACAAGGACTTCCGCGACATGGCTGCAGACGCTATTGAGCGCTTTCGCAGAGAGATCATCGAACGTACCGGCGACCCTCGACAGGCTGAGAACCTCACGGACCAGGATCTGCTTCGCGAGGTGATGAACACTGTCGGTAAGGAAGAGCGGCTGGGCGAGTCCATACGGTGTGTTGTGTCGGTTTCCATGCTTACGGAAGGCTGGGATGCCAACACCGTTACGCACGTGCTGGGCGTGCGTGCGTTCGGCACCCAGCTCCTGTGTGAGCAGGTGGTAGGACGAGCGCTCCGCCGGCAATCATACGACCTCAACGAGGAAGGGCTCTTTGCTGTTGAATACGCCGACGTGCTGGGCATCCCATTCGATTTCACAGCGAAGCCGGTTGTCGCGCCGCCTCAACCCCCTCGCGAAGTCTTACAGGTCAGGGCTGTGCGCCCAGAACGCGACGATCTCGAGATCAGGTTTCCCAGGGTGCAGGGCTACCGAGTTGAGCTTCCAGGTGACCGGCTGAGGGCCGAGTTCAACGAAGACTTGGTTCTCGAACTGACGCCTGAGCTCGTCGGCCCGTCGATTACCAGAAATGCAGGCATCATCGGCGAGGGAGTTGATCTCAGCCTAGACCACATGGCGGACATGAGACAATCTACTCTGCTAATGCACCTGACCAAACACCTGGTTGAAAGGAAATGGCGTGACCCTGACGAGGCCCCGAAGATGTACCTGTTCGGTCAGCTGAAGCGTATTGCGCGCCAGTGGCTGGATACCTGCCTGGTGTGTAAGGGGGGTACCTACCCGGCTTTGCTCATGTATCAGGAGTTGGCGGACATGGCATGCGAACGCATAACCGCCGGGATAATACCTGCGGCGGCGACCGAGAGTTCAATCAGGGCTGTTCTCGATCCCTACAACCCCATCGGTTCCACGATGTACGTGAGCTTCACCACCTCCAAGCAGAACCGATGGCAGACAGATCCGCGTCGCTGCCACGTCAACTGGGTGATATTCGATAGCGACTGGGAGGCAGAGTTCTGCCGTGTGGCCGAGGGGCATCCTCGGGTCCGGGCCTACGTGAAGAATCAGAACCTAGGCTTTGAAGTGCCGTATCGATATGGCTCCGAAATGCGGCGATACATACCCGACTTCATCGTCCTCGTCGACGACGGGCATGGCGCCGATGATCTGCTTCACCTTGTCGTTGAGATCAAGGGCTACCGAAGAGAGGACGCAAAGGACAAGAGAACCACCATGGAGACCTACTGGGTTCCGGGTGTGAATAACCTTGGCCGCTACGGGCGTTGGGCCTTCGCTGAGCTGAGAGAGGTATACCGTATGGAAGCGGATTTCGAAGCCAAAGTTGAAGCTGAGTTTGGCAAAATGATCGACGCAATCACCGCCCAGGCGACTTCGGAGGTGAGATAGCATGGCCAAGAACCCATCGGGAAAGACGGTTGAGTCTTTTAAACATGACGAGGAAAAGCGCCTGAACATTCCTACGGCCGAGTACCAGTCAGTGATGGGCGATGAAGACTTGAGTCCGATTCG
>Ga0209407_1005016_pt1 | contig 10557 bp, 4 predicted proteins | sample AD_JPNHG3_MetaG_FD_184410 | JGI IMG/M metagenome (GOLD analysis project Ga0209407, IMG submission 184410) | Active sludge microbial communities of municipal wastewater-treating anaerobic digesters from Japan - AD_JPNHG3_MetaG (SPAdes) (version 2) | ecosystem: Engineered > Bioreactor > Anaerobic >... | reverse complement strand
GGTGAGCGTCGTCTTGCCGTGGTCGATGTGACCAATCGTACCAACATTAACGTGCGGCTTGGTACGAACGAATTTTTCTTTTGCCATTTTTCCTCCTGGGACCCGCTGCCGGATCCCACGTCGTGTTTTTGTTTATTATAAAGAAAGTGGAGCTCAAGATCGGACTCGAACCGATGACCTCCTCCTTACCAAGGAGGTGCTCTACCTGCTGAGCTACTTGAGCTGTTAATATCTCGGCGGTGCCGTGCTGGAAAATGGAGCGGGAAACGGGGTTCGAACCCGCGACCCTCAGCTTGGAAGGCTGATGCTCTACCAACTGAGCTATTCCCGCTGGCATTCTCAAAATATGGTGGACAGGGAAGGATTCGAACCTCCGTAGACTCGCGTCGCTGGGTTTACAGCCCAGTGCCATTAACCACTCGACCACCTGTCCACAACCTATGGAGCCGATGAAGGGAGTTGAACCCCCAACCTATTGATTACAAATCAATTGCTCTGCCATTGAGCTACATCGGCATCAAGATTTTCCATGCAATTTCAGCACCTGTTTTTTGTCAATCACTTTTCTTGCTGCACTCTATGTTGTAACCGAAAATCCCGGTTCAGTTCAAACAATTTGCCACCCCATTTTTTGTCAAGAAGACCTTTTTCTGCTTTGCCGAAATTCCTCTCCCCTGCCCGCTGAGAAAATGAAAGGAAGCTTTTACCGAAGATACACCCATGCCAATTTCTCAAGCTGCGCGAATCCGCCCAACATCCCTTGCTTTCACCTGGTGGGCAAATCCCTTTTGATAGTGGTATGTTGAGCGGAATTGACAGGAATCACTTATCTGGATAGCCTATATTCAGATAGAGCGGATTGCGCTGCCATCATCCCAGCCCGAGGTCCTTGCTAACAAGCGGATCGATGCGGTCTGGCCATTAAGGCCCTATACTATGTTACGGATGCGCCTCCCGTATAATACCCGCATTTGATGCGAGCATCTTGCGGGAGGCATGGGAGAGGGAAGGATACGAGCGCTCAGGGCCTGGCTGACAGGACATTAGGATGGGTCAGCATTTCTTTTGCCTCCTGGCTTTACCCATTCGGTTTTGAAGATATCCAAAAAAGGGACCCGCGTGAAACGGGTCCCGATTGGGATTTATTATTGTGGAAGTGTTCGTTACTTAATGATCACCATCTGGGCGCGGCGGTTCTCTTGTTTGCCATCCGCCGTTTCATTCGAAGCGACGGGAACCTTGGAGCCGTAGCCCTTGCTTTCGATCTGTTCGGCGTCTACGCCTCTGGCCACGAGGTAGTCTTTCACCACCTTGGCCCGGTTGTAGGAAAGCGGTTCGTTGATTTTGTCGCTACCTGTGGAGTCGGTGTGCCCCTGGATTTCGATCATGATCTCGGGCAGCTTTTTGAGGGCTTCAGCCACGCGGTCCAGGAAGGGTTTGTCGCCGTCGCGGATAGTGTAGAGGTTGGTGTCAAAATGCACAGTGTGTTTCAGCAGGTCCTGCTCCAATTGATCGAGGATGGGGTTGCCCTGTTCTGGTTCTTCCGGTTTGACGGCTTCTTTGACCGTTCCGTTCACAGGGAGGTTGAAAGTCCCGGCGCCAGGGCTGGCGTGAGAGATATTACCTTCAAATTTACCGGTTTGGGCTCCGGTGAGGCGAACTAGGATATCTTTGTCAAATTCTGCCGGAACGTTGACAGAAGTCTTCCAGGTCTTGCCGCCGTCGATCGAGATCTCAAATCCCTTCGGCGCGTCGATCATGATGTCGCCAGTGAGGTTGTTGCCCTTTATCTTGTAGCTTTGGGCAGCGGAGGGAGTTCCCACTTCGGTGGAAAACGTGTTTAACTTGCCTGTCTGCAAGATGATGGAGGGAACTTCCGGCGCGGTCACGGTGCCCGTCACCGGGACGTTTAAGGTTGGCACGCCAGGGCTGGTGTGGCTGATGTTTCCGCTGAAATCGCCAGGATTGGAACCGGTCAGACGAACCAGGATATCCTTGTCGAAGCCAGCCGGAACGCGCATTGAACTGGCGTAGGTCTTGCCGCCGTCGAGGGAAAACTCAAAGCCCGCGGGGGCGTTGATAACGATGTCACCTGTGAGGTCTTTGGCCTTGATCTTGTAGCTCTGGGGCGCGGAGGGAGTTCCCAGCTCGGTGGAGAAAGTGCCCAGGCCGGATGAAACCAGCGACAGGGTGGGCAACAGGGGTTCGCGAACCACGCCGTTCACTGGCCAGGACAGACCGCCCGTGCCTTTGCTCTGGTGGCCGATGCTGCCATCGTAAGTCCCGGCTTTTTCACCGGTCAGGCGCACCCAAATATCACCGTCGAAGTCAGCCGGCACGCGGACCGATTTGGCCCAAACCTTGCCGCCATCGATGGAAAGAACGAAACCTTCGGGAGCTACCAGATCAATGTCGCCTTTGAGGTTTTTGCCTTTCAGCTTGTAGGATTGGGCGGCGGAAGGAGTTCCCACCACGGTGCTGAATGCGTCCAGCTTGCCGTCATAGATCAGCTCCGGAACGGCTTTCGGGGTGCCGAAATGGATGCCGAGGCCAACGTAGGGCGTGAGCAGGGCGTCATTTTCAAAATGGTTGCCCGCATTATCGGTAAGGTCTATGTTGTCCTTAGTGAAAAGGTCGTATTTGACTCCCAGGTCCAGAGTGGTATTCCACTTGGAGAGGAAGGAAATGCCGGCTGCGGCGTGGGGCAGGGTGAAATGGCCCCTGAAGCCTGCCGGGACGCTGGGATTGCTGCCAACGCCATTTTCGTCTCTGCTGCCGTGGGTGGACCAGCCTCCGCCCAGGGCCACGAACGGAGAAATGCGCCTTACGAGGGCCTTTTCCTGAAAGTTAAGCGCGCCTGCCTTGGTGGGGCGCAGCTTCAGATATAGATTGATTCCTTCCAGAGATGAAAAATAGGATTCGTTGGGATCGTCACCCTCAACTTCGACATTGGCGAACCATGGGCTGATACCTACGCCCAGCCAGTCTTTGATCATCCAGGCATCCCAACTGAGCGCCCAGGCGCCTTTCATTTTGTTGGTTCCCTCGATGTCATCTAATGGAATGCCAACTCCCCCTTCTATTGTGAGGGTGCTTTCAAAAGCATGGATCGCCGGCATTAGAGCCAGCAGCAACAGTGTAATAAGAAGAGTTTTGGATATTTTACTCATGTTTACCTCAATTAAATTAAGTTTCTCCTGTTTGATTCCAATTAATGTGCCAGCAGCAATAATGTCAAGCACTAAATTTCCATTTTGCTTGCAACCTGTGTATTATATTCCACAAATGCCCCTTTACCTAGAATCAGATGCAATTGTGGAACCATAATTGCATTATGGTTTGTATCCCCTCAGACTGCCAAAAACTAACCGATTCCATATACAAGCATTTGAGGGATAATTACATAGCAGACCCGGGAGCTGATCCTCTGCCAAAAGGCAAGGATCGCCTTGGTTTTGGAGATTACATGAAACAGTTATTGCTACTTCTGTTCCTCGCCCTGTCAATTTCCGCGGGATTCGCGCAAATCACCGTTTTTTCTGACGATTTTTCCGATAATCAAAACACCGGTTGGACCACCGGCGGCCCGATCGGCTCCAGCGCCTGGTCCGTGAACCGTTCTGGAGTTGACTGGGGCGCCCGTCGCAACAGCAATCCGGCCCAACTGGAACTAACCAACGATGCCAGTGGAACGACCAATGCTGCAGGCTGGGTCTTTGCCCATGCTCCCACTTCAGGGTTTTCTGCTCCCTACAACACAACTCTGAGCAGTATTGACGGCCTGGTGACCTGGTACGTGAACCTTAGGCAAATCCGACCTGACCCGTCAGGTTTTGGCAGCGGAAACTATGGTGTGGCCTTCATCTTGGCAGGCACCTCCACCACCGCCAATAATAGCGGTACCGGCTACGCCCTGGCCCTGGGTCAAAGCGGCTCGACCGACCCACTCAGGCTGGTAAGATACAGCGCGGGAATAACTTCATTTGCTAACATTATAACCAGTAACACCAGTGGCCTTACGGATTTTGGCAATGAATACCTGAGCGTGAAAGTCACCTATGACCCCACCACCAACTCTTGGGAAATGTTCCTGCGTAATGACGGAACATCCGGTTTTGCCGACCCCAAATCCGGCATATTGGTTTCACAGGGAACCGCTATTGACGCAACCTACGCTTCAGTCGCGCTTGGATATCTGGGCGCTTACTGGCAGGGCTCCACATCGGCCAGCCAGACCGCCTTTTTCGACAACATCACCGTTCAAGTCACGCCAAATTCCGCCGTTTATGTCTATCCCTCGGACCTGAGCGGTTTTTCCTATATGGCAGGCTTGGGACCTTCTGAAGAGCAAAGCTTCACGGTCAGCGGAGTCAATGTTGTTTCAGATATAAGCGTCTTGGCTCCAGCCCATTATGAGATTTCCGCCACCTCTGGCAGCGGATTTGGTCCCAGTTTGACTGTATCTCCGACCAGAGGAACTATTCCCCCCACCACAATCTATGTGAGATTGAAAGCAGGATTGGAAGCGGGAACTTACAACGCTGAAAACATCAGCGTAAGCTCTCAAGGCGCTGCCACGGTGTATGTAACCTGTAGCGGTTCGGTAAGTTCCGGCGCGGCTCCTGAAGCACCGATAGCCACCTCAGCTACCTCTGTTGGACCTTCGAGTTTCACCGCCAACTGGAACACTGTCCCTTACGCCAGCAGTTACAGGCTTGATGTTTATACAGGATCGGATATCAGTGACCTCTTCTTTTCGGAGTATATTGAAGGAACAAGTAACAACAAAGCAATCGAAATATACAACGGCACAGGTGCTGAGGTTGACCTGGGCAATTACACCGTATATCTTTATTCGAATGGTGCATCTACGCCAACAAACACCCTAGCGCTGTCAGGAACCCTAGCTAACAATGATGTATACGTGATTGCCAACTCCCAAGCCAGCTCAACCATTATAGCAGTCGCTGACACTACATCTGCCGTTACTAATTACAATGGTGATGATGCTCTAGCATTATGGAACGAAACCACTGCTTCCTACTCTGACATCTTTGGCTGCATTGGTGAGAGGCCAACAAACCCGAGTTATTGGGGCACAGATCCTTATGTTACGGTTGAAAAAACTTTGGTGCGTAAAAGCTCCGTATCCGGTGGAGTTACCTCCAACCCAGCATCAGGATTCCCAACCCTAGCCACGGAGTGGGACAGCTACAGTCAAGACACCTTTACCTATCTTGGTTCCCACACCTATGGCAGCAAGGCCATCAGCTACGTTCCTGGTTACCAGAACCTCGATGTAGGCAGCGTCATAAGTTATCTGGTGACCGGCCTGAACGAGAACACAGATTATCATTACCGGGTGCGGGCAGTCAACCTGCACGGGACCAGCGCCAATTCCAATGAAATCGACTTAACCACCACTTCCAGCACAACGCCGATGATCTATGCAAACCACACTTTCGACCAGTTCAGTTCAACCGAGGGTGTTCCTTCCGCCGCGCAGCATTACTATCTGTCCTCAGCCAACTTAACTGGAAACATCAGCATCTCCATCCCAGCCGGATTCGAACTTTCCACCAACGGAGGGAGCAGCTATCTAACCGGCAGTGCCAATGTATCATCCTCCTTCAGCGGAAATGTCTATGTGAGGCTGACAGGCACCCCGGGTTCCTGGAGCGGAAACATAGTCCATTCCAGCCCTGGAGCTACTGACATCAATCTTTACGTATCCGGTCGGGTAACCAGTGAAATCATTACCACGCCTACGGTCCAGGCCTCAAATATCACCGGATATCCAGCCTACACCTCCATCACAGCGGAATGGACCCCCGGCAACGGAACTCACCGCCTGGTCAAGGTCAACACAGCCAACAGCTTCAGTAACCCCGTGGACGGAACTACCTGCTCTGCCAATTCATATTACCTGGGCTCCGGCGAACAGGTGGTTTTCAACGGCGCCACCGAATACATCGAAGGCGAACCCTACAACGGAGTTACGGTCACCAACCTCAACCCAAACACAGTCTACTGGTTCCGGGTTTACGAATACAACGGCAATGGCATCGACACCAAATACCTCAGCTCCACCGCCACAAACAACCCCAAATCGATAACCACCACCTCGTCGGCGGGCGGTGGTTACTACGCAAACATATACGGCTACGGCACCACGATCAAAGGATTGCTGCACGACCTTTTGCGCACCACTCACACCACCCAATATTCCTATACATCTACAACAAATCAACTCAAGTACACTGACCAGGATCCCAACAATTCCAACAATGTGATCGAGCTCTACACCGGCTGGAGCATCGATGCCGATTCCTATGGAAGCAATGCCACCGACTGGAACAAGGAACACACCTGGAGCAAGAGCCACGGAGGTTTTGGCGACACAGCCCCCGCCGGAACAGACTTGCACCATCTCCGTCCCTGCGACGCAACAGTAAATTCCTCCAAGAGCAACAAAGACTTCGACAATGGCGGAACAGCAGTAACCGATGACTCTCCCCCACCCGGATATTCTGGTGCCACAGGCTGTTACCAGACCTACAACACTTGGGAGCCCCGTCCGGAAGACAAGGGTGACGTGGCCCGCATAATCATGTATATGGCTGTGCGTTATGAGGGAACGGACACCTCCTATGATCTGGAATTGGTTGACCATGTTTATACCGACCAAAGTCAAAACCTTCCCTATTATGGAAAGCTGGCAACTCTGCTGCAATGGCATGTTTCCGATCCTCCCGACGCCTGGGAAATCCGCCGCAACAACAGGATCGCAGAGCGTCAGGGCAACCGCAATCCCTTTATAGACATACCCGGTTACGCTGCCAGGATTTGGGCGCCCTGTCCGCTGTTCAATTCCGACATCACCGCCAACGGTTTCACCGCCAACTGGAGTGTTCCCATCACCGCCACCAAATACTATCTGCAGGTTGCAACGGACAGCCTCTTCACCAATATCGTTAGCGGTTTCTCCAACTTGAACGTGAACCTGTCCACCTCCAAAGCAATCACCGGCCTAAACGCTGGCGGGACATATTATTACAGGCTCCGCAGCTATTTTGAGGACGACTACGGGATGTGGTCACCCTATATGCAAGTTGTGCTGGAAAGTCCTGTGACCGCGACTGCGACCATAACGCCCTCACAAACCCTGGAAGAGGTGAATCTCGATGGAGCGATCATCACTTTGACACTTTCCGATTCCACTTTCCACGACAACGTGCTGATTGCTGCCAATTTCACCCTAAACAACGCTCCAATGGGGCTAAGCGTACAAAGCGTCAGTTACGTCAATTCGACCACGGCAACCATCACGCTGGCTTACACCGGAGCGGATTTCGACGTCAATTATCCGGCTTTCTCAGTAACCATTGCTGCCTCAGAGATCAGCGTGGATTATCCTGTTACCAGCAACGCTGTTATCATCCACGCCCATGTGGAAGGAACAACCACCATCGCGCTGGAAGGGGCTTACCTCAAGCTAACAATTACGCCGGTTTCGGGCGCTCAATCCTATGTTGTTTATGGATCTTCCGACCCCTTCGGTAGCTATGGGCTGATCACTAACGCGGGAACCTTCGGCACCGGATCAGAAGCCAATGTCTGGCGGATTCCGGCTAATTACTTCACTGAAAACAGACATTTCTTCAAAGTATCCGCGGTACTCTGAACACCGTCTGATGCAATATGCGGGCTGCCAGCCGCCAAGCCGGTAGCCCGTTTTTTTTCGACTCTCTTTCAAGCCAGGTAGAAACAATCCGCGGACATCCTGGCGTCCAGCGAACGAAGTGAGCACGGACGACAGGATATGTTGTGGAAATCATCCACTGCTGCCGTCGATGCTTGTCACTTGCTCGACTCCAGCGTATAATCAGGGAGAAGTGACGCCGTCTGGCCGTTAAGGCCTTGCCCTGTGTTCCGGAAGCGCCTCCCGCACCATGCCCGCATTTGATGCGGGTATCATGCGAGAGGCGTGGGAGAGGGATGGACGCGGGCGCTCAGGGTGTAACCGACGGAAGGTTACGAAGAATGAGCAGGAAAAGTAACATCTGCCGGTAATACTCATCGAAGGAGCCAAACTGACCGCGAGAGCGTATGGACGGATATATTCATTGACAAAGAGGACAGCGCCGGAATTTATGGATTTTTGAGTGAAAATATCTGGAGTTATTGATGCAAGCATTATTTGGTGGAATCCTGGCCTTCCAGTGGCAACAGGCGGTGATGATCCTGATCGGCTTGGTGCTGATCTGGCTGGCCATCGCGAAAAAATATGAGCCGACCCTGCTGCTGCCGATCGGGTTTGGGACCATTCTCACGAATATACCCTTCTCCGCGGCTGTGGGAGAGCACGGACCGCTGCAGATCCTGTTCAATGCAGGCATCGCCACAGAGCTTTTCCCGCTGCTGATCTTCATCGGCATCGGCGCCATGATAGACTTCACGCCCCTGCTCAAAAACCCTTTCATGCTGCTTTTCGGCGCGGCGGCTCAACTGGGTATCTTCGTGACCTTTTCCGCTGCCACCCTGCTTGGCTTCAGCCTGAAACAGGCTGGCGCAATCGGCATCATCGGCGCGGCTGACGGCCCCACCTCGATTTACGTGGCCAACCGTTTCGCGCAGGACCTGCTGCCGGCGATTTCCGTGGCTGCCTATTCCTACATGGCTTTGGTGCCCATCATCCAACCGCCTGTGATCAAACTGCTTACCTCCAAGGAAGAACGCAAGATCCGCATGGACTACCAGGCCGGAGAAGTTCCCAAAGTGGTAAAAATCATCTTCCCCATCGCCATCACGCTGATCGCCGGGATTTTTGTGCCGGCTTCAGCGGCGCTGATCGGCTTTTTGATGTTCGGTAACCTGATCCGCGAATGCGGCGTGCTGGAAAGTCTGTCCAAATCAGCGCAGAATGAACTGGCCAACTTGGTGACGATCTTTCTGGGCATCAGCATCGCCTCCACGATGCGCGGAGAGGCTTTCCTGAGGCCGCAAACCCTTCTGATATTCATACTTGGGCTGGTGGCCTTCATTTTCGATACCGCCGGCGGAGTGCTCTTCGCAAAATTCATTAACCTTTTCCGCAAGAACAAGATAAACCCGATGATCGGAGCCTGCGGGATATCGGCCTTTCCGATGTCCGCGAGGGTTATCCATCAGATGGGGCAAAAAGAAGACCCCTTCAACTTCCTGCTGATGCCAGCCGTGAGCGTTAACGTGGGCGGCCAGATCGGTTCTGTGATCGCCGGCGGCCTCATTCTGGCGCTGTTGGGGAATGCATGAGCATTGATCTTGACGCTTTACTGGAGCAGGCCCAGGCCGCGACGGAAAAGGCTTACGCGCCTTATTCCGGGTTCCGGGTGGGGGCCGCTCTACTCTGCGCTGATGGCAGCGTGGTCACGGGCTGCAACGTGGAAAATTCATCTTATTCCCTGACCATCTGCGCCGAGCGCAATGCCCTCTTCGCCGCTGTGAATCAAGGCAAGCGGGATTTCCTTGCCATTGCCATCTATGTGGATTCTGATGAGATGTTCCCTCCCTGCGGTGCTTGCCGTCAGGTTTTGGCGGAATTCAGCCCCCGCCTGCAAATCCTCTATGCCAATCGCCTTGGCAGTATCAGCAGCGACCTGGAATCCCTCCTGCCCCAAGCATTTAGCCTAAGAGAAGAATGATTTCCAGCCATCCCGAATTGCTCCATTGCCGGGTCTGCCCCCAAAACTGTGGCGTGAACCGTTACGAAGCCACAGGATTCTGCGGAGCGGGAGCATCAATCAAGGTAAACAGCGCGCACCTGCATCATGGCGAGGAACCTGTTCTCAGCGGCACCGGAGGCAGCGGCACCATTTTCCTTTCCTATTGCAACCTTCGCTGCGTTTTTTGCCAGAATCACCAGATATCACATCTGGGCTGGGGCAGTGAGATCAGCGAAGAGGATTGCGCCGGGATGATGCTGCGTTTGCAAGAAGCCGGAGCCCACAACGTAAATCTGGTCTCACCAACGCAATACACACCTCAGTTGGCTACAGCGATAAAGCTGGCTCGGGCCGGAGACCTCTCTATCCCAGTGGTTTGGAACAGCAACGCTTATGAAACCGTCGAATCCCTTCAAACCCTGGCCGGGCTGGTAGACATCTATTTGCCTGACCTCAAATACGCGCATCCAGCCTATTCCCTAACATACTCCCAAGCAAGGGATTATCCAGCCATATCCTTGAAAGCCGTGCAAGTAATGCAGAGCCAGGTAGGTAAGCTTGTGATATCCAATAGCGGATTGGCCCTTCGCGGGCTTCTGGTGCGGCATCTGGTGCTGCCCAACCGTCTGGCCGGCACGCGTGACCTGCTCTACACCCTGCGCGAAACCCTGGGCGAGGGTGTTTCCCTCAGTCTGATGGCCCAATACTATCCCACAGCCGCGGCTCAAAACATTCCCGAACTGGCCCGCGGTCTTCATCCCGAGGAATACGCCGAGGCGCTGGATCTGGCCATGAACCTTGGTTTTACCGATGTTTACGCTCAGGAACTCGACCCCTCACCAGACTGGACCCC
>Ga0209407_1005003_pt1 | contig 10573 bp, 12 predicted proteins | sample AD_JPNHG3_MetaG_FD_184410 | JGI IMG/M metagenome (GOLD analysis project Ga0209407, IMG submission 184410) | Active sludge microbial communities of municipal wastewater-treating anaerobic digesters from Japan - AD_JPNHG3_MetaG (SPAdes) (version 2) | ecosystem: Engineered > Bioreactor > Anaerobic... | reverse complement strand
CGGACATCTCGCGCAGGACCTACGCGCGGGCCCTCGAGATCGCCCTGGAGAAGCTCGAGACCGCCGGCGCCGTCATCCTCGACGGCTCCTACAAGAGCCGGGAGGAACGTTCGCGGGCCTTCGAGGCCGCACGCCGGGCCGGCGCCGCGGCGATCCTCGTGGAGTGCACCTGCCCCGAGGCCCTCATCGAGGCCCGGCTGCGGGCGAGGGAAACGGCCGGCGGGGATGTCTCCGACGGGCGCTGGGAGATCTTCCAGGCCCAGAGAGGGGAATTCGAGCGGATCGACGAGATCCCCGGGGAATCGCACCTTGTGGTGGACACCTCGGGGGAGGCGGAGAAAAACGCCGTCGAGGTGCTCGAGCGCCTGTCGAAACCGGGCTGAGCTACTTCCCGGGTTGCGGGGGCGGGTCGGCCGGCTGCGCCGGGGTCTTCTCCGGGGTCTTCTGCGGCGCCTTCTGGGCTTCCTTCGCCTCCCGGGCTTTCCGGGCCGCCTCGGCCTTCTGCGCCTCTTTCGCCTTGCGGTCCTGCTCCTCCCGCATCCGGAGCTTCGTCTCCTCGATGAACCGGTTCGTCTTGTAGTCCAGCCCCAGGCCGGCGTACTCGCGCTGGATCAGCTCGAAGCGCTTCAGCGCCGCCTCGTACTTCTTCGTTCGATAGTAGAACTCGCCGACGTAGAACTCGTGCTCCGCGAGGCGCTGCTTCACCTCGCGCAGGTTCTTCTCGGCCAGGATCGCAAACTTGCTCTGGGGGAACCGGGCGATGAGCCGCTCGAACTCCTTGCGGGCTTTCTGCGTCTCGGTCTGGTCCCGGTCGATCGTCTGCATCTGGTGGTAGTGGCACATGCCGAGCTGGAACATGGCGTAGGGGACGTTCGGGTTCGTGGGGTGCAGCTCGACGAAGCTGTTGTAGGCGACCTCGGCATCGACGTACTGCTCGTTTTCGAAGTAGGAGTCCGCGATGCCCAGCTCCGCCATGAGGGCCACGGGGTTGAGGGGATACTCGTCCCGCACGCGCGTGAAGATCTCGATCGCCTTCTTGTAGTCGCCCTTCTTGTACTGCTCGAACCCCCGCTGGTAGAGACCCTCCGGCGTCTGCCGCACCCGGGGCTCCTTGCCCCAGATCGAATCCCACCAGGCACAGCCGCTCATGGACGCAATGAAAACCAAGAGCAGCGCCGCCGCGAGGAGCCTGCATCCGCTTGTCATGGTCCTTCCGATGGTTTGCGTGTTCATCCTTCTCCGCCGGGGCCCGCGGGCCGCATAAAAAAATGGAGGCCCGCCTGCGCAAACAGGGGCCTCCACCAGCCGTTTTTCTTACAGGGCCTTGTCCAACAGGGCCTTGAGCCGGTCCTTCGGCACGAGCCCGATGACCTTGTCCACGACCTTTCCGTTCTTGAACAGGATCATCGTGGGGATGCTCATCACCCCGTGATCGCCGGCCAGCTTCTTGTTGTCGTCGACATTGACCTTGGCCACCTTGATCTTGCCCTTGTACTCTCCGGCCAGTTCCTCGAGAACCGGGGCGATGGCCCGGCAGGGCCCGCACCAGGGAGCCCAGAAGTCGACCAGGGCCGGCTGGCTGGACTGCAGGACCTCGGCGTCGAAGGTTCCCTCGCTGAGGTGGACAATCGTTTCACCGCTCATGGGTTTACCCCCTTGTTGATGTGATTCGAACTATGCCACCAAGCGCAGGCGAAGTCAAGCGCCCCGCGGGGGCACCGCCGCCGCGGGCGCGACCCGGGGGCTGGACGAGCCGCCCGCCGTGCCACGATTTTTTTGACAGGCCCCGCCGATTTTGATAGGAAGGCACAGGCGTCGGGCACCCGGCGTCGGGAAGAGGAGAATCCCATGGCGCCCATCGGCATCATCTCGGGAACGGTCCTGCACGGGACGAGCGTCTTCCGGGGACTCCGGGAGGAACACGTGGACGGCGCGTTCGGGCGGGTCACGGTCTGGGTCTCCCCGGAGATCGCCCACATCCCGCGCCACGGCGCCGAGCCCGGCGAATACATCCTGCCGCACCGCATCCATCACCAGGCCAATCTCGCGGCCCTCAAGGCCCTGGGCATCCGCGACGTCGTCGGCGTCAATTCGACGGGATCCCTGAAAAAGGGGCTGCCGCCCGGCTCCATCGTCGTGCCCGACGATTTCATCCTGCCGGCCGGCACGCCCACGGTTTTCTCCGACCGGCCCGTGCACGTCACGCCCGATCTCGACGAGGCGCTGCGGCGCCGGCTCATCGAAGCCGCCGGCGCCTGCGGGATCCCCGTCGTGGAGCGGGGCGTCTACTGGCAGACCCAGGGCCCGCGGCTCGAGACGAGGGCCGAGATCCGCATGATGGCCGCCCACGCCGACATCGTGGGGATGACCATGGCCGCCGAGGCGATCATCGCAAAGGAGCTCGGGCTTGCCTATGCCGCCCTGTGTTCCGTCGACAATTACGGCAACGGCGTCGTGGAGACGCCCCTCACCATGGAGACGATCCTCGAGGGCGCAAAAAAGAACCGGGAAACCATGCTGACGATCGTCGGCAAGTTCATCGAAAGGAGCAGGGCATGAAGTTCTCGAAGAAGGGCGACACGGGAGAGACCAGTCTTCTGGGCGGCCAGCGGATCCCCAAGTTCGATCCCCGGCCGGAGGCCTACGGGACGCTCGACGAGGCCAGTTCCGTCCTCGGGGTGGCGCGGGGGATGACCGCCAACGGCCGGATCAAGGACATCATCCTGCAGGTCCAGAAGGACCTCCTCGTCATGGGGGCCGAGATGTCGACCCTTCCCGAGGACATGGGCAAGCTCGCGCAGCGGATCGGCAAGGCCGACGTGGACCGTGTCGAGGACCTCATCGACAGGCTCCAGGAGGAGGTCCCCTTCCCGCGCGAGTTCGTCTACCCGGGCAAGAACGCCGTCTCCGCGCAGATCGACGTGGGCCGGACGGTCATCCGCCGGGCCGAGCGCCGGGCGGCGGAGCTCAAGCAGAAGGGGCTCCTGAACAGCGCCGAGATCCACCAGTACCTGAACCGGCTCGCCGACATGCTCTTCACCCTGGCCCGCTATGCCGAGGAAAAAGGCTGAGCCCGCAGGGCAGGCGTCTCGCCTGCCGATTTCCCGCAGGACGGGCGGGACGCCCGTCCCACGCTTGGGTTCATGAAAATCATCAAGACCGGCGCCGTCGCACTGGCGGTCATCCTGGCCGTTTATTTCGGGTACCGCCAGCTCTCGCCTCCCCCGCCCGTGAAGAACGCTCGGCCGGCGGGCGAGACCATCATCTGTTTCGGCGACAGCCTCACCCACGGCACAGGCGCCTCGCAGGGCATGGACTACCCCTCCCAGCTCTCGCGGCGCATCGGCCGGCCCGTCATCAACGCGGGCATCCCCGGCGACACGACGGACACCGCGCTTGCGAGGCTCGAGCGCGACGTCCTCGACCGCTCGCCGCGCATCGTCCTGATCACCCTCGGGGGAAACGACCTGAAAAACCGGCAGGACCGCGACCGGGCCTTCCGGAATCTCAAGACGATCATCACGGCCATCCAGGGCCGGGGGGCTCTCGTCATCGTGGGGGGGCTCGACGTCCCCATCTGGGGAAGGGGGTTCCAGGAACGGTACCGGAAGGTCTGCGAGGAGACGGGGGCCGTGCTCGTGCCCGACATCCTGAAGGGCCTGCTCGGCAACTCCGACCGGATGAGCGACGCCATCCACCCCAACGACGCGGGCTACGGCATCATGGCGGGGTATTTTTACGAAGCGATGAAACCGTACCTCTGACGAGGACAACGGCAAAAGGAAAAAGGTCAAAGGCAAATTCACGCGCCCCTGACCTTTAACCTTTCTCCTTTGACCTTGAACCTGTTTCTCAGAACGCGCCGAGCTGGCAGGCGCTGATCTTGATCTGCAGTTTCTCGCAGGCCGAGGAGACCCGGATCTTCGCGAGCTTGAAATCGGCCGCGATCCGAAACGCGGCGGCACAGGGGAGCCGGCCGTCTTTCATCGCGGCCCGGATGGCCGCATCGAGGTCCGCCGGGACCGAATCCGCCGGCTGGAGGATCCGGCTGACGGGCGAATAGCCGAACAGGCCCAGCTGGCATTTGCTGATCGGGATCTCCAGCAGATCGAGCGCCAGGCCGACCTCGGCGGGGGTGAGGTTCAGCTCGCCCGCCGCCTGAAACGCCAGGGGGCACGTCATCGCCCCGTCGACCTTTTTCTGCTTCAGCAGTTCCGCCACTTCCGGCTTCACGCTCGCACCGGGGTGTTTCGCCCCGAAACTTCCCTTGTCTCTTCGCGTCATAATCGCTTATTTCGTCCCTTCGTTATGTTCGTTTGTTTCGCCGCACGGCTACGTGCCCAGGACAGTGGGAGCGTTAACGCCCATTCTCTGCCTTTCGCCCTGAGCCTAGTATTTTACATAGTGGAACGGCTCCACCGCCGACAGGGCGTCGTCGTCGAGCGTCTTGAACCCTGCCTTCTCGATGAGCTTCTGGGCCCTGGCCGTGTCGTCGACCTCGACGACGAAGACCGCCGTCTTCCAGCTGTCGAGCACGAACCCGTAGGCGTTGTTGACGTTGATGTTCTCCTTGAAGAGCATCTGCGTGAGCCGGTCGAGGCCGCCCGGCCTGTCCTCGATGATGACCGCGATGACCTCCTTGGTCGTCACCATCATCCCGTCCTTCTTGATCGCCTTGATGGCCTTCTGCGGGTCGTCCACGATGAGGTTGATGACGCCGAAGGTGGCCGTCGTGGCGATCGTGGTGGCCCGGATGTTCACCTTCGCCCTGCCCAGGATCCCGGTCAGCCTCGCCAGCTGCCCGGGCTTGTTCTCTGCGAAAACGGAGATCTGATGCACGGTCATGATTCCCCCCACGGACTCGGGCCTGCGGACAATGACCCGGATGCAATTTTTTCTCTTATCCGCTCTTCCTCACTTCCGCTCTTCCGCTCTTCACAGCCTTGGTGATGAAGGACGGATGCAAGGCCTCCAACCGGGTGATCCCCGGTTGCCGTTCATGCCCTGTCAGTCCTTCCGGTTGTCGATCACCCGCACGGCCTTCCCCTCCGACTTGGGGAGGCTTCCCGGCTCGACGAGCTCGACCTTCGGGGTGATCAGGATGTCGGCCTTGAGCTCGTCCGTGATCCGGCGCTGGAGCTTCTGCAGCTTCAGCAGGTCCCCGTCGAAGAACTCCTGCGCCACCTCGACCTTGACGATCATCTCGTCGTTGAACCCCTTACGCTCCAGGATGATCTGGAAGTTCGTCCCCACGCCGGGGATGTCCATGAGCTTCTTCTCGATCTGGATCGGGAAGATGTTGACCCCCTTGAGGATCATCATGTCGTCGGTGCGGCCCTTGATGCGCTCGATGCGCCGGTGGGTCCGGCCGCACTCGCAGCGCCCCGGGATGATCCGGGTGAGGTCCTTCGTGCGGTAGCGGACAATCGGCATCCCCTCGCGCACCAGCGTCGTCATGACCAGCTCGCCCTCCTCGCCGTCCGGGACGGGCTCGAGGGTCTTGGGGTCGATGATCTCGACGAGGAAATTGTCCTCCCAGATGTGCAGGCCGTTCTGCGCCGGGCACTCGAAGGCCACGCCGGGCCCGTTCATCTCGGAGAGGCCGTAGGAATTGAAGGCCTTCCAGCCGTAGAATTCCTCGATCCTCCTGCGGGTCTTTTCCGTGTGCGGCTCCGCCCCGACAAAGGCGATCCGCACCTTCGTGTCCTTCCGGGGGTCGACCTTGAGTTCCTCGAAGACGGCGGTCAGATGCAGGGCGTAGCTCGGGATGATGTGGATGACCGTCGTCTCGAAATCCTGCATGAGCTGGATCTGGCGCTTGCTGTTGCCGGCCCCGGCGGGGATGACGAGGCAGCCGATCCGCTCCGCACCGTAGTGGAACCCCAGGCCCCCCGTGAAGAGACCGTAGGTCATCATGTTCTGGAAGACGTCGGAGCGGCGCACGCCCGTCATGTACATGCATCGCGCCACCAGGTTGGTCCAGGCGTCGAGGTCCTTCGCCGTGTGAAAGATGACCGTCGCCCGGCCCGTCGTGCCCGACGAGGAATGCATGCGGACGAGCTCCTCCCGCGGAACGGCAAGGAACCCGTAGGGCCAGTTTTCGCGCAGGTCGTCCTTGGTCGTCAGGGGCAGCTTCGGCACGTCGGCCATGGTCCTGAAATCTCCGGGGTTGAACCCCGCCTGCCTGTAGACCTCCCGGTAATGGGGGGATGCGGCGGCCTTCACGAGGGTTGCCTTCAGCCGCTCGAGCTGAAGGGCCTCCAGCTGCTCGCGCGGCAGGGTCTCGATCTCTTTTTCCCAGTACATGTCCACTCCTCCATGGGGATCGAGGGTTTTTGTACCCTTCCGGCGGAATTTTATCAAGTTCAATCTCGGGCGGCCCGAGACCGCCCGGGAAGTTGGCTCTTGCACCGCGCCAACTTCCGGAGTAATGGAATGCTGGAATGATGGAATAATGGGTAAACTCAAAAAAAGCGGATCTCCTTCTCAGATGGAACGGAAGAACATCAATCGCGGCTTCAAAAAGCTCCGGGTCTGGCAGGACGCCGTCTCACTCTATATGCTGGCAGGCACCGTATTTGGTAAATTTCCTCATCCTTTCACGAAAGTGGCATCGAACAGCATCGATGCGGCTCACAGCATATCCAGAAACATCGCTGAAGGGTATTGCCGGAAAAGCTTGAAGGAGTATCTGAACTTTCTCAACATCGCACTGGCATCATGCGGAGAATTCCATTCCTGCTATGAGAGCTGTCGAGCAGCAGGCCAGATCAAGGATGCCGAGTACGAAAAGATTGAGGAGCTGCACTACAGGGTCGAAAATTCCCTGATCAAGCTCATCTCCTCTCTACGGGCAAAAGCAAAAGAAGGCAGCTGGGACGACGATCTTTAATTCTCTTGATTTTGATTCCCAGACCCATTATTCCAATATTCCATCACTCCATTATTCCATGTCGACCACCGGGAGGCACACCATGCAGAATTTCGTTTTCGAGAACCCCACGAAGATCATCTTCGGGAAAGGCTCCATCGCCAGGATCGGCCCCGAGGTCAAGCGCTTCGGCGGCCGGGTGCTCATGGTCTACGGGATGGGGAGCGTCCGGATCAGCGGCGTCTACGAGCAGGTCCTGAACTCCCTCAAGGAGGCGGGCGTCGACGTCGTCGAGCTTCCCGGCGTGCAATCCAACCCCCTGCTCTCCAGGGCGAAGGAGGGCATCGCGCTGGCGCGCGCGAAGCAGGTCGACGCGGTGCTCGCCGTGGGCGGCGGCAGCGTCATCGACACGGCCAAGACGATCGCCGCAGGGGTCAAGGCCGATCACGACCCCTGGGAGTTCTTCGTCTACACGAAACTCGTGAAGGACGCCCTGCCCGTCCTCGTCGTCCTGACCATGTCGGCCAGCGCCTCGGAGATGAACGCCGCGGCGGTCATCACGAACGACGAGACGCGCCAGAAGTTCAGCGTGCGCTCGCCCCTGATCCAGCCGAGGACGTCCATCCTCGACCCGGAGGTCCTCTACACGGTCACACCGGCCTACACGGCCTACAGCGCCGTCGACATCGTCACGCACATGCTCGAGGGCTACTTCACGAACACGGAACCCGGCGAGAGCCCCCTGCAGGACCGGATGGTCTACGCCTTCATGAAGACGATCATGGAGGCCACCGCGAAATCGCTGGCCGACCCGCGGGACTACGACGCCCGGGCGAACTTCATGTGGTCGGGCACCCTCGCCTTCAACGGCCTGACGACGGCGGGCATGGGGATCGTGGGCTTTCCCGTGCACATGATCGAACACTCGCTGTCGGCCCTCTACGACGTCGCCCACGGCGCGGGCCTCTCCATCGTCCTGCCCGGCTGGATGACCTGGTCGGCGAAAAAGAAGCCGGCCCGCTTCGCCCGGCTGGCGAGGGAGTTCTTCGGGTCGGCCGAGGCGGACGACGCGAAGGCGGCCGCGGCCGGCATCGCAGCGCTCAAAGGCTGGTTCAGCTCGATCAAGAGCCCCGTGTCCCTGAAGGAAGGGGGCATCTCCGAGGGCGACATCGGGAAGATCGCCGACAATGCCGTCGAACTCGCGAAGACCTGGAAGCTCAAGGACTACACGAAAGAGGTCATCGTTGACGTGCTGAACCACTGCCGCTGAAAACCCTTTTCTTGATCGTCCTCTCCCCCGGCGGGAAAGGATTGCGGTGAGGGGGAATACGTCCTTGCAAGAACTGACCGGGATCATCCTGGCCGGCGGCCGGGCCGGCCGCATGGGCGGCATCAACAAGGCCTTCATCGAGGTCGGCGGCGAGCGGCTCATCGACCGGACGATGCGCATCTACCGGTCCCTCTTCCGGGAGATCATCATCTCCACCAACGCCCCGCTGGAATTCCTGGCGTTCGATGCCCGGATCGTCACGGACATCCACCGGGGAAAGGGCCCCCTGGGCGGCATCCACGCGGGGCTCCTCCACGCGACCTGCGAGCGGGCCTTCGTCTCGGCCTGCGATATGCCCTACCTGAGCGAGGCCTTCATCGGCCACATGATCGCGCAGTCGCAGGGGTACGACCTGGCGGTCCCCGTCACGGCCGACGGCTTCGAGTCGCTCCACGCGATCTACTGCCGCGCGTGCCTCCCCGTCATCGAGTCGCAGATCGAGAGGGGCGATCTCAAGGTTTCCCGTCTGTTCCGGAAGTTCAGGACCCGCGAGATCCCGCCGGACGAGATCCGCCGCTTCGACCCCGAAGGGAGGCTTTTCGCCAACCTCAACCGTCCGGAGGATCTGAACCGGGTGATCCGGACCTGATCCGGACCCGGGGTTTTCAAGGGTTCCCGAGGCATCTTTTCCCTTTTTTCCAATTGACAATTCCCCGGAATTCCGATAATCGTGGCGCGATTTTGCGTTGATCCGGCAGGGTGGCGCAAAGGGCGTTTTCCTTTTATTTTCATTCCTGCAGGCTTCAAGAACTGAGGAGGGAGGGTTCCCATGAGCGAGGAGAAACTTTTCGGGATGCCGGCCGAGAAGGGCCGGTGGATGTTCGTCGTACTGGGCTTCATCATCAACATCTGCCTCGGCAGCGTCTATGCCTACAGCGTCTTCAGGGGCCCCGTCGCAAAGCTCCTGAACCTCAACGCCACCGAGGCGGGCCTGCCGTTCATGGCCTTCCTTGCGGCCTTTGCGACGCTGATGTTTTTCGGCGGCCAGGTCATGGCCAAGCTCGGTCCGAAGCTGCTGGGATGGATCGGCGGCGCCATCGTCGGCGCCGGCTGGATGATGGCCAGCTTCTCCACGAGCGGAACCATGCTGGCCATCACCTATGGCCTGATCGGCGGAGGCGGCGTGGGCCTGGCCTACGGCGTGCCCCTGGCCGTCGCGGGCCGATGGTTCCCCGACAAGCGCGGCCTCGCGCTGGGTTTGACGCTCGCCGGCTTCGGCGGCTCGCCTTTCGTGTCGGCCAACGTCGCGGCGGCCCTCATCAAGTCGGTGGGCCCCATGCAGACCTTCTTCTACATGGGTGCGGCCTTCCTGGTCATCATGATCGTCTGCTTCATGCCTTTCCGCTTCCCCAAGGACGGCTGGCTCCCCGCCGGCTGGAAGCCCGCCGCAGCGGCTGCCGGCAGCGCCGTGGACCTCAACATGGGCGAGATGGCCAAGACCTCCACGTTTTACGGGCTGTTCCTCTGCTACACCATCGGGTGCCTCGCGGGCCTCATGGCCATCGGTATCTCGGCCTCCGTCGCCCAGGAGATCATCAAGATCGACCCGGCCACGGCGGCCACCCTCGTCGGCGTCTTTGCCATCTTCAACGGCGTCGGGCGGCCGATCTTCGGCGTGCTGACGGACAAGCTCTCCCCCAAGATGGCGGCGATCATCTCCTTCGTGATCATCCTCGCTTGCTCTCTGGGCATGCTGGCCGCGGGCCCCGGGAGCGTGATGCTCTACACGATCTGCTTCATCGGGTTCTGGCTCTGCCTCGGCGGCTGGCTGGCCATCGCGCCCACGGCGACGACGACCTTCTTCGGCGTGAAGAACTACGCCAAGAACTACGGCCTCGTCTACTTCGCCTACGGCATCGGCGCCATCCTGGGCGGCATCATCGCGGGGCAGGCGAAGGACACCTTCGGCTCCTTCACGGTCGCCTTCTACCCCACGGCGGGACTGGCGGTCCTCGGCATCCTCATCGCCATGGCCCTCATGAAGCCGGTCAAGAAGGCGTAGCACTCAACTGCCTGGAATCTGCAAAAAAACAGAGAGCGCCGGTCGATTCGACCGGCGCTCCTGGTTTGTCGTCCTCGAGGGACGGGCGTCCCGCCCGTCACCCGGCACAGCGTTTCACCCACCCCTGGATCGTCTTCCGCACGTCCTTCCAATCGACATCCCAGATCATGAAGGGCATCCGCTCCTTCTCGGCCTCGTCGAAATAGGACAGACCGTAAAGGATGTGCCCGATGTCCCGCACGTGATATTTGTCTCGATAGAACGCCAGCATGTCGTTCAGCGAATATCGTTTCTGCCCGAGCGCGTAAAGATCGATGAAATCCTTTTTCGATCCCCGCTGGGCGACGGCGGCCAGCTTCATGCAGGCCAG
>Ga0209407_1004992_pt1 | contig 10583 bp, 8 predicted proteins | sample AD_JPNHG3_MetaG_FD_184410 | JGI IMG/M metagenome (GOLD analysis project Ga0209407, IMG submission 184410) | Active sludge microbial communities of municipal wastewater-treating anaerobic digesters from Japan - AD_JPNHG3_MetaG (SPAdes) (version 2) | ecosystem: Engineered > Bioreactor > Anaerobic >... | reverse complement strand
AAAATCTTACAAAACCCCCCGGACGCAAGCCGTCAGGCGCAGCGTCCGGGGGGTTTTGCAAGAGCCTCATGAAATTATGATGGCAGGTCAACTTGCTGTGACCTCAGGATACGCAAAATGTGTCTCAAATTTTTCGTTTCCTTTAGAGAATTGGGACGCAATGACGACAGCGGTCAGAGAAATCGCTTTGTGCTTTCCGGTGCTTGAATGACGCCACCCCGACGGAGGTTCCGACTGAATGAGGAGCGGAGTGCATTATGCGATGACTGCAAAGGCTGAGAGAGTTACCATGAAGTTACTATCTCAAATCCCATCGATATTGGCAGGCGTGGTTATTTTAGCCATCGGTTATTGGCGGGTGGTGGCGCGACCAATGTATGATGGTTTGATTGTCCACGAGGATTTCCCATTTTTCAATTCCATGGGTTCTATCGGTGTTCTGCTTTGTTTTGTTTTTTGGGGGCACAAAACAAAACGCCACGTCGTCCGAAATTTAGCCATGATCGTTATTTTCGCAATTATTGCAGGAATATGAAAAAAAGAAGTTTGCAGTTAAAAGGCTGATGGATGGAAGAAAAGCGATGAGACCCAATCATATAATCGAAACGCGCTATCCAGTATCGGGAGGCGACACCCTCGCCTACGACTGCGAGGGCAACCTCTCTTGCGTCTCCAACGCGGTCAGCGGCGCGGTTTCCCTCTACTGGTACGACCAGCACGGCCGCCGCGTCGCCAAGTCCGAGAGCGGCCTGCTCACCCTCTACATCTGGGACGGCATGGACATCATTGCTACCGCCCACGCCGACGGAACTATTCGCGAGTACTTCACGCGCGGCATCGGCATCGCCGGTGACGTGGGCAGTCTCGTTGCCGAGACGCGCTTTGAAAATAACGCCGCCGTTTCAACAACCTATCTCCACTCCAACTGGCGCGGCGACGTGGTCATGGCCACCGATGCCGCCGGAAACGTGGTGGGCGAATATTCTTACACGACGTTCGGCGAGCAGCTCTTCGCCACCGGCACCTACACGCCCCGCTTCACGTTCTCGTCGAAAGAACGTGATGCTTCGGGACTGGTCTATCATGGGTTCAGATATTACAGCCCTGTGCTGTGCAGGTGGATATCCGAAGACCCGATACGGGAGAGCGGAGGGTTTAACTTGTACCAGTTCTGTGGGAACGATCCAGTGAACGGAATTGACCCCTACGGGGAGTTCACCCTGTCCGAATGGAAAGAAATCGGCGGGGCGTTCGCGGAAGGCTTCGGCAAAGGAATTGCCGCCGGTGTTGATGGGATGATCCCCTTTGCTGATCCGTTCACCGGCGTCTATGCCGACGATTGCGGCAATGTGGACAAGCAATATCAGACAAGTCGGTTGTTAGGAAGAATCAGCCGTGAGGCATTATGGACGGCATCTGGCTTGGGTGCTTCACGTGCAATAAATGCAGCGACTATGCCGAAGACACTTTATCATTTTACATCTGCCAAAGGTGCCGCTGGCATTGCCGCGAACCACGGAATTCGTGCCGGTCACGGATTTTACGGGATGGGTACATACCTGACGCGGTTTAACAATCCGGTGGCAGCGACACTACAGGGAGCAAGAGGAACGGCGGTCTCCATTCCAGTCGCAACTGAAGGATTAAGTGTCAGTGCAACTTATTTTCCGGGAACATATATCGTTCGCGGAGCATCGGTGTTACTTCAATGAACCGTAATTACAAAGTTATCATCGCTAGGTTGATTAGCGCACTGTTGTGTTGTTTCGGTGGCGGGGTAGCACAATATTTGTTATGGCATCAATCTGGCGAACCGTGGTACGAGGCTCTGTTTCGTTGGTCATTTCTTTGGTTTTTTTATGTTCTTTTGGCGTCGTTAGCCGGAGAGCACATTCTAAAAATGCTGTCAAAAAACGATAATGAACGCCGCGCACATGAAACAACCACTGAACATAGGCATTAGTACCGAAGAGCTGAACGTGGCTGACAGCATCTTGAAAGCCATGGTCAGCTACCCGACGGCGGCAAAGCCTCCGGTGAACGCCGAGCGGGACGCGTCAGGCCGTTGGATCGCGCCCAACGTCCCGATGCACCCCATGAGCAACGGCCTCGTCCGCATCCAGTTCCGCATCGATCAGGACGGACAAGCCCCGTCCTTCCGCCTCTCCGAGTTCAGCGTCAACAAGGTGATGACAGCCATTGGTAATGACGCAAACGGCTCGATCACAAACTTACCGTCCGGTGACTCCCTCGCTTACGACTGCGAGGGCAACCTCGCCTGTGTCTCCAACGCGGTCAGCGGCGCGGTTTCCCTCTACTGGTACGACCAGCACGGCCGCCGAATCGCCAAGGCCGAGTCCGGCTTGCTCACGCTCTACATCTGGGACGGCATGGAGATCATCGCCACCGCCAACGCCGACGGTTCAATCCGCGAATACTTCACCCGCGGCAGCGGCATCGCGGGTGACGTGGGCAGCCTCGTTGCCGAGACCCGCTTCTCCGGCGGTACAGCAACCACGACCTATCTCCACAGCAACTGGCGCGGCGACGTGGTCATGGCCACCGACGCCGCCGGAAACGTGGTGGGCGAATACTCCTATACAACGTTTGGAGAACAACTCTCCGCCACCGGCACCTACACGCCCCGTTTCACCTTCTCCAGCAAGGAGCGCGACGCCACCGGTCTCGTCTACTTCGGCTTCAGGTGGCTGGTCTTATCGAAGCCACGGGGGGCACTGTAGCACGTCCCACTGTTAGTGTTCCCGGATGGGATCGTCCTGTTCCTGCGACCAGCTTCAAGGCGCGTATACCACAACCATGAGGAGGTTCCGCTTATGAAGGCACGTCATATTGTTTTACTTCTCGGCATCTCTACCGAACAAGAAGATGCATCTCCCCCCAGTTTTTGAGTATGAATTTCCAGACATCCGTGAGTTGCGGAGCGGTTTCTCGGTGTGTCATTGTATCGCCATGTCAGGACAACTGAGGCGCCACTTGCGAACAATCCTGCCACTTAACCATCAAACTATTTTGACGCGCACCCGTACACCCTGCGAGTACACCCTTGATCTTCTGGCCGAAATGCCGTAAAAAGCTCCCTGTGCGTCGCCTTGTTTTGGTTTATTTGGGAGGCGGTGCGGAAGGGGAAAATACGGGATGGCGGTTTCCGTCACGGTTGAACGCGTGGTCAAGGTGTTCGGCACTTTTACGGCGTTGAAAGAGGTTTCGCTGGAGGTACAGCCCGGCGAGCTTTTCTTCCTACTGGGGCCGAGCGGCTGCGGCAAGACCACGCTGCTGCGCTGTATCGCCGGGTTCTACCGTCCGGAGAGTGGCCGCATCCTGATCGGCGACGTCGATGTGACCGTGCTGCCGCCGCACCGTCGTGACACCGGCATGATGTTCCAGAGTTATGCGCTGTGGCCGCACATGACGGTTGAGGAGAACGTGGCCTTCGGCCTTAAGATGCGCAAGGTTCCGCGCACCGAGGTGCGCAGGCGGGTGGGGGAGGCGCTGGAACTGGTCCATCTGTCCGACCGTGCCAAGGTGCGCCCCAACCAACTTTCGGGCGGCCAGCAGCAGCGCGTCGCGCTGGCGCGCGCGCTGGTCATTCGGCCGCGCTGCCTGCTGCTGGACGAGCCGCTTTCGAATTTGGACGCCAAGCTGCGGCTGGAGATGCGCATGGAGATCCGCCGCATCTGCAAGCAGGCTGGCCTCACCGCAATCTATGTCACGCATGACCAGAAAGAGGCACTCTCGGTGGCCGACCGCCTTGCTGTCATGCGCGACGGTGTGGTCGAGCAGACGGGAACGCCTGAAGAGGTCTACCGTGCGCCGGTCAACCGTTTTGTCGCCGGGTTTATCGGCGAGGGTACGTTCATTGAAGGACGCATCGAGGCTGGAGCGGGCCCGGGCGTGCGGGTGTCGACGCGTATCGGGATGCTGCATGCCGCGCGAGCGCCACAGGGGACGCAGGCAGGAGATTGCGTGACGCTCTGCCTGCGGCCGGAAGCGTTGGGCCTGTACATGTCGCCGGATGTGCCGTCCGGCAACCTGTTGCGCGGACAGTTTATTGAGAGTGTGTATCTGGGCGAGGTGGCGCAGCATCGGGTCGAGGTGGCGTCGGCTGATGGCGGTGCGCCCTGCGTATTGACCGCTGTCGAACTGAACCCGGTGGCGGGACGCCGTCGCGAAGGCGAGCCGGCGGCGGTCTGGATCCCGCCCGAGCATGTGATTGTCACCCCTTTTGAATGAAAGGACAAGTATGGGACCGAATGGCACCAAACAGGACAAGCCCCTGATCGCGCTGGCGATGGCGGCGCATCCGGACGACATTGAATTCATGATGAGCGGCACGCTGCTGTTATTGAAACAGGCCGATGCGGAGATCCACGTCTGTAACCTGGCCAACGGCTGCTACGGCTCGCAGGTCTACGGCAAAGAGGAGGCGGCGCGCGTGCGGGCGCTGGAGGCGCAGGAGGCGGCGCGAGTGGCCGGCGCGATCTGGCATCCGCCGTTTTTTGATGACACGGGCATCTTCTATGATGCCGCCTCACTGGCCAAGGTCTCCGCTGTGATCCGCGAGATCCAGCCCGACATCCTGCTGACGCTTTCACGTTACGATTACATGGAAGATCATGAGTACGCGTCGCGCCTGGCTTCATCCGCCGCGTTCAACCGCTGTCTGCCCAGCTATATCACCGATCCGCCGCAGCCGGCCACCAACAAGCCGGTGGCGGTCTATCACTCGCTGCCGCATGCGCTGATGGACATGCAGCGCGTGCCGATCGTGCCGGAATTCTGCATCGACGTGAGCAGCGTGATGGCGCAGCGCCGCGCCATGCTGGCATGCCACACCAGCCAGCGCGAATGGTTGGACGCGACGCAGGGCATGGGATCGTATGTGGAAAGCATGGTCGATGCGGCGCGCGAGGTCGGCCGGCGTTATGGCGGTTGTGAGTTCGCGGAGGGCTGGCGCCGCCACAACCACATGGGCTATTGTGCACCCGACTATGCGCCGCTGGAAACGGCGTTGGCACCCTTTCTGAAACAAGTGAAGTAAGGAGACGAGACATGGCACGAGCAATCAGCAAGTTGGCACCGGGATGGTGGGACTACACGACGTTGGACAGCGAGATCTTGAATGATGCGGCGGCGCTTACCGCCAAGGATCTGCTGGAGCTTTCGCGGCCGGGATTCAAGGTCTGTATCTATGACACGGTTGAGGAGTTCTACACGGCCGAAGCGCTGGAGTATGTCGAGGCCTGGCGCAAGGCCACGCCTGACAATCCGGTTGGCGTGTGCGGCCCGATCGGTCCGACCGAACAGCTTCCGCTGGTGGCCCGCATTGTGAATGCGATCGGGCTGAAACTGCATGACGCGCATTTCTGGGGCATGGACGAGTGGGTCGAAAACGGCAAGGCCGTTTCGCCAAAGCATCCGCTCTCATTTGCCAAGTGCGACCGCGACATGTGTTTCGACCGGATTCTGCCGAAGCTGCGCATGCCCGCAAAGAACATGCATTTCCCGACCGGCGATCTGGCGGCTTACGCGCGCACCTACGATCAGATCAGGTGTCTGCTGATGCAGGGCGGACAGGGCGAAATCAAGCATTGGGCGTTCAATGATCCGCCCAAGCGCGAAGGGGCCTACGTGGATGCGCCGCCATCGCCGGCTGAGTACCGTAAGCTCTCCACGCGCCTTGTTGATCTGCATCCGGTCACCATCATCCAGAACGCGCGGACTTCGGGCGGCGGCAATGTCGCGATGGTGCCGACGCGCGCCGCGACTGTGGGCCCGGTGGAGACATGGAAAGCAGACAAGGTGTCGATCTGGCATCCCGGCCACCATGACAATCCGTTCGGCATGCGCCTGACCGCGCTGATGATTTCCAAACGCATCCCGGACAGCAGCGTGCCGATGTCGCTGCTGGCGGATCACCCCAACGTCCAGTTCAACTACCTGCGCCGCGGCATCGGTGAGGTGGTCGTGGATATGCACTGAGGATCGGTTCGATGAGCGACTTGAAAATTGTGGCGGCGGGGCACGTCTGCCTCGATATCATCCCGACGTTCCTGCGCGGCGCACCGACCCTCGACGCGGTGATGCAGCCGGGCAAGCTGGTGGAGATGGGGCCTGCGGTGCTCTCGACCGGCGGTTCGGTGTCGAACACCGGCCTGGCGCTGAAGCGGCTGGGGCTGCCGGTGCGGCTGATGGGCAAGGTCGGGGACGATGCGTTCGGCATGGCGGTGCGCGACTATTTCAGCCGCCTCGACAAGACGCTGGTCGAAACGATGATCGTGGATCCGGCGGTCGCCACCTCTTACACGGTGGTGGTCAACCCGCCGGGAATCGACCGTATTTTCCTGCATTGCTCCGGTGCGAACGACACGTTTCGCGCTGCTGATGTGACGCCCGAGTTGCTGGCGGGGATGCAGCTCTTCCACTTCGGGTATCCGCCGCTGATGCGCGCGTTCTACAGCCAGGGGGATGAACTGGCGCGTCTCTTCAGCGCGGTGAAGGCGTGCGGGCTGGCCACATCGCTGGATATGGCGTTGCCTGATCCGGCTTCGCCTGCCGGGGAGGCGGACTGGCGCGGTATCTTGGCAAAGGCGCTGCCGTCGGTCGATATCTTCGCGCCCAGCCTGGACGAGATCGTGTTCATGCTGCATCGCGAGCGGGGGCTGGCGGTGCGGAACAAGGCCGCCGAGGGCGTGCCGATGGGGGGCTTGATTGAGGATGACGTGCGTGCGCTGGCCGGCGAGCTGCTGGCGATGGGCGTGGCCGTGGTGATGCTGAAACTCGGCAGCCAGGGCGCGTATCTGCGCGTCACGCCCGACACACAACGGCTTGCGGCGTGCGGCTGTTTCACACCGGATGCCTGCGAGAGCTGGGCCGGTGCCGAATTTTTCGCGCCCTGCTTTGACGCGAAGGTGGCCGGGACGACCGGCTCGGGTGACTGCACGGTCGCGGGACTGCTGGCTGGCGTGGCCAAGGGCCTCGGCCCTGCCGAATGCGTGCGCTCTGCCGTAGCGGTGGGCTCGGCCAGTGTTGAACAGCCCGATGCGACGAGCGGTGTGCCCACGTGGACGGAGCTGGACGCGCGGCTGCGGTCCGGTTGGGGCCGTGAAAAACCGAAGGTTGCTTTCCGTGTGCCGTGGGCGTAGACTCAGCCACGATCATTATTTCGGGTAAGGGCCATCCGTCGGGCGATCATGTCGCGAGCGACTGATGGGATCTTTCAACGCGCAACGTTCAGGCAACACACGAGGAGGATAGAGGATGAAACGTAGGGATTTCTTGAAGTCAGCGGTCACGACCGGCGCGGGACTGATTATCCTGCCGGGGGGCCTGCGCGCAAATCCGGCGAACAACAAGCTCAACATCGCGCTGATCGGCACGTGGGGCCGGGGGCTGGCACATTTCGATTCCATTGCGGATGAGAATGTCGTGGCGCTGTGCGACTGCTGGGAACGCAATCTGGTAGACGCGGTCAAACGCTTCCCGAACGCGAGGACATACGTTGACTGGCGCAAGTGTCTGGAGCAGAAAGACATTGATGCGGTGGTCATCTGCACGACCGATTTCACGCACGCCTTTGTCGCCAACTGGGCGTTGAACCGCGGCATGCACGTCTATCTTGAGAAGCCGCTGGGAATCACGGTGGAAGAGGCGCGCGTGGTCCGCGCCAACTGGCTGCCCAAGAAGGGTAAGCTCGCGACGCAGGTCGGCATGCAGCGCCATGCGCACGACAACTTCAACCGGATCGCCGAGATGCTGCGCGACGGCGCGATCGGTGAACTGAAGAGCGCCTACGCCTGGGGCAACCGTCAGATTCCCAAACCCGGTTACCTGCCCGCCGAGGGAACACCGCCGGCAGGTCTGCACTATGACTTGTGGCTGGGACCTGTCAAAACCGACCATCCGTACAATCCCGAATACTTCGCGGGTGGGCCGGGCGCAAACTGCCTGAAGTGGAACATGTACTGGGATTTCGGCACCGGCCAGATCGGCGACATGGGCAGCCACACGATGGATCTCCTGTGGAACGCCGTGGACTGCGGCCTGCCGACCTCCGCTGAAGCCAAGGGTGATCCGTTCAATCCCGATGTGACGCCGGTCAAGGCCGAGATGAAGTTTGAGCATCCCGCCAACAGTTGGCGCGGTCCGATCACCCTTTCGTGGTATCAGGGCGGCGCGATGCCGAATCCGCCCAGTTCATATGTGGACATCAACAAGATCGGCCACGGGGCGATGTTCAAGGGCACCGAAGGCATTCTGGTGGCGGACTTCACCTCACGCGTGTTGATCCCGCTGGGCAAGGACGGTAGTCTAACCTACTACAAGCCACGCGCCAAAGAGGCGCTGCTGCCTTCGGTGGGACATTTCCAGAAGCAGTGGATCAATGCCTGCAAGAATCCGTCGCTCAAGACCGCGTGCGATTTCGAGTACAGCGCGAACATGATCGAGCAGATGTGCCTCGGTCTGGTGGCCTACCGGGTCGGCAAGAAGCTCGAGTATGACGGCCAGGCCGGGCGCGTGACGAACAGCGCTGAGGCGAACGCATTGCTCAGCCGCGAGTACCGCGCCGGCTGGACGCTGAACGGGTAGGGGCGGGAACCGTCTCCGATGCCGTCCGCGCGGTTGTCTGCCTCACTCCCACTCAATGGTGGCGGGCGGCTTGGAGCTGATGTCAAACACCACGCGGTTAATGCCGCGCACCTCGTTGATGATGCGGTTTGAGATGCGCGCCAGCGTGTCGTAGGGCACGCGCGTCCAGTCCGCCGTCATGGCGTCAATGCTGTCCACGATACGCAGGGCGCAGACGTTTTCGTAGGTGCGCTGGTCGCCCATGACACCGACAGAGTTCACGGGCAGCAGGACGGCGAAGGACTGCCAGATTGTGCGGTAGTCCGGGAGCTTGCGGATCTCTTCCTGCACGCGCAGGTCGGCCTGCTGGAGCAGGGCTACGCGTTCGGCCGTGACCTCGCCAAGGATGCGGACGCCCAGTCCGGGCCCGGGGAAGGGCTGGCGGTCGAGCAGTTCGCTGTCCATGCCCAGCACGCGGCCCACGGCGCGCACCTCATCCTTGAACAGCTCGCGCAGCGGTTCGACCAGCTCGAACTTCAGATCCGGCGGCAGGCCGCCAACGTTGTGGTGGCTCTTGATGGTCTGGCTCGGCCCTTTTAGCGGGCTTTCGCTCTCGATGACGTCCGGATAAATGGTGCCTTGCCCGAGGAACTTGCAGTTCTTGAAGGCGCGGGCCTCTTCGGCGAACACTTCAATGAACTCGCGGCCGATGATCTTGCGCTTCTGTTCTGGGTCGGTCACACCTTTGAGCGCACTGTAGAAGCGCTCGCGCGCATTGATCACGTGCAGATCCATGCCGAGCTTGGCGCGGAACATCGACTCGACCTGACGGTCCTCACCGTAACGCAGCAGCCCGTTGTCCACGAAGATACAGTGCAGCCGGTCGCCGATGGCGCGGTGCAGCAACACCGCCACGACGGAGGAGTCCACGCCGCCGCTCAGGCCGAGCACCACATGCTCGTCGCCGACCTGACGCTTCAGTTTCTCAACCGTGTCATCGACCCAGGAAGAGAGTTGCCAATCGCCCGTACAACCGCAGACCTTGAAAAGGAAGTTACGCAAGATCTCGGTGCCGTGCTGGGTGTGGACCACCTCGGGGTGGAACTGCAAGGCATAGGTCTTGCGCGCCGCGTTGAACATGGCCGCGTGCGGGCAGGAGAGTGAGCGCGCCGAGACAGAAAAGCCGGGCGGCAGCACCTCAACCTGATCGCCGTGGCTCATCCAGACGTTAAACTCGGAAGGCAGATCGGCGAACAGGTCGCAGGCGATGTCGGTGCCGATCCGTGTATGGCCGTATTCACGGTGCAAGCCCGGTTTGACCGTGCCGCCTTGGAGTTTGGCCGTGAGCTGCATGCCATAACAGATACCCAGCACCGGAATGCCGAGCTCAAAGATCGCAGGATCGCAGATGGGCGCCCCGTCCTCAAACACACTGTTCGGGCCGCCGGAGAGGATGATGCCGGCCGGCTTCCGCTCCAACAATCGGGCGGCGGGCGTGTCAAAGCGAATAATTTCCGAGTAAACCTGCTGCTCACGCACGCGCCGGGCGATGAGCTGCGTATACTGCGAACCGAAGTCAAGAATGGCGATCCAGCAAGGCTGTTGCATGGGGGCTCCTTTTTGGGCCGCGAATTTTAATCGTTCAAGAATACTTTGAAAAGTGGAATCGCGATCCTATTGGTGATCGCCAAAAAGAAATGGTTCGCGGAAGAGGAACTGATCCCGTTGGAATACCGCTTGACGGCCCTCATGTGTGAAGCTCAACCAGACTGATGAAATTATACAAAAAAGAAAACGGAACGATACAATGGACGCATTATTAATCTTATGCAATAGTCTGGCATGGAACAACCGAGTAAGGATCACCTCAGCGGTTCCAAATCAAGGGGGTCGAGATGCTGGGAAGCGCGAGGGGGGAGGGCGGGGCGGTCTAAAGGGCAAAGCTTGGCCATCCGGCCGGGCTCCGGCAGGCGTCGGTTTGTCGTTGGAGGCGGGCG
>Ga0209407_1004982_pt1 | contig 10601 bp, 8 predicted proteins | sample AD_JPNHG3_MetaG_FD_184410 | JGI IMG/M metagenome (GOLD analysis project Ga0209407, IMG submission 184410) | Active sludge microbial communities of municipal wastewater-treating anaerobic digesters from Japan - AD_JPNHG3_MetaG (SPAdes) (version 2) | ecosystem: Engineered > Bioreactor > Anaerobic >... | reverse complement strand
AGATATTCGCGCTGGGCATGTTCCAGCGTTGGGGCGAATTTGCGGCCCTGCTGGCGGACGAACTGGGGCCGCCGACCAGCCTCGATCGCCCATACAAGGCTGGGCCGGCATGGCGGACGTTCGTTCGCGCCGATGCGCAGATCGAGGCCATCGAGGGGTTCCAGGTGGCCGCGGCTCAACAGGACGCGCCGGCCCGGCTAGTGATCCGCGAGCATGGAGTGCGCTATCGCGTCGATATCGTCGGCGGACACAAGACCGGGTTTTTCTGCGACCAGCGCGACAACCGGCTGCGGCTGGCGCGGCTGTGCGGCGGGGCGGACGTGCTGGACGTGTGCTGCTACACGGGCGGGTTCGCGCTGTGCGCGAAGGTGGCTGGCGGTGCGGCGTCCGTCACAGGCGTTGACCTGGATGAGGCCGCGATTGAGCTGGCGCGCGAGAACGCCAACCTGAACCAAGTGCGGGTTGACCTAGTGCATGCGGACGCGTTTGCATACCTGCGGCAGATGCAGGCCAATGGGCGGCAGTTCGATGTTGTGGTGGTCGATCCGCCGAAGTTGGTCACGTCGCGGCGGGACCTGGAGGAGGGGCTGGCCAAGCATCACGACCTGAATGCGTTGGCGGTGCAGTTGGTTCGCCCCGGCGGGATTATGCTGACGTGCAGTTGCAGCGGGCTGGTGTCGCCTGACGCGTTCTTAGGTGCCATCCATGCGGCGGGGCGCCGCACGGGGCGGGCGTTACAGATGTTTGACTACACGGGAGCGGCGCCGGATCACCCGATCATGCTGAACTGTCCGGAATCAGGCTATCTGAAGGCGGTGTGGCTGCGGGTGATGTAGCCAAACGCCGCAAACGGCGCCGCGGCTAAGTACGAGGTTAGCCCGTGGCACGCGCTGCGGCTCATACAATCGAGCATGAAATGGAAGCACTGTCGGGGCGCGGTTGTGGCGGGCGCGGTGCTGGCGAGCCTGCTGTTGGGCGCGATTGGCGGGTGCGGGCAAGCCGGGCGCTGTGAAGCGGAGACATCTTCGCCGGAACTGGTTGCAGGGGAGCAGGTGTCGCCGGTGCAAGGGTCCGCGGCGGCATATGTAGGGTCCGGCGATCCGTATACTCCGGGTCCGCTTTCGACACGCAAGATTGAGCTCGACGCGTGCGATTTTGGCAGCCCGCAACCGTTGCTGATCTTCGCGCCCGTGACGCCGGCGGCCTACCCGGTCGTGGTGTTTCAGCACGGGTTTCTGGGGAAGAATAGCGATTACAGTGAATTATTGCGGCACTTGGCGGGGCACGGATTTGTCTTGGTAGCGCCGCAGATGTATTCCGGCCTGGGGGTGGTGTTGGGCGACCCAAGACCTCCGGAAGAGGCGCGGCGCGCGGCGCTAGTGTTGGACTGGCTGCCGGCTGGACTGCCGGCGGCGCTGGGCTATACGCCTGACGTACGACGGTTGGGCCTGGCGGGGCATTCGCGTGGTGGGCAGGTCTGCTGGCTCTTGCTGGCGGCCCATCCATCGCGAGTACTGGCGGCGGCAGCGATTGACCCGGTGGACGGAGCCGAGCCGCGCGGCAACCGGACGTGGGCCGCCGAGGAGCCGCTCAGTTTCAGCGGGCCGGCGCTGGTGATCGGCACGGGGCTGGGCGGTCGCTGCGCGCCGGCCGGTCAGAATCACGAGCAGTTCTACGCGGTTTGTCGTTCGCCGGCGTGGCATGTGTTTGTTCCGCATCACGGGCACACGGACATGCTGAACGAGGGGCCGGCGATGCTGGGGAGGCTCATGTGCGATGGCGGTCCGGACCGGGCGGGGATGCGGCGTCTCACGGCGGGATTGCTGGTTGCGTTATTTCGGGGTGCGTTGCAGGGGGACGAGAGCGCGTACGCCTATTTGTCAGACGCGAGCAGCGCGGTGTTGGAGGTTGTGGTTGAGCGGCGATGAATTCACACGGAGCGATAGAGTGATAAAGCGTGGGGGGGTTAATCGCAATTCATGGGTGATTCATCGCGTGTTAAGCCGGTGGGAGGAAAGTGAGGGCGTTCCGAACGGGGGCTTGGTTGCGACAGGCCGCCGCGTCGGGGCTGTGTCAAGGAGACCGCTGATGCCAAGACGAATGAGTCCCGAATCCGTGCGGCGGCGCATGGAGAGCGATGACCGGCCGCTGCTGGTTTGCGGGTATGACAATGATCGAAAGTGCCAGGAGAACGCGATCGAGGGGGCGATCACGTACAACCAGTTCGTCAACCAACTCGATCAGATTCCAAAGGAACGTGAGATCATTTTCTATTGCGCCTGACCGAACGACGCGACGGCTGCCGGTCGGGCAGATGAATACTTCCGCAAGGGATACATAAACGCGTCGATCCTTGATGGTGGCGTGGGGGCGTGGCGCAGAATGACGGCGGGAGCACACCCATGAACCGTTGCGAGACGTGCGGGAACGAGTACGACAAGACATTCGAGGTGCTCAAAGATGGGCGCCGGCATACGTTTGACAGCTTTGAATGCGCGGTGCAGGCGCTGGCGCCGACCTGCGAGCACTGCGGCTGCCGCGTGATCGGCCATGGGGTCGAAGCGCACGATCGCATTTTCTGTTGCGCGAACTGCGCTCAGGCGGCGGGCGAGAAAGCGCTGCAAGACCGCGCTTGAGTGAAGGGCATCTTGGGGCGGGACTGGAGCCCGGACCGCGGCACATTCGTCGCCGTGGTCCGGGTTTCAACATGCGACGCTCCAAAGGGTAAGAAGGGCGCGAACGTGAGAAGGGGGGAACGTGAGAAGGGGGAGAAGGGGTGGGCCGCCGTCGGTTGTGACCGTGATCTTGGCGAGCGCGTCGTATTTGGCCGGGGGCCCGCGCAAGCCTGGCGAGCGGTGGGGCTTGGCGAACAGCATGTTATCAGGCGTAGCCGCGGGCATGCCGTGGCCGTGGCGGATAATCGCCAACGGTGACACGTCTGGATAACACGTCCGACTAATTTTTCGTCTCTGTTAGCCGGAAAATCCGTATTGCGTGTCTGTAATTGCGCGACTACACTGCCGCCCAGTTTTATGATGGGCGCCTCGATGGCTTCATACATCCATCCAGCCGTTGATGTGGCCTGAGAAGTTGGATGGCCGTGCGGTGTGGAGGCGCGCACTGCAACGGCCGGCAGGCCGGGTGATTCATGGCAGCCCGGTTGCCGGGAACGAAGGAGATTCCATGCCAGAGCAAGCGCGGATCTTACGGGGAGTTGTGGTGCTATTGGTTCTGCTCGTGGTTGCGACCGCCGCGGCGCAGAATGAAGTGCTCCGCAAAGTAAGTGAGCTGTTCCAACAGCAGGAGTACCTTGCGGCCCAAGCGGAGCTGAGCAAGGTCGATCGCGACCAGTTGGATCAGGCGGACCAGGAGGAGTATGACCGTCTTTCAGAGCAGGTCGCAGCGGGCGTGGCCGGTTTCGAGCGCGCCGATCGAGACCTGGTGAAGGCCGGCGTGGCATTCGACGAGGGTCGTTGGGATGCCGCGGATGCCTTGTACCAAGCGGTGCTCGAAAACGAGTTCGCGCGTGCTGAACAGAAGAGCCGGGCGGCCGAGCAGCGCAAGCGGATCGATGAACGGCGGAAGCTGGCGGAAGCGGCGGCCCCGGGCATCGTGGAAGTCCGCCCGGCGGAACCACCGGCGCAGCCGGAGGTTGTGAATCCGCCCGCGGAGCCGGTTGCTGAGCCGGTGCAAGCGGTGCCTTCCGGGACTCCGGCGACGCCGTTGCCCACGGGCACGGAGGTGCAGCCGGTACCGACGGGGACGGCGGCGCAGCCGCTTCCGGCTGGGACGCCGGTAGAGCCGTTGCCGACGGGGGCGCCGGTTCCGGTGGTCGAGCCGATTCCGATGGGGATTCCGGCGGGTCCGTTGGCGCCGCGGCGGGCCACTCCGCTTGAAGAGTTGCGGGCGCGGGACGAGTTGTTGTGGCAGCGTGCGGTAGCCTTGTCGCAGGAACTGGCGGCGCAAGCGCGTGACGCCTCGGCTCGCAATGACTTCAACGAAGCGCGGCGGTTGGTGGAAGCGGCCGCGGAGCGCATCGAAGCAGCCCGTAACTACGCCGAGCCGGTAGCCAAGTACATTGCGCAGCGGCAGTCGCTGGAGCACTTGCGGGCGGAGATTGCGCGGGCGGAGCAGTTTTACCTGACGGTGCAGGCGGAACGTGAGCGTCAGGAGATCGCAGAGCGGGTCATACAGCGTCAGGCGCAGATTGAAGCTTTGCGATGCGAGAAGGTTCAGCAGCTTTTCAACACGGCCTGCCAGTTGCGCCGGCAGCAACGCTTCAACGAGGCGGCCGAAGTGCTGCGGCAGGTGTTACAGATTGATCCCACGAACGCCCAGGCGCGTTACCAATTGCAGATAGTTGACGACTACGCTTCGCTGATGGTGCAGAAGGAGTGGCAGCAGACACTCGACATCCAGCTGCGGGATTCGCTGGTAAAGGCTCAGGAAGCGTTAATTCCGTGGGACGTGGAGGTGCTCTATCCGCGCAACTGGCTCGAGCTGAGCGCGCGGCGCAGTCAGACGGGCGTGGGCATCGGCAGTCCCGAAGAGCGTGAGCTGCAGCGCCGCCTGGACGAGATTCTGCCGCAGTTCCAGTTCGAAGATGCCCCGCTGGGCGCCGTACTGAAACACATTCAGGAGGGGCGCGAGCTCAACATGGCGGTGGATTGGACGGATCTGAGCAGCAACGGCGTTGCGGCCGACCGTCCGATTTCACTCGGCTTGCGCGAGCTGCCGGTGCGCACGGTGTTGAAAGAAGTGCTGGCGCAGGCGGGCGGCGACATTCCGCTCTCGTACGCGGTTTCCGACGGCGTGCTGCGGGTGGCCACCAAGAGCAAGCTCGACCGCGAGAAGTCGGTGGTGGTTTACGACGTGCGCGACCTGCTGGCCAGCACGATGCGTCAGAACAACGCAACCCGGCTGGATCCGACAGCGGCGGTCATGGCCGACAAAAGCAGTGGGCGGTCGCTGCATGATGCGCGCTTGTTCGAGTCTTCCGAGAGCGTGGCATACGAGCCGCCGGCGGCGCCCCCTGAGGGCTCGGCGGACGCGACCATCAACCAGATTATGAGCATCATCCGGCAGACGGTGGCGCCGGATTCCTGGCACGAAAGCGGCAGCGGCGGCGACGCTTCGATCCGCGAGCTGAACGGCCAGTTGATCGTGTATCAGACGTCCGGAGCGCAGGCCCAGGTTCGCGGTCTGCTGGAGCAACTGCGGGCGCAGCGCGCCATGCAGATTGCGATTGAAGCCCGCTTCCTGGATGTGGTGCAGAACTTCTTGGACGAGTTTGGCGTCGACCTGGATTTCGTGTTCAACTCCGGGGGCGCCGGGTACGATCGTGTGTTCACGCCCACTGGAGCGTTCTTCGATCCGTTTACCGGCGCGCCGGTGCTGATGCCGCGGCAGTTCTCGCGAATTGGCACAACGGCGGTCACGCCAACCTTCGGGGATCCCATACCGCAGACTTCGGTCATACAGCCGTATGGGCGAGCCGCGTTCGTTCCGCCAGCCGGAAACCACGGCGGAGCCAGCGACCAGATGACGCCCATTGTGGTGCAACAGAATTCGCTGTCGCTGACGGACCCGGCGAACCTGTCGACGCAGGTTCCGGGCTCGTTTGCCAGGCCGAATTTTCAGCCCGCCATGCGAGTTTTCGGCTCGTTTCTGGACAACCTGCAGGTGGATTTCCTGATCCGCGCGACGCAGGCCAACAATCGCTCTTCCATCGTGCAGGCGCCGCGCATCGTGATGAATAACGCTTCCAGCACGAGCATTCAGATCGGGCGCATCAGCCAATACGTGGCGACGATTAACCCGACCGTGGCCGAAGGGGCGGCGTTGGCCCAGCCGGTGGTCAATGCGGCCCAAAGCGGGTCGGGCATGGGGTTGTTCGCGGTGATCAGCCACGATCGGCGTTACGTTCAGGTGACGGTCAACCAGTTAGGCCAGTTTGACGCGCCCACGTTCACTACATTCGAGACGACTCGGGCCAGCGGTAACTCGCCGGCCGTTTCGACGCAGTTGCTCGACCAGGGCTTTGCCCAGGTCTATACACAGGTTTCGATTCCGGACGGCGGCACGGTTCTGCTGGGCGGGTTGAAACAAGTAGGCGAGGTCGAAATCGAGGCCGGCGTGCCGATTTTGAGCAAAGTGCCGGTCATGAACCGCTTCTTCACCAACCGCAGCACGGTGAAGGACACTCGCACCCTGTTGATTTTGATGAAAGCCAAGATCATCATTCAGGACGAGGCCGAAGAAGAGGCGTTCCCGGCCTTCAGCGCCGCTTGCCCTGATTGAGGAACTGGCGCCGTTGTTTTGCAGAAACTCCGATCAGCGCCCGCCGCTCACCAGCGACGGGCGCTGTCGTTTGTTCCGACCGGTGGTGCAAACCTCCAGCTTTGCTCTGCGTGAGCGTGGCTCAGCCGCGTGCGGCCTATTGCTGGTGCTGGGCGTGCTCAGCACCGCGCTCGCGGGATCGTCGGGCCAAAGGCCCGCCTCGGAGGGCGGCCTCCCAGCGCGCCGCGACTCAATTGGCGCCTCGTCCTCCCGAGCGGCTGGTCCCGCGCCGCTGGCGCCCGGGGTAAGCATCGATTGGGGTCAACCGGCCGTGCTGGTGGATTCGGAGGTTGTGCTGCGGCGCGGGCCGGTCGAGTTCTTCGCCTGCGGTCGCGGCAAGGAACACGAGAGCATTTTGCGCTTGAACGCATCGGCCACGCACATTTACATGGCGCTGGGCCTGATCGGTCTGAACCCGGGCCATCCGCCAGTTTGGGACGATGCCATCGGCGACTACGGACGTCCGGCGGGCGATCTGCTCGACATCACGTGTGAATGGGAAGAGGATGGCCAGAGCCGGAGCGCCGACGCATTTGAGTGGCTGCGCGAGATCGAGTTTTCGCGCCGCCCCATTTCGCGGCCATGGGTTTTCGCCGGCTCGTTGCGGCTGGCCGATGGCACGCTGGCGGCTGAGCAGAGCGGGGCCGTTTTTGCGGTGGTCGATTTTCCCGACAGCTTGGTAGGTCAGACGGGCCGGCACTCGTCCTCAAACCCGGAACTATGGCTTGAGGCGGCAACCGACCGTATTCCGCCGCTTGGTACGCCGGTGCGTTTGGTTCTGCGTCCGGCGCGGCCGCGGGAGTACAAGGTGGAAGTGGATTTTCGGGGGGAGGCGTTCGTGGAGGGGCACTATGTAGCTCCGGCGCAACTGGCGGATTTGTTACTGCTGGCGCGGCAAGTCGAGCCGGGGCGAGTGCAGTCTTTGAATTTGATTGGCGTGTTGCGGGCGGACGAGGAGCGGCTGCGGCGCGAACTGGCAGCCGCCGGTTGCGCGGAAGACTTTGTGCGATTTCAGTCGCAGCCGCCGCGGGCGGTGGGCACAACGGAGACGGGCGGGGACTGAATTATTCAGGTTGATTGGCGTTTGGCGTTCGGCCGCGACCGGGGCGCTTGCCGCGGTTCTTGGCGAGCTTGAGCAGGTTCTGGACGCGTTCCAGCAGTTGGACCTTGCTGACGGGCTTGCAGAGGAAGTCCTCGGCACCACACTCGCGGGCGCGCTCGATGTCGCCGAACTCGTTGAGCGCAGTGACCATAATGATCGGAATATCGCGATAACGCGGATCGTCCTTCAACAAGCGGCAAACCTCGAAGCCGCTGCGCTTGGGCATCATGATGTCGAGCAGGATTAGGTCGGGGTGCTCGCGCTGGGCGGCCTCGAGGGCGGCTTGCCCATCAGCGCTCAAGACGACCTGGGCAGCCAGCGGTTCGAGGTATGCTTCCAGCAACTCGAGGATTTGTGGGTTGTCATCGGCGATCAGGATTTTGGCCACGTTGCCTCCATAACTCCGCGGCGTTCATGCTCGCGCCGCGCAAGGGCAGCGGAGCCGCTTGTCGGAAACCTGGGCCGTCAATATACTGCAACGTTGCGTTTTCGCCACCCGGACCGTCAGCGGCTCATGGAGCGGTCTGACCTTCCGGGGGCATCCAAGGGAGTTTTAGATGCACGCTCCGTCGCGCAGCAATAACCGGCTTACCGCGGTGATTGCGCTGGTTCTGATGGTCGGTTTGACGAGTGGCTTGATCAGTTGCGGTTCAGGCGGAACGGGCTGGGAATCGGTAACCGGGCCGTATCCACGGGTAGACGGCTCTACCGGGGGCACGGATACGGGGCCCGGCAATACCGGCACGACATCCGGCGGGGTGCAGGGTGCGGGTAGCCGGTCGTCCAGCGACCCGTGTACCGAGACACTGAACCGGAAATTCGTGACCATTTCGATGCGCAATTTTGCGCGTGACTACATTCACTATTTTTTCATTGCGATCGCTTTTGTCGACGTGGATGAGACGGATAGCTCCGTGTTTGTGCCGGGGCTTGACAACCGCGCGTTTCCAGATGGCGCGGTTTGCCCGGACGACATCGGGCTTTACACGCAGCAGGGCTATCAGTTCGTCGGGTCGGGCGACGTGCGAGAGGTCGGCGATTACTGCATTGTGGGGCCGGCGCTTTATTACTTTCACCAAAACGGCAACTTCCGCGTTGCGGCCGGAACGAGTGATGCCGGGTTGGGTTCAGGGATCGCGCCCGCGCAGGGGCAGTTGCCGTCGTTCGACAACTTTTTCACCAGCGCCGGCGCCCAGCTTCCGGTGCCCGACCTGATCATCTTCCACAATCCCGGTGCGGGCAGAGGGGCGACATTGAAGGTCAGTACCCCGGTTCCTCAGCCATGCTCGTTCGCGGGCGTTCTGGGTTCGGAGGGTGGCGCTCCTCCATGCAGTCGCGACTCGTTCTATTACGTAACCTTTGACGACATCATGGTTGGCTCACGCGCTCTGGGTATTGATTCGGGGCGGCGTGTACCTTCGGACATTCAAGGTACCGGCTGCGAGTGTGCCGGCAGCTCGGAAGCGTACCAGCTTTTGGCCCCGTCGGGGGCGCGAGCGTCTTCGGCCCAATGCAACGAGTTTTTCCGCGGCGGCCGAATCGATTACGCGTTCTTCCAGGACGACACGACGCCGGCCTTCCCGCAACTTGTCTGGCGGGTCACAGATTCGACCGGCGCCGTAGCCCACCAATTCGACGACCTCTCCCCTCTGGCGGGCAGCAATTAGACTGGCGGCAGTTAGACCGGCAGCAATAAGACCAGTTCCGCGCGTCCGGCGCGGATTCTGGCGTGTACCGGCGGCCGGTCCTGACCGGTGGGCGAGTTGCGTAGGTTAACAGAAGCCAGGCGCGGACGTGAGCTCGCCAGGCTCACGATTGCGGTTCGGGTGGTGCGGTCAGCGGGAAGCCGTGCTGCTCGAGAAACTGGCGGGCGGTCTCCTGGTTGCGGCGCACTTCGTCGGGGTTTGGATCGCTCGGTTTCTGCAAGCTGACAACTCGCCTGAAGAGTTCGACTGCGCGGTCGGTTTGGTGAGTGGCCCAGTAGAGGCCGGCCAGGTTCAACAGGTGGCTGGTGTTGGTCTCCAGCCGCTCCCGAATCTCCTCTGTCTGATAACGTGCCACGGGTTCGATTACTTGCAGAGTCAAATGGTACCCGAGTTCCCAGTTTAGCTGGGCGATCTCCTCTTGGGCGGTCGCGATCTCGCCGAGGATGCGGACGGCGTCGGCCTCTTTGCCGCTTTCGAGCTGCTCAGTTGGCCGGCCGCGCGCGTCGCGCTTGCACATAAGTCCGTAGCAGGCGCTAAGACACTTGATCTTGGTCTGTTGCGCGGTGATGAGCTGCTCCAGGTTTGCCCGGTCGGGCAGATTGGCGGCGCGCGCCTGGCGGGCGGACTCGACCAAAGCCCGGGCGCGCTCGAGCGCCTTTTCGACTTGCTCGTTCTCCAGATACATCTCAATCAGGGTGGATAAGGAGGCCACGTTGGTGGGGTCCACGCTGACCGCCTCTTCGGCGGTGCTCACGGCCCTGACGCGCTTTCCTTCGGCGGCCAGGGAGCTTGCCAGGAGGCGCAGCGTTTCTGCGCGGCTTTGGGGCGGGGCTACCCTGGCAGCCGTTTCCAGGTAGCCGGTGGCCTGGCGCGGGTAGCGCGAATCGAGGTAATGGCGTCCCAAGCCGAGGTTGGCGCGGTAATTGGCGGGCTCTTTTTCCAGTACTTGCTTGAAGGTCTTGCGGGCCCGGTCAAAGTCACGGTTGTGGATCAGCAATTCCGCCAAAACGACCAAAACCTCAGGGTTTTCCGGGTCAGCCTTTAGCAGGCCTTCCAAGTCACGCAGCGCTTCAAGTGAGTACTCGGATACTTCGGCTGACCTGCCGGCCCGCAGCAGTTCCGGGATTCTGGAAACGAAGAGGTCCGCGCGTCTGAGCACGTCTTGTGCCGTCGGGGCACGCGCGGGCTGCGAAGCCGCGGGTGCCTGGGCCGGGTCTTGCGCGTAGCCCGAGCAAGCGAACAGGGCCAATCCGAGAACTGCGGCCGTCAATCGAAACATTCATTGCTCCTCACAACGGTCGCAAAGGCGGCCGTCGCTTGTGAAGATTGGGCGGTCGGGAACCCGCCCTCATTATCGGGCACCTCCGCGGGCCCCGTAAAGTGGCTGGGGCACATAGATTACACCGGCTTCGCGGGGTGGTTCGAGCCCGGCTGCGGGTTCGGAGTGTCGCTTT
>Ga0209407_1004969_pt1 | contig 10616 bp, 6 predicted proteins | sample AD_JPNHG3_MetaG_FD_184410 | JGI IMG/M metagenome (GOLD analysis project Ga0209407, IMG submission 184410) | Active sludge microbial communities of municipal wastewater-treating anaerobic digesters from Japan - AD_JPNHG3_MetaG (SPAdes) (version 2) | ecosystem: Engineered > Bioreactor > Anaerobic >... | reverse complement strand
ACAGACTGTGAGTATGGATTTTTAGCCAAATAATCCATAGATACAGGTATTTACATATATTCACATATAATTCCCTCATAGGGAGTCTGCCCCCATCGGCGGCATCGGACAGATAGAGTCGCCATCTACCGCCGCAGCCCCTTATCCCTCTGCGGGGGGCTGTCCCGCTTTCTGCTGACGGCAAACACAGACCGGTAAATGTCTCGAATTTTAATCCATATTTTTTAGGCTATTATCGCCGGGATAACAGTATTAAGGACAGCACAACTCGATTTCTACATATGCAAAAAAACGATTCCGTATTGCACTTCTGATGATGCTGGCCGGGTAGATTAACCGCGTACCTTATCAAAATGTTATCCGCCTGCAATGTCTGCAGGTAAAAATTTTCTTTGATTAGACCCCTTCGTAAGATGTTTCCTTTATTTTTCCCACGGGAAAACATATCTGGACAACAATACTCGTAATTGGCCTTTCTTGCCCTAAGCTAACAGCAAAGTCAGGCAATAGGTTGAAAATGCCAGCGGGTATCGGATAAAAGGCTGGAGGCAGTGCGGTCGGCAAGCCAACGTATGAGGCGTGATTTGGCTTTTTTTAGGACGCATAATGGCGTTAGTAAAATCGGGCTGTTTTTGTTACATTTATCACTGCTGATGAGGTGGTGGCAGAACATTATGAGAACCTACACAATTGCCATTTCATAAGATGGACTGGGTATGAGGTTTTTTAGGAAATTCATGTTTTTAACGGAGGATTCTTGGCATATGAGACAGACAGCATTACTCTTGAGTCTTTTAGGGATGATCGGTATTGTGCCGGCGGCTATCCCCACAACAGGCCTTCAGCTCCATTTAGACGCCAGCAGTTTGGTCGGATATAGTAATGGAGCGGTTGTATCGACTTGGCCGGATTTGGCTGGAGGCAACCACAATGCGACATCGGCTGGTACGCCGACTTTTCTTGCCAATAGACTAAACGGCAAGCCGGTTATTAAAATTGACGGCACCAGCGACATAACCGGTGCTGACATGCCGCACAGTTTTGACTTTTATGCGATCCCAACGATATACAATGTCAAAACTATTGCGTTTGTATTCAAATCCACCAGCAATACGTATTATTCGTGGGCTCCCATCATGGCCGGCCCAACGAGCGACGACTATGGCTGGCATGGCGACACATGGTGGGGGACTCCCTACTGGGACCATCTTTATTCCATCAATTCTATTAGAAATTCCGATTTGGCGATTGACGGCATTGGCGGTTTTAATGGCGGCTATACCGCTATGGATTACAACAATTTCCATGTGATTACGGTTCAGCTCGCTGCCGGAACGCAGTTTAATCTGGGTTTTTTGGCACATACCGCACGGTATAACGACTTTAATGTTCACGGAATGGAAATTGCTGAATTGCTCGTTTATGATCAGACGCTGAATGCCGCTGATTTGGAAACGCTGCAGTTTGAACTGGGGCTTAAATACGGTCTCTGGGCAGCCAAACCGATATATCCGGTCTCCGGGGCGACGATGATTCCTGTCAATGATGATTTGAGCTGGAAGGCCTACGACCCATCCTGGAAGGTGGATGTTTACTTTGACCCCAATCAGTCCAATGTTGTCACCGGCGCGGCATCTGCCCGGATAGCCTCAAATCAGGTTCTTACAGCGATTGATCCCGGCACGCTGGCTCACGGCACGACCTATTACTGGAGGGTTGATGTGCATGAACCCAATGCGCCCGGAGCGGATATTATTGTCAAGGGACCGGTCTGGAACTTTACGACAGTTCCGCCGGATCCGGTAATTACTGAGAATCCGGTTTCTCAAACCGTGCCCGCCGGTTCGCCTGTTACATTATCGGTGGCAGGCCAAAACATTACCAGTTATCAGTGGTATCTCAACGGCAGTTTACTGGCCGGAAAGACAGCAGCGATCCTGCATATTCCCTCGCTGGGTATTGCCGATGAGGGTCTCTATACGTGCGTGGCTTCCAATGCAGTGGGTTTCGTTGCGAGTAAACCGGCAATCGTTGTCAGCAAGCGGTTGATGGGCTGGTGGAAACTGGATGGCGATCTAAACGATTCGGTTGCAGCGGTTGTTCCCGGCGCGTTGGCCCATCACGGCAGCATCAGCAACCCGAACTTTTCTGCATCCGGCAAAGATGGCGGCGCCTATGAGTTTACCGGCGACGGCCGGGTCATTATGATTGCAGACAGCAGCGATTACTTTAATTTCTATCCGCAGGGACTGACGGTCAGCGCCTGGGTCAATACGGCTCAGACGGGCTGGGGCGGTTTTGTCTGCAAGAACAACCTGACCAACACCGCCGGCTTCTATTTGGAACACCAAGGTGACAGTTGGCTTGTCTCCGGTCTGCGGGGAATTGACGGCCAGTGGTCCGCAGCTGCAGGTATTTATAACACTTGGCAGCTTCTTACGCTGACGCTGGACGGACAGACAAAGACTGTCAGGCAGTATGTCAACGGGGCATTAACCGCAGAGGCCAGCTATACCATAGAACTGCCCTTAAGCGAGGAGAGTTTGTTCTTCGGTGCGGAAAAAACCAATGGCGGCTTCCCGTATGTCGGGCTGCTGGATGATGTGAGGATTTACAGCTACCCGCTGGATGCCGTGGCGGTTGCCCGTCTCTATACGGATTTGACACCCGGCAGCGAAGTATGCGTGGAATATTCCCCCTTTGATGTAACCGGCCCGAACGGCCAGCCTGACTGCAGAGTTACAATCTATGATTTTGCTGCGATGGCAGCGCAGTGGCTTGACTGCAATCTTGTGCCGACGTGTCTGAATTAAGACCTTAACGGCCCTGCAGCGCAGCCGGCGCGGCAGGGCCGGTTTCTCAAGCGTGTAAGAAAAAGCGTTTAAGATTGGATATATTGTCCAGTAGAGAGAAACATTTTTTCGGAGGAACAGGAAGATGAAAAAGTTTACAGTGTTTATGGCAGTGTGTGGAATTGTCTGTTGGGCAGAGGCCGCTTATACCAGCACGGGGCTGGCGCTGCACCTGGACGCAGGCAGCTTGGCGGGCTACAGCAGCGGCGATACCGTGGCAGTCTGGACGGATTTGGCCGGCGGCGATCACAACGCGACATCGGCTGGTACCCCCACGTATGTCGCCAATGCCCTCAACGGTCTGCCGGTTATTAAAATTGACGGCACCAGCGACCGTTACGGCAATGGTCTTCCGAACAGCTATGATTTTTACGCCATCCCGACTGTTTCAGACGTAAAAACCATTGCAATGGTTTTCAAGCCCACCAGCAACAGCTATTACACATGGGCCCCGATAATGGCCGGACCTACCGGAGACAATTACGGCTGGCACGGTGATACCCATTGGGGAAACGCTTATTGGGATTATGCGTATTCCGTCAGCTCAATTGCAAATTCCAATCTGGCAATCAATGGCATCGGCGGCTATAACGGCGGCTATACGGGCGTGGATTATGATGCTTTCCATGTGATTACGATGCAGCTTGCCGCCGGAACACCGTTTGATCTGGGCTTTTTGGCCCATACCGCACGGTACAACGACTATAACACCTATGGTATGGAAATCGCTGAATTGATGGTTTATACCCAGCAGCTAAGCACAGCTCAGTTGGAGCAGTTGACTGCGCATCTGGGTAATAAATACGGTATCGCCGTCGCTGTTCCCGAGCCGGGAACACTGGTTTTGCTGGGATTGGGAGCATGTTTACTCAAGAGGGGAAAATAGGCCCGGGTTTACAATTGTTCTGTGCAGGGATTAGCCCCTGACAGCAATAACGCCAAATAGGAAGCTCCATCAAGCAGGATCGACGGAGCTTTCTATTTGGCCAAGATGAGAGTGTTGGCATCAATGGATACAAGCAAAAGAGATTCAGCATGAGTTGTCCGAAATCCGAAGCGGTACAAAAGAAAGCCCCCAAGCGGCTTGATATTGAAGTGGTTGCAAGGAGCGATAAAACCGTGCGGCATTGCACATCACGGCAGCGGCTCATAGATACGCTCAATCACCGGCAGCCGGACCGTTTGTGCGTGGATTTCGGTGCAGGCGGCCAGACAGGAATGGGGGCCGGTGCCGTGTATCGGCTGCGTCGGGCGCTGATAGGACAATCCGATTATCGGGTCAAGATTATTGAGCCGTTTCAGATGCTCGGCGAAATAGACCAGCAGCTGCGCAATGTTCTTCGCTTGGATGTGGCAGGATTCAACCCGCCGACCAATATGTTTGGTTTTCGAGACGAAGGCTGGAAGCCGTTTGATATGCCCGACGGCACACCCGTTCTGGTGCCTGAAAAATTTAATTATACAGTCGATGCCGACGGGGGAATTTTGATGTACCCGCAGGGGGATACCTCCGTGGCCCCCTGTGCCAAGATGCCGGCTGCCGGCTATTTTTTTGATGCCCTCAACCGCCAGCAGCCTTTTCGGGAAGAAGACCTTGATCCGGCCGATAACTGCCAGGAGTTTGGTCTGCTCAGTGATGAGGATGTTCAGTATTTCGCCGACACAGCATCCAACCTGTATGACCATACCGAGTATGGGATTTATATGACCTTGCCGGGGACCGCATTCGGCGACATCGCATTGGTTCCGGCCACGTTTATGAAAAATCCCCGCGGCATCCGCGATGTGGAGGAGTGGTACATTTCAACCGCACTGCGGCGGGATTATATTTATAAGGTATTTGAGACCCAGTGTGCATTTGCAGTTCAGAATATCCAGCGGCTGGCCCATGCGGTCGGCGACAAAGTTCAGGTCGTATTTGTCAGCGGGACCGATTTTGGCACCCAGCGCGGATTGTTTATCTCCAAGCAAACCTACCGGGAGCTGTTTAAGCCGTTCCATAAGGCCGTCAATGACACGATTCACCGATTGACCAGCTGGAAAACATTCATTCATTCCTGCGGCGCTGTATTTGAACTGATTCCGGATTTTATCGAAGCGGGCTTTGACATACTCAATCCGGTTCAGTGCTCGGCCGAGGGGATGGATCCTAAGGTTCTTAAGAACGAATTCGGCAAACAGATTGTTTTTTGGGGAGGCGGTGTGGATACCCAGAAAACCCTTCCCTTCGGAACCCCCGATGAAGTGTATCGGCAAGTCAGAGAACGGATTGATATTTTTGCAGAGGGCGGCGGGTTTGTATTTAACAGCATTCATAATGTGCAAAGCAATGTTCCCACCGAAAACCTGCTGGCGATGTTCAGGGCAATTGATGATGCCCGTGCATAACTGATTCAATCAATGGCATGCAGAATGGTACCGAATCACTGGCTTGCTGTTGTCTTTCCTGTTATAATCCGGCCAAAAAGAGTCAGCGAAAGGAGTCTTTATGGAACTGCAGGTAATGGACCTTGTTGTATTTGCAGGCTTTTTTGCGGTTGTTGTAGGAACATCGGTTTTTAAGAGCCGCAGAGAGAAAAGCAGCGAAGATTATTTTCTGGCCGGACGCGGATTGACGTGGTGGCTGATAGGCATATCGATTGTTGCGGCCAATATTTCAACCGAGCAGTTTGTGGGTATGGCAGGCCAGGGGGCCGGCAGTGTAGGACTGGCCGTCAGCAATTGGCAGCTTATCGGCAGTGTCGGCATTGTGCTGATTGCTTTTACGCTCCTGCCGCGCTTTCTCCAAGCCGGCATTTATACGATGCCGGAATATCTGGAGTACCGCTATAATTCCCTGGCCCGCGCCATTATGGCAGTCATCACCGTGATTATCTATGTAGCCGTTCTGCTGACGGCCGTCTTGTATTCCGGCGGCTTGACGCTCAAAACCATTTTCGGTTTTTCGCTTGTCCGAAGCATCTGGCTGATCGGTCTGATTGCGGCTGCCTATACGGCTTGGGGAGGGTTGAAAGCGGTGGCGTGGGCCGATTTGTTTCAGGGGCTGGCTTTGCTGGGCGGGGGAATTGTTGTGTTCATTCTGGGATTGAGAGCCTGCGGCGGATGGGATCATTTTGCCAGTCTCAACTCAGAGAAGCTTCATATGATTCTGCCGGCCTCGAATGCAGGTCTGCCGTGGACGGGGGTGGCCGGCGGGATGTGGATTGTGCTGGTGTATTACTGCGGTCTGAACCAGTTTATCGTGCAGCGGAATCTGGCGGCAAAATCGCTGCGCGATGGGCAGCTGGGTGTTATTTTTGCCGGTGCCTTATGGCTGCTGGTTCCATTTGCCATTGTAATGCCCGGGATTATGTCCTATCAGCTTTACCATCCTCAGATGCAGTCTCCGGATGAGGCATTTCCTCTTCTGATACGCAATCTGATTCCGCAGGGATTGCGGGGCTTTATGTTTGCTGCTATTGCCGGTGCGGTTATCAGTTCGCTGGCCTCCATGCTCAATTCTGCGGCAACAATTTTTACAATGGATGTCTATCATCGCATGCTGAAACCCGGTGCCTCCCAAAAAGAGCTGATGGTGCTTGGTCGGGCAATGACTCTTTTATTTGTATTGGCCGGATGCCTGTTGGCACCGCTGCTGGCCAATCCGAAGTTCGGAGGCGTATTTCAGTTTATCCAGCAGTTTCAAGGTTACATCTGGCCGGGAGTAGTGGCCGCCTTTTTGTTCGGAATGCTGGTTCCGACAGCGCCCGGGGCGGCCGGAGTGGCCGCGCTGGTTTCAGGGCCGATTATCTATGGCATTTTTCAGTATTTTGCTCCGCAGCTGCATTTTTTGATTCAGGTAGCAGTGACCTTCCAACTGGTGCTTCTGATTATGATTCTGTTCACCTTTTTTGCACCGCTGCAGCAGCCCCGTCCGCTGCCTGTAAGGCAGGATATTGTTCTCAAAACTGCGCTGGATGTGAAGATTTGGGGCAGTCTGGTTATCGCGGCAGTGGCGGTATTTTATGTTGTTTTCCGGTAGGATGTTCTGCGCTGTTGTTGGGCGGTGACAGGAGAAGCTGAATGAAGTTTGTAAAAATCCTGCTGGTTGTTCTGGGGCTGCTTGTCTGTCAAGCAGCAAAGGCGGAGGGGTTGGAGGTATGCAGGTTGAAGTCCCCGGACGGGCTTAATGCGATTCGGATTTGGTTAAATGAGGACGGACAGCCGTTTTACCGAGTTTATCGCAGGGAAATTATCTTTGTTCAGGATTCGCCGATGGGGCTGCGCTGCGAGGGAGAGGACTTTAAGCAGGGATTGAGACTGCACCAGATAGGTTCTGAAGAATCTTGGCATGAGTCATACCGGCTTCTTGCGGGGAATCGATTAGCCGTTGATACCCGGCTGAATCGGCGGACGCTGACATTAAAAAATGACAAGGGGTCGCTGGTGCATATCGAGCTGGCAGCAGGCAATGAGGGGATTGGTTTTCGCTGCCGCTTTGAAGAAAGCGATGCGTTGCGTCTGATCCATGAAGAACTGACGGGATTTTGGATTCCTCCTGCGGCGGCCGGCTGGCTCCAGCCCTATCATGCAGCCGGCCGTTATACACCGGCCTATGAAGATTTCTATTTTCGCGTTGAACCGGGCGATCCGCCGCCGGTTTCCCGTGAAAAACCGCGCGGCTGGAGTCTGCCGGCGCTTTTCCAAATGCCCTCAGCCGCCGGGTGGATGCTGCTTGCAGAGTCTGGAACCGACGGCTCGTATTGTGCCTGCCATCTGGATGCGGATGCCAAGTTAAAGGGTTTGTATCGAATCGCCTTTGCTTTTGACGATGAAGCGACCGGCGCAGGGAGGTTTAATCCGGATGCAAAACCGGCCCCCGTCCTGACCCGCTCGACACCGTGGCGCGTCATGATTATGGGGGATGAAGCGAAAGATATTCTGCAGTCCACATTGATTACCGACTTGGCCGGGCCGTCGCAGATTGAAGATGCATCATGGATTGAACCGGGGCGTGCATCATGGTCGTGGTGGTCTCATCCTGAACGTCCAGACACCGCCGATCGGTACAATCGCTTTACGGATTTGGCAGCCCGATTCGGTTGGGAATATACCTTATTCGATGCGGGCTGGTGGGATACGGACCTTGCAGCTGTTTGCCGCTATGCCCATGACAAAGGCGTCAAACCGCTGCTGTGGGCGCATGCTGTGGATTTTTATGATGCCCGGAAGCGGCGGCAAAAATTGGACCAGTGGGCTGCCGCCGGCATCCGGGGGATAAAAGTGGACTTCTGGTGCTCGGACCGGCAGGAGACAATCGCGGCCATGCTGGCGACGCTCAAAGATGCCGCCGAGCGAAAACTGGTTGTCAATTTTCACGGCTGCACGATTCCTCGCGGCTGGCATCGGACATGGCCGAATCTGCTGACAGCTGAGGCGGTGCTGGGAACGGAGTGCTACTTTTTCGAGGAGCGCTATCCGCAAAAGGCCGCTGAACTGAATACCATTCTGCCGTTTACCCGGAATGTACTGGCCCCAATGGATGTGACGCCGGTGGCTTTGACCATGCGGAAATTTCCGAGAAAGACAACGGCGGCTCATGAATTGGCGGCGGCTCTTACAGGCGGATCCGGGATTATTCATTATGCCGATTCGGATGAGGTCTTCAACAGTTTTCCAGAGGGTGTTAAACAGGTATTGAAAGATGCCCCGGCACATTGGGATGAGACGATTTGCCTGCTGGGCGAGCCGGGACGGACGGTTGTTCTGGCTCGTCGTGCCGGGCAGAAATGGTTTATTGCGGGTCTGAATGGGACTGCTCAACCGAGGCTGGTTACGCTGGATCTGAAATCTCTGGGACAATTTCCTGCATGCATTGAAATCACCGAGGGCAACGAAAATCCGCTGATGGAATTTTCTGTCGAACGGATAACAGATGTTTCAGGGTGGGAACATCAAGTGCCGCCGTATGGCGGATTTGTATTGGAATCGATGCCCGCTGAGTGAGGCAGGATTGTTCCTGTCTTCGGCGGATAAGCATGTTGGGGAAATTGTACATTATCTTGGCTGTAAGTTATAATGACGGTCATGTCGGTATGAGAGAATTTCAAGGAAATCGATGCGAAAAGTATTTTTATCAATTGAGCAAAACAGGGGATATGGACGGGGTCTAATCAGCGGTATTACGCATTATTCAAAACTGTACGGCCCTTGGAATTTTTATACCGGCACGCCGTTCTATTACCGGCAGTCCAAAAAGGAATCCTCAGCGATTGATGTGATTAAACGATGGTGTCCAGATGGCATTATCATGCGTGAGGATTCAGACATTGATAAAATTATGAATCTTGGAATCCCGGCCATCTTTATCACCTACACCCGCATGGAAATTCCGGGATTCATTACTTTGCTGGGCGACCACGAGGTGTGCGGAAAGCTGGCAGCCGAACATTTTTTGGGTCGGGGTTTTCGGAATTTTGCCTACTGCGGGATTCCCAGCCAGTACTGGTCTGTTTGCCGCGGCCAAAGTTTCCAGAGCCGGCTTGCCCAGGCCGGATTTACGGTTGACATTTTTCCTTTTTCGGCATCCGAAACGAAAATTAACTGGCTGAAGGATCAGGAAAAGCTGAAGAAATGGCTGATAGGTTTGCCCAAGCCCGTTGGACTGATGACCTGTACGGACGACCGTGCGCAAAATGTCATTGAAGCGTGCAAGGCGTGCCATTTGCGGATACCCGAAGATATAGCGATTGTGGGAGTCGATAATGATGAATTGTTATGCAGTCTGATGAATCCGCCGCTGTCCAGTGTTGCTTTGGATGCGTTTAAGGCAGGCTTTGAGGCGGCTGAAATCTTGGATCGGCTAATGAGCAGGCGTTTATATAAAGGCAGCGGCATTATCATAGCCCCAGCCACTCATGTTGTGGTTCGGCAGTCCTCCGATATCTTTGCGGTAGAAGATCCGGATGTTCGTGCGGCATTGAAATATATATCCGACAATGCCAAGAAGGCAATTCAGGTGCGTGATGTCGCAAATGCCTGCGGTTTAACAATCCGGACAATCCAGAAAAAGTTCAGGTATTATGTCGGCAAGTCTGTAAGCGAGGAAATTGACCGGACTCGAATCGAATTGATTTGCCAGTTGTTAATTGAATCGCCCAAGACGATTAACCAGATTGCACACGATATAGACTTTATCAGTGAAAACCACTTTTCCCGTTACTTCCGCCGCCTGAAGAAAATGTCGCCGACGGCCTACCGGAGGATTCATAAGCATATTGCAAATCATACCATCTGAACGGATAGATTATAGGGCTGGAGGTTCATGACGGTTCCGTGCCTGTCACTGATGCAACCTTTCTTTTTTCCGCGAGCATCTGATCGTTTTCGAGTTCATCTAGGTGGGATTACAGCATCTGCAACTGCACAGGGCCGCCGATTTTCGGCAAACAGGCCGAGGAGAATCTGCAAACATGTCCGGATTGTTGGAAATTCATCGGCAGCCTCCTTCCATTGCCGCTAATATGCGGCTGATATCGGCGATGCGTCCGTCATCGGTGTGGGCATGGTCCAAAAACCAGTTTTAATCCGCGTGGGCACAGCCCACCCTACATTTTGCCCAACCTACCCGTCCTAACAGAATATTCAGGATATATTATGGGTTCCTCTAAAAATTGACAAATTTACGTGCAATTGCTTGTACCTTTAAATATAGTAAGCTCATTGACAATTAAATCACAGTATTTCGATTCACGGAGATAGTTTCGATGATGCAGACAGGACTTT
>Ga0209407_1004963_pt1 | contig 10620 bp, 10 predicted proteins | sample AD_JPNHG3_MetaG_FD_184410 | JGI IMG/M metagenome (GOLD analysis project Ga0209407, IMG submission 184410) | Active sludge microbial communities of municipal wastewater-treating anaerobic digesters from Japan - AD_JPNHG3_MetaG (SPAdes) (version 2) | ecosystem: Engineered > Bioreactor > Anaerobic... | reverse complement strand
ATCAAGGTCTTTCGATACAGCTGGTTCAGCGCTCATTCCGCATCTACCGGCATGACCTGAATAGGCCTGTTCTTTACCACAACCTTATTCTTCCAGCGGCCTGTTTTATAATAGGAATAGGCGATAACCATACCGAAAAGCCAGCCCGTCGGCATGGCCCACCAGATTCCAATTTCACCCCAGATTGATGAAAATAGGACCGCACTGGGGACCCGAACCAGCCACATGGCAAAGAGAGTCGAAATCATAGGAACTATGGTTTCACCAGCGCCACGGATAACCCCATTGGTAATAAACATCATGGTAAAGGCAATATAAAATGGGGCAATTACCCCTAAGTATCGAGCTCCTACGGCAATAACTTCCTGGTCAGAGGTAAAAATAGAAACCAATGGCTTGCCAAACAGGAGCAGCACTACCATCAAGACCAGGGTAATGCTCATTGCAATAAGCAAAGCTGAGCGGTATCCCTTTTTAACCCGTTTGGGTTTTCCCGCACCAAGATTCTGCCCCACAAAGGTAGAAAGGGCCATGCTGATGTTCATGGAGGGCATACCGACAAAAGAGTCGATCCGGCTGGCCGCAGAAAAACCTGCCATCACAATGGAGCCAAAGCCATTTACCACGGCGGTCATGAACATCATCCCCATGGCAACGAGGGCCTGTTGTATACCTGAAGGGAGCCCAATCTTTAAACTGAGAAAGAACAGTTCCTTGTCAAACTGAAGATGCAGGAAATCGGTCTTCAGGAATTCGTGGGTCCTATTCAAATAAATGAGGGACCCAATAAAGGAAGCCCCCTGGGCGATAATGGTTGCCCAGGCAACACCGGCAACTCCCATATGAAGCACCAAAACAGAGACTAAATCGAGAATTATATTAAGGAGGGTTGCAGCAATAAGCATATACAGGGGCGTCATGGAGTCCCCAAGCCCCCGCAAGATGGCCCCTACCCCGTTATACCCAAAGGTAAAAAGGAGCCCGGAAAAAATAATCCTCAGGTAAGTTAGCGCCTGGGGCATAACGTCTGCAGGAACCCTGAGGAGTACCAGTATTGGCTGAGCAAAGATAAGACCAATTATGGTAAGACCTATCCCCATCCAGAATAATACCAGATAGGTGGTATCAATCACCGCACGAACCCTTTTCATGTCCTTTGCACCGTAATACTGTGCAATAAGTACATTTGAGCCCATCCCAAACCCCATAACAAGGGCAACCATGAGAAAGAGTATGGGGAATGAAGCCCCTACTGCAGCAAGGGCGGTAGTACCAACAAACTGGCCAACAACCCAGCTGTCTACCATATTATAAAACTGCTGAAACACATTGCCCACCAACATGGGCAAGGCGAAAAAAATAATCTGGGTTGTTTCATTTCCCTTGGTTAAATCTTTCATAAGAATAATGTTTTTATCATAAAATATTTTTACTTGTCAATTATTCCCGAATTACCCCTGGACGTAAGAGGGCCGCATTCAAAGCTCCACAGCGGATACCCTCACCAACCGCATCCTGCAAAGCAAGCCCATCATCCAGAGCGGACGCCATACCCGCAGTAAAGGCATCACCACTGCCGGTGGTGTTTATCGGTACCACCGGGGTCAAGGGAACCTCATAAAACCGCCCACCCTCGATTACCCAAACCGGTTTTGAGCCCCGGCTTATGACTGTGGAACAATCAAATTCATCTGCCAAAGCCTGGGCCCGCGAAATGACCTCAGCCTTTATAGATTGCTGGTACAATTCATCAACCTGAATTCTTCCAGGATCAACATGAGGAAGATAGGTGGTACAGAACTCAAGCAGATTTGGCTTTACGATATCCGGTCTATACGGTAGAGCGTTTTGCAGGTCCTTGCCTTTAATATCCAAAATGATCCGGAAGCCCCGCTCTTTTGCAAGACCTGCCATGTTAGGGATGATGTCATCGGAAAAACCGGCAGCTTTAGTGCCCGAAACAATGAGGGTTGGTTGTGTTTCGGTTAGGCTGGATATACGATTGCATTCCTGCTTAAAGAGTTCCCAGATCGCAGCCTCTGTTCCAGGCTGAACTGGGGCCGATTCTTCTACCAATTCGGTAACACTATGGTCGCTCTGGTCCAGCAGGGTGTAACAGAAGCGGATCTCGCTGGAGCTTTCGGCCCAAAGCAGGGGTACACTGTCTTTTTCACAGAGTTTTATAAATAGATCCTTAAAATTCCCCCCTAGATGGGTCAGATGGAGGGCTCTTTTCCCCAGTTGGGTCAGTACCCTGCAAACATTCACACCCTTTCCGGAGGCATCCATACGATGTTGAGAAGTCCGATTTACCTGATCCCGTTTCCATGTTGAAAAGCTCAGTGTTTTCTGCAATGTTGGATTGAGACAAACACAGAGAAATCTTGGTTGGGCGATTTGATTCATGGAAAGCACCTCTTATATACTTTACATAAAAAGCAAACATGATACAATGAAACAAAGAAAGGACTATACATGGCAGAATCAAACTATAAGCGGCCTAGTTGGGATGAATACTTCATGGAAGTGTGCAATGCAATAGCGAAACGGGCAACCTGCGACAGGGGCCGGTCAGGCTGTGTCATTGCTAAAAATAATCAGCTTCTGGTAACAGGCTATGTGGGGGCCCCTTCGGGGCTGCCTCACTGTGATGAGGTAGGTCATCAGCTAAAAAAAATGGTCCACGAGGATGGCACCATCACCACCCACTGCGTACGAACCGTTCATGCGGAACAAAACGCCATTTGTCAGGCCGCAAAACGGGGCATTGCCATAGAAGGTGCAACCCTCTACTGTAAAATGACTCCGTGCAGGACCTGTGCCATGCTCATTATAAATTGCGGAATTACCCGGGTTGTTTGCCAGAAGAAATACCATGATGCAAAGGATTCGGAAGAAATGTTTGCCAAGGCAGGCATTACCTTGGAGTACATTAACTCTGAAACCGAAACCTACGAAAATCAATAAGGGGATGTAAGGACAACTAATGAAAATATTTTCCAAATTACTTTCTGGAATTGGACTGGTGCTCCTTTTAATGACCGCTGTTGTAGTATATATGGGCTACCAGGCCTATACCATTTACGGATTTTTGCAAGTTTCAAAACAGACTACTAATTTAATATATCAATGGGACCAGATTCTGGTATCGTCCTACCAATTTTTAACCACACCAGAAACCCTAGACAAACAGGAAGAACGGCTTTTTTCAAATATAGATCTGTTTAACAAGATGCTGGATTCCTTTGTAAAGGATAAATGGGTAGAAAAACTTGGAAAGGATGCAATAACACAGCGGGAAAATACACAAAGTCTCTGGAATTTTACCCTCTCTAATATGGAAAAAGTTCGGGTTGCCCTGGAGGACCTAAAAAAATACACAATAGAGAAACACCCGATTTTAGCCAGAAGTGGCAGCGATGGGATTCAAGGGGAAGTGGACCGGCTTATAAAGAGCGGCCAATTTGATTACCAGACTGTTTATTATTATGACAATTTTAAGCGAAACCTCAGGACGATTGCACTGGCAAATGAGGGGTTTAAAAATATATTAAAAAAATTGGATACTACGATTAATGAAAGTGTTTCACGTTCGATTCAGTGGACCATCCTGCTTACAGCGTTGCTTTTTGTAGTATCCGTCATCGCAGCAATCCTATTTACGGTTTCCTTCGCACGCCGCATCGCTCATCGGACCCAGGTTATCGAGGCCTCTCTCCGAAGGGTAGCAGAACGGGATTTTTCAACTACCCCGCCCTCTCTGGGTAAGGACGAAATCGGGATGATTTCGGTTCATCTTAAAGAAGTCATTGAATCGGTTGGGGGCCTCTTTGCAACCGTTAAGGACGCCGCAGCAAAGGTTACCGGTTTAAAAGAAGCCCTGTCCGCAGGCAGTACAGAATCGGCCGCAGCAATCAATCAGATCAATATAAACATCGAAAACATAAAGAATCAGTTTGTTGTTCTCGATTCGGCCATAGATCAGGCTTCGGAAGCCCTGGAAGATATAGGAAAATACCTCGAAACCTTTAAACAGGAAACGGAAATTCAAACCCATTCTATGGAAAAAGCCGGAGACGAGCTTAATATAGCCATCGGTCAGGTCAGCAAGGTGAGCAGGGAGCTTTCTGAGCAATCCAGGGGTGCAGAACATCTGCGGCAATTGGTGATAGAAGGGGCGGACAGGGTACAATCGACCAATGATATTATTAAATCGGTAAGCCGGGATGTTGAAAATATATCGAGCTATTTTCGCTGTCGCGAATTTTTGAGACATAGTGAATATTTTAATAGCAGTATGTGCTCCAGTATGCTCAAAAACCCATATACATAAAGGCTCTATAAGACTCTTTGTATAAAAAAATACTGCAAAGTGCGGATTTTTAGCACTAAACACACAGGTCAGCATAGACTTGTATCCTGCTTGTTTAGATGAGGCTTTTTATTGTTGTACTTTAACAGCTACACTTGTATCAGGCTCATGCCGTGCTGCCCACGAGGCTCCGCATAAGTTCCACTCTGTTCTGTCGTACCCGTCCAAGTGCCATGGAGAGCATAACGATAAAAGCCAGAGTGATGCGTATTTCCATTTTCTTGATGCCCCGTATGTAGTGCTGCTCGAACATGAATACGTTGTCAATGCGGGAATTCACCCGTTCTATTGCGGTCCGCTTATTGTAGATGCGCCCCCACTTGTAGCTTGATCGTGCGGTGGGGGTAAAGATTCGCTTGTCCTGTGCTAAGGGAATTCGGATCTGTTTTCCTACGGTACATCGGTGTTGTCCTTCGCAGTGTATGCCCTTTTCCAGAGCAGGACAGAGGTACTTATGACTATCCCGTTCTTTTTCGTACCCCCCATAGCACATAGGGTGCTCTTTCAAGGTGACAGGACAATAGCATGTCACCGTACCCTTGTAGTCGTAGGCAACATTGTCAGCCCCATCGACCATCTTCGTTGTGTCTCCATCTTTCCAGAGATTGCGGATATCAATAATGGGACTCATCCCCAATTCGATAGCAGCATGCAATATTTTTTGGTCATCATACCCGCGGTCTCCAACGAGATACTCTGTACGTTCTACAATGTCCGGAAACCGATCGGGCAGTGCATCAAGGATTTCTCGGGCAACAGGCTGTTCCGCCTTTGATGCTTGTGTGACGCGAAAATCTACAGGGAGTTCATAATCCGCATCAACGAGGAGGTGCACCCTATAGCCAAACCATGAAACCACCTTTTCCCATGGCTTACCATGCTCATTGATGCCTGAGTATTTTTTTACACCCCAGTCCGCATCGGTATCACGACGTCCGTCACTGCTCTGTTTCTTTGAGTCCCGTACTGGCTTCCCGAAGCTGTTGAGCTTCTTACCATCGATGGCAAGCGTACTTCCGAAGTCAGGGAGTTCCTGCACTAATAGGTGTACCAGTTTGGTGAAGATATCCCGAACGAGCGCTTCGTGCTGTATGAGGCGCTTGAGAAATCGTGAGTACGCCGCTGCGGTTGGTACTGCCTGTATCCCTTTGAGCACATCGAAACCGCAGAGTGCGAGCAACGTCTCATTTCTCATCAGCTCTCTCCGGAGGCTTTCGATACTCGGGTGCTGGTAGACTATACCTGCAAGCAGAGAGTTCCATACCGCTCGGACAGGGTAATCATCCCTCCCATGAGCGCGTTCTTTCTCAAGACGCTGCATGAGTTCTTCATCGGGGATGGTTTTGATCACGAGATTGAGACGCTCGAGATCCCCTAATTCTTCGATGTCTTTCCACCCAAAAAGTGTTTTCTGTGTTATACTCATAGTGAGCTCTCTTTCTTTTTTGTTGTTTCACCCATGAGTATATCATGGTTCAAAAAAGGAGAGCTCATTTTTTTTGTATTCCCTGGGGTGAAAATTTCAAAGCACCTGCTGTTTAGGGTGTAAAAGCCCATGTTTCACATCTTTTGTGGGGTAAACAAAATTTGGATATGCTTATATTTCCTTTCTAAGCAAAAAGATAGAAACAGCGAAAATTGCTCAAGTATTACCCTTTTCGGTTAAATAAATACAGTATCATTCTTAATAATAGTCTAGAATGGTTCTGTTCCAACAATGCAGAATGTTGTTCGCATTCCCGGTTCCAATCTTCCGGCTGTTTCAGGATTAAATCCGGGGTCTTATGTAACTCTAACATGGTATACTCCTTTGTATGAAATGAAGATACTGAGGTTTAAACAGTCCATCATCAGTCAAAGGATTGGATTTATACTAAACAAAGGGATAGTAAAAACGCCTGGTCATCTGGCCAGGTAAAAGAGACAATATGCTCTTTTTGCGTTATAGTTAAAATCCATGAAACGGACTCGGGACACTCACAAACCCAGAAAAATAGAAAACAAACTCCTTGCAAAAAACTATCAATTAAAATTCAAGGAACTTGAATCTCGAATTGGGGCTGCGGAAAGTCTCCAGGAAATTATCAGGATGATAAATGCCCAGGTTCCGTTGGATGAACTGCTGCATCGAGCCGTCCGTCTTGCAGCTATACGGCAGGGGGCGGGAGCCTGTGTACTCCATCAATTTGATATGAAAAACGAAGTGGTGGTCCAAAGTGCCAGTTTTGGTATGGAAGGTATATTCAAGGATGGTCTGATCCGGCCTTTTAAAGATCTTGGCCCCTCAGGCGGCGGCGGGTATCTGGAAGCTCTGCAACGTCGTGTCCCAATCTATCAAAATTATCCCCCCTATCCGCAGCGGGTAGAAGAAATACAGCTTAATCCAGATATTCCTGAGCCTTATAAAATTGAACGAATTGCCCTCAGGACCCGCTATGGGGCTTCATTTGCTGTGCCTATTTATCTGCAGGATACCCTGTTTGGAGGGATGGTTTTTTACTATAAAGAGGCACAGCAATTTAATGAAGAGCAAATACATCTGGGCCTTGCTTTTGGTGAGCAGATTTCGGTGGCTCTCCAAAATGCCTATTTATTGCAGGAAATGGAACAGCGAAGAAAAGTAGCTGAAGGGTTCCGGGATATTGTAAAAAAGATCAATAACACCGAATCTTTGCAGGATGTGCTCGATTTTATTGTGAATAAGACCGAAGACTTGCTGGAGTGTCAGTGTGCAGCCCTGTATACCTGTGAGGGGGATCGAATTCTGCTGCAAGCCATCAGGGGAAATTTTCCTTTGGATACCTCCACGGTAGTTATGAATTGCGGCGAAGGAATTATCGGGACCGCGATCACAGGGAAGCAACCAATAATAATACCCGATATAGCCAGGCTGCAATATGCCCATTCTGCTCATGCTATTGATGAGACCCACCCGCTCTATCTGGATCCGATCCATCGTCAATTAGACGCCTGTATTGCTGTCGAATATAAGGCTGTTATGGCCGTACCGCTGATAAGCCAGGACCGGTCTTACGGAGCCCTGGCTTTCTATTATAATGAAGCCCATCGATTTGATCCCGAAGAATTAGAGTTAACTGAGGTGTTTGCAAGTCAGGCTGCCCTTGCTATAGAAAATGCCATGCTTCGAAAACAGGCAGCTCAGCTTGCAGCCCATGCTGAACGGGATAGGTTAGCCCGGGATTTACATGATTCGGTTTCCCAAAGCCTTTTTTCAGCGAACCTGATTGCCCAATCCTTACCAAAATTGTGGAATACAGCCCCTGAACAGGCCACGAATGAATTGGAGAACTTAATAAAGCTTACCCGGGGCGCCCAATCGGAAATGCGGTCCCTGCTTTTTGAGTTGCGTCCTCAGGCTTTGGAATCCGCCCCGCTACGGGACCTGGTACACCATGCGATGAATGCCTTTACGGGTAAAACCCTTATTCCCATACAGGCTGAGCTTGCAATACATGGAGAAACCCCGCTGGCAGTTAAAATTGCCCTATATCGCATTATCCAGGAAGGGCTTACCAATATTGCAAAACATGCCGGAGCTCAGCAGGTCTGGCTTAATCTTAAAGGCAATTCCCATTGTGTATCTTTGATTATTCAGGATGATGGAAAAGGGTTTTCTGTAGAAAAGCCCCATCAAGGCGGTTTTGGCCTCTCCATAATGGAAGAGCGGGCCCGACTGGCTGGTGCCAGCCTGACAATTTCCAGCGAAGTTGGAAAAGGAAGTCGTATCACCTTTATCTGGAAGGAGGAAGCGGTTGAAAACACCGATTCGGATCTTGATTGTGGATGATCATCCGGTTGTCCGGAAAGGACTTGCGACCTTTCTGCAAACTAAAGACGATTTTCTTGTGGTAGCGGAAGCCTCCAACGGTAAAGAAGCCCTGGAGCGCTGCAGAGAAAGTAAGATTGATGTGGCTCTAATGGATCTGGATATGCCCGATATGGATGGAGTTACGGCTACCGCCCTGCTTCATGAGGGATATCCGGAACTAAAAATCATAATACTCACCAGTTTTAAAACGGATGAACAAATTCAGGGGGCATTAAAAGCAGGAGCTGCGGGGTACCTGCTCAAGGATATACCGGTGGAAGAACTGGCACAGGCAATTATAAGCGCCGCTGCCGGGAAACCCGTATTATCCCCTGAAGCGACAGTGGCCCTGATTCAGGCAACTACCCGAGCAAAGGTACCAGCGGAGGAAGATTTAAGCCAGCGGGAATTGGATGTTTTATCCCTGATGGCCCAGGGTTTAAACAATAATCAGATTGCGGAGCACCTGTTTATCAGTCTGTCCACAGTAAAATTTCATGTGAGCAATGTACTATGGAAACTGGGCGCCTTTTCCAGGACCGAGGCGGTTTCACTGGCGATAAAAAAGGGCCTTATCAAGTAGAAAATAATTATAGTCCCTGTTTGCAGGATCTTCGAAGTTGTTTTTAGTCTTTGCCCCGCTGAGTATCTGCGGCGGCGCGCCCCAGGCCGCGGGCGCCGTAATACAGGTCGCGGGCGCCGCACAGCGCAGGCTGAGCGCTGCATTCCTGGTTGTGGGTTGTGAGTAACTCCGTAAATTTAATCAAATATATGGAGTTGCACTCCATATATTTGATTAAATTTGTGGAATTTACTATACTGTAAGTGTGTTTACCCGTGCATATGAACCTTTAGACAGTAAAATTCAACCCAACAAGGTATTGATACTCTATGGACCTCGCCGGGTTGGAAAGACTACCCTCTTGCATCAATTCCTGCAGCACACCGCATATCGTTACAAGCTTGATTCGGGAGACAACATCCGTACTCAGCAGATCCTGGGCTCCCAGGATTTTTCCCTGATTACCCAATATGCCGAAGGTTACGATCTCATCGCCATTGATGAAGCCCAGAATATTCCTCACATTGGTATGGGACTTAAAATCCTTGTGGACCAGATCCCCGGTATCAGAGTAATTGCTACAGGGTCTTCCTCTTTTGAGCTGGCTGGACAAACCGGAGAACCCCTCACCGGGAGAAAACGGACAATTACGCTGTTTCCCTTAGCCCAGATGGAGCTTCTTTCTGTCTGGAATCGTTTTGAATTACGGGAAAAATTGCCAGATTTTTTAATTTATGGTACGTATCCAGAAGTATTGATTGCCCCTAGTCGCCAGGAACGGATCGAGGTTCTAACAGAGTTGACCCACTCGTACCTCCTTAAAGATATTCTCGCCTTGGATCGCGTTAAGAACTCCCGCACCTTGTTAGATCTCTTAAAGTTGTTAGCATTCCAGATTGGAAATGAGGTTTCCATACATGAACTTGCAAATACGTTGGGCATCGATGCCAAGACGGTTAAGCGGTATGTAGACCTTTTAGAGCAAACCTTTGTGATTGTGCGACTTGGCGGTTTTAGCCGAAACTTACGGCAGGAAATTTCTAACAAGGCTAAATATTATTTCCTTGATAACGGCATCCGGAATGCGCTCATCGCAAATTTTAATACCCTGGACCTCCGTAACGACCAGGGGGCTCTTTGGGAAAATTTTGTGCTGATGGAGCGTCTGAAATTCCGTACCTATAATGGTGTTCATGGAGGGATGTATTTTTGGCGCACCTACCAGCAGCAGGAGATCGACCTCATCGAAGAACGGGATGGGACCCTTTATGCCTATGAATGCAAATGGTCAGAAAAACACAAAAACCGTGTTCCACCCGCCTGGGCTCAAGCCTATCCCGACACGAGTTTTAAGGTAATAAACCCGGAAAACTACCAGGACTTTGTGTTACCTTGAGTGTAATCCCGCTTCATTGACAGTATTTATTTGTCCTGTTACACTGGTTATCACATACTACCACAATAGTACAAGGAGGTGCGTAATGGTGATTGTCCGCAAATATGCAGAGGTTGGGAGCCGCGGATAGAACAGAAGCTATTGGTTATTTTCCGGTTGTACAGTACCCGCGTATTTTATACGCCCGTAATAAAAAAATAATTTCTGAATTCTGTCTCGCCTTCTCATCCTCTCGCCTTTAATCCCACACAATAATTTTTTCCGGTTCTGCCTGATCCGCCCGAAGTGTTTGCGGCCCTGCAGAATGTATGTTCATCAACTTTTTGATAAGGAATACCACAATTGTATACTACCATGAGCCCCGAACTCTGGGGCTGGAAAGGTGTCTTTCATGGACTCTGGCAATCCGCCTGTCTGGAAGACCACAGAAATTATATCCCCGGCCGAATTATCGGAAGAGA
>Ga0209407_1004960_pt1 | contig 10624 bp, 9 predicted proteins | sample AD_JPNHG3_MetaG_FD_184410 | JGI IMG/M metagenome (GOLD analysis project Ga0209407, IMG submission 184410) | Active sludge microbial communities of municipal wastewater-treating anaerobic digesters from Japan - AD_JPNHG3_MetaG (SPAdes) (version 2) | ecosystem: Engineered > Bioreactor > Anaerobic >... | reverse complement strand
CGGTCGGCCGCTCGCCGAGCTGCGTTGGGTCATCGGCTCCGGTGGGGTGCTGCGGCACGCCCAGCCGCAGGCCGCGAGCGCGGTGCTCGACGCCGTGGTCACCGACTATGCGGGCGGGTGGCGCACCCCTTCCGCGGCGACGACGGTCGTCGACCGCAGGTACCTCCTGTTCGCCGTCGGCCTGCTCGCCGGCGAGGGGTATGCCGACACCGCGGCCGCCCTGGCCCGTCAGGTCGCCAGCGCGCCGTCGGCACCGTAGGTTTTTTCGGCGCGCCAACCGGCTAAGTTCCCTCACCGATCTCGTCGTCCGGGGTGGCCCCGCCGGGCGCGGTGAGCAGCGGGAGGAAGACGTGGGCGACCGGCCCTACTTCGACGGCCGCGCCGAGTGTTTGGTGTGGGGCACGTGGCGGCGGGCCTGGCAGGGGATGATGGAGCAGGATGGGCGCACGCTGATGCTGGCCTGTGAGGCGAAGGGCATTGACCGCAACAAGTATGGCTCCGACCTGCCGGCCATGGCGGAAGTAGAGCGGCAAAAGAACATCTGGGCTGTGCGCTGGCTCTATCACCACATCCTGCACGGCGGCCTGTGCCTGCGGCCTCCCTGGAGCATGGTGGAACACATCGGGTTTGATGCTCAGGCGACGAATGCCAGGGACGGCAGCAAACACAGAAACCCGCCCCTCAAGCCCTGTCCGCCCATCCCGGCCGAATGGCCGGAGCCGGTGGAGCATCCACAGTGCCCCGAGCTGGCGCGGCGCTTTTATAACCTGCCAGCCCCCAGGCCCATAACCGAACGCTGGTTAAACGTCCTGAAGCGTGAGATCAAGGCTATGGTGGCCACTCTGGCGGACGACCCGACGATCCGTGACATGAACCGCAAAGAATTCGTCAAACTGTTCATCCCACCCCTGGCCGTGCGCCTGGCCCGACGCCTGCGTGGCCGGGTGCAGACTGCACCGCTGCGCGGCGCTCGCGCAGCCGCCCGGCCCAAATGGGAATACATCCCCGAAGGTTGGGCCTACGCCCGCAGCCATCCTGAGGTGAAGGGCTGGAATGTCCGTGACGTGCTGGAGACCTACAAGCAGAAGTGGCCCCGCTTTGTGGCCATGGTGCAGGGCACGGGCCCGTTGGGTGTGGCCCACGAGTCGGATCTGGCCTCGCGTGAGGACATCAACAGCCACAACACGATGATGGCCTTTGCCTACGCCCTGACCCTGGCCGCGAGCCACAAGGACGCACTCTCCATGCTGGACTGGGGCGGCGGCATCGGCCACTACTACCTGCTGGCGCAGGCGCTCTTGCCCGACGTGCGCATCGAGTACCACTGCAAGGACGTGCCGTGGCTGGCCGAATATGGTGCGACGCTCTTTCCCGACCAGCACTTTTGCAGCGACGAGTCGTGCCTGGCGCGCACCTACGATTTCGTGCTGGCGAGCACCTCGCTCCACTACAGCGAGGACTGGCAGCAGGTGCTGGCCGGCCTGGCTGGAGCGACGAGCGGCTATCTCTACATCACGCGCCTACCGACCGTGGCGCGCGTGCCATCCTATGTGTTCATCCAGCGTCCCTACGCCTACGGCTACAACACCGAATACCTGGGCTGGTGCCTGAACAAGGCTGAGTTCCTGGGCGAAGCCGGCCGATTGGGACTGACCCTGGTGCGCGAGTTCGTCATCGGCGAGCAACCGCCCATCGCCAACGCGCCGGAGCCGTGCCAATATCGGGGGTTTTTGTTCCGGAGGGCGTCATGACGCATCCTTGCTTTACCGGGTGTAACGTTCTCGTCACCGGCGGGTTGGGCTTTATCGGCTCGAACCTGGTCCGGCGGTTGGTGGAGCTGGGCGCGCAGGTGACCCTGGTGGACAGCCTGATCCCTGCTTACGGCGGCAACCTCTTCAACATCGCCGGCATCGAGGAGCGGGTGCGGGTCAACATCTCCGACGTGCGCGATGAGCACAGCCTGAAGTACCTGGTGCAAGGCCAGGACCTGCTTTTCAATCTGGCCGGCCAGACCAGCCACATGGATTCGATGAAGGATCCATACACTGATTTGGAAATCAACTGCCGTGCTCAGCTTTCTATTCTGGAAACCTGCCGCCAGTACAATCCGGACATTAAGATCGTTTTTGCCAGCACTCGTCAGATCTATGGCAAGCCCGAATATCTGCCTGTTGATGAAAAACATCTCTTGCGTCCCACAGATGTTAATGGAATCAACAAGATGGCTGGTGAGTGGTATCATATTCTTTATAATAATGTTTATAATATTCGAACATGCGCGCTTCGCTTGACCAATACGTACGGCCCACGGATGCGTGTTAAGGACGCCCGCCAGACATTTTTGGGTATCTGGATCAAGTTGCTGGTTGAGGGTAAATCGTTTGATGTTTGGGGAGGTGATCAGCTGCGGGATTTCACTTATGTGGACGATATTGTGGAAGCCTTACTCTTGGCAGCAACCAAAGAGGAAGCAAATGGACAGGTCTACAACCTGGGTGGCTGCGAGGTGATTACCCTGCGGGAGTTGGCTAATCTGCTGATAAAGGTCAATGGAGGTGGTGAATTTCAGGTGCGTGTGTTTCCAGATGAACGTAAACGGATCGATATCGGAGACTATTATGCGGATTATAGCCGTATTCGTTCAGAATTGGGTTGGGTGCCCCAAGTAAACTTAGAAGAAGGGCTGACCCGCACACTGGATTATTATCGCTGCCATTTGGGGAACTACCTATGAGCATGGACCATCCCATTGAAGTGCCACAGACCGACCCCAAGGCAGGCTACCTGGTCCATCAGGCTGAAATTGATTCTGCAATTCAGAGAGTGCTGAGTAGCGGTTGGTACATCTTGGGGCGAGAGGTTGAATCCTTTGAGCAAAAGTTTGCCGCCTACATTGGAGCCAATCATGCTATCGGTGTGGCAAATGGTACTGATGCCCTGGAATTGTCTTTAAGGGCTTGCAGCATAGGGCCTGGCGATTTGGTGTTCACCGTCTCCCATACAGCTGTAGCGACTGTAGCCGCGATTGAGTTAGTTGGTGCAACACCCGTGCTGGTGGATATCGATCAGGTTACCTATACAATGGATCCAAACTATCTGGAGGCTGCATTAGCCCGCCCTCCGGCTGGCACACCGAAAGCCGTTATCCCCGTTCATCTCTATGGACATCCAGCCGATATGCCCTCGATTCTGGAACTCGCGAAACGTCACGGTTTATACGTGATTGAAGATTGCGCCCAGTCTCATGGGGCAACCCTGGACAGACGCATGACGGGTGCTTGGGGCGATATAGGCGCCTTCAGTTTCTACCCTACAAAGAACTTGGGGGCTATTGGCGATGGTGGAGCTATTATTACCAATGATATAAGTATTGCAGAGAAAGTTAAACTGCTCCGGCAATATGGTTGGGGACGGAGGTATGTGAGTGAGATTCCTGGTTTGAATTCTCGCCTTGATGAAATTCAAGCCGCTATTTTACAAATAAAGTTAAACCACCTGGATGTTGAAAATTCCAGACGACGAGAAATTGCAAAACAATATTCATCTTATTTCCAGGGAATGCCTCTGACTTTGCCGCAAGAGACTAAATTATGTAACCATGTTTATCACCAATATGTAATACGCTCGTCTGATCGAGATAGCCTAAAAGCTTTTTTATATCAAAAAGGTATTGGCACATTAATTCATTACCCTCTACCTGTCCATATGCAACCTGCTTACAAAAATAGAATTTTTGTTGGAGAAGGTGGTTTAAGCAATACAGAAATAGTTTCTCAAGAAGTATTAAGTTTGCCAATGTATCCCCAATTATCAGACGCACAGATTGAACAAGTCTGTATGGCCGTAAAAGAATGGTGTAAATTAAAATAAATGCACTATTTCTGCACCTATTTTGATAAAAACTATATCCCACGCGGGCTAGCGCTATATTATTCAATCCAACGGAATATCCCTGATTTTAAATTATGGATTTTATGCATGGATGATCCCACATTCTTACTTCTTAAAGAACTAAATCTGCCAAACATTGATTTACTATCTTTAAACGAGTTTGAGAAAAATGATCCGGAGCTATTAGCGGCAAAGAGCAACCGAAGTCTCATGGAGTATTATTGGACGTGTACCCCATCGTTACCCCTATATATTTTAGAGCATGAATCAGAAATCGAAAGAATTTTTTACATAGATGCCGATCATTTTTTCTTCGATGATCCTACCGCTGTATTCAAAGAAGCAGGAGAAGCTTCTATTATGGTCATCGAGCACCGGTTTCCGGCGCTTCTCCAACACCTTGCCAAGGTTGTCGGAAAATATAATGTCGGGTTTCTCGGCTTTCGGAAAGATGAACAGGGCATGGGATGTTTACATTGGTGGCGGGAACGCTGCCTGGAATGGTGTTATTACAGACACGAAGACGGGAAATTTGGCGATCAGAAGTATTTAGATCGGTGGCCTGAAATGTTTCCTAATCTTGTCGTCTTACAGCATCCGGGATTCGGACTTGCTCCTTGGAACTTAAAAAGATTTAATGTCCAAGTATCAAATAAGTGTAAAGTGTTTGTCGATGAACAGCCTCTTATTCTCTACCATTTTCATGGCATCAAGCAGGCAGGACCGTGTCTCTATGGTGTTGGTGAATTACAAAGAATTTCATTCAAGGTACGTCAGTTTATCTACAAGCCATACCTTAAATGTTTGATTGAATCAGCCGAAAAAGCTACCTCATTCGCGACCGAAAACATATCAGTTTTTTCAAGCCTCAAAAATGATGGCCCAAATGAACGGCAACCCTATTTTAAGCAATGTCGTCGTAGCTTGTCCCGTTTTTTGCGCATTTCGATAAATCTAATTAAAGGCAAATACTTAATCATTTATGGTAAAAACATTTTCTGAAATAACACGCCTATATGGCCACATCTAAACTTATCGCAGCTCTATACAGAAAAATCAGAGTTAAAATTTAGACACCATATGTGCTATGCCGAGGTTATCTATTTTGTAAGTGGTACGGGTTAAAGTGGGATAGATCATGGCGTTTCTTGGGGCTGTTCCCTATAATTCGAAAGTCTAACGGCGCTGTAATTAACATATGTATAAATTTTACATGTAATAGCGATCCCAGAAAAAATACCTATGGAATTATTCAACGAGTGTTAATTTATGCTGGAAGACCTGAAACAATTATTGAAATTGGGGACAGAGTTGGAATTTCCGGGTGTACTATATCGGCAATTGAACGCATCACTATTGGCAACGATGTCCTCATTGGAACAGGGGCAATTATTGCTGATCATGACGCGCATGGAATAGAAGCAGATTCCCGCGGCACATCTGAGTCAATTCGTCATAAGGAAATCAAAATAGGGAATAATGTCCTTGTGGGTGCACGTTCGATCATTCTGAAAGGAGTTACGATAGGTGATGGTAGTGTAATTGGTGCTGGAAGTGTGGTTATAGAAGATGTCCCGCCAAATGCAGTAGTTAGAGGTAATCCAGCAAAAGTTATCCGCTTTATAAATCAATAAAAAATGAAAATCTTTATTTTAATCCCTGTCCACAACAATATATCATCAACAATTAAATGCATACAGTGTTTAAACCAACAGTCATGGAAAGACTTTGAGATCATTGTAATAGATGATGGTTCAGAGGATGGTACAGCAGATATTCTGGCAAGGGAGTACCCATCGGTAACAGTCCTATCCGGAAATGGTAATCTTTGGTGGACTGGCGCCATCAACAAAGGGGTCAAATATGTTTTAACCCAAGCACGTTCTGGTGATTATGTGCTTACTCTGAACAATGATCTGGAGTTCGACAAGGACTACTTGTCGACTCTTGTGGAGGCAGCAAGACTCAGACCAACTCATATTATCGGATCAATAAGTAAAGATATCAATAATCATGATCATGTGCTTTACAGCGGAAGTGATTTTGATTGGGATAACAGAAAAAATATAGCAAAACCTTCGATTAATAGTATTGAAGACAGATTTAACGAAAATACTTTTTCAATACCAGGAAGAGGAATGTTTATTCCTGTCAATGTCTTTCAAAAAATCGGGTTTTTTAACGAAAAAAAATTGCCCCACTACGGTGCAGATGTTGAATTCACAATAAGAGCAAAACGTAATGGAATTAATTTGTCCATTGATCGTGCAGCTATTTTATACAGCGATACGACTGTTAGCGGGTTGAAATTTGATCCATCTGCGCCTTTGTCTATAAAGGATGCATGGCAATTATTAACCTCACGTAAATCCAAAATGCAGATTGCAACCAGATGGAATTACTTGATGTTGTGTTGCCCCAGAAAGTTTTTACCGAAATATCTTATTGTTGAGTTCAAACAGTGGATGAAAATTCTATTACGTGTTAACCTGTGGTGCTTGAGAAATAGATAATTAATTTGATTAACTATAAATATATTTTGCAAAAATGAAAATACTTTTTTGCACGAACTTTAAAGATGAACCTTCAACAGTGCTAAACATAAGCAACATGAAATATATTAATCAGATAGATGGCCACATCATTGACTTTTTTCGTCACGATTATGCAAATTATGATGTAGTGTTGTTCATGGGATATGATCCAGATATCTTAGCTGCAAGAAAAGCAAATAAATCAATTAAAATAGGTATTATCGACCCACGACCATCCAGTGGGATTGACATAAAATCTGCCGATTTTATTATTGCCAATGGTATAGAAATGAAAGATTATTATATAAATTTAGTTCCATCAATTTTTATTTATCCTATTTTTCCAAATCTTTCCGGCAAACCAAAGTTGCATCAAAAAAAAGATAAACTAATAATCGGGTATCATGGAAATAAAATTCATCTTGAGGTTATGTATCCAAGGATTACGAAGGCATTAGAAGCCCTCGGCGTTGATTATTCTGTCGAACTATGGGCCATGTATAATATTGAAAAATTAGGGAAATGGACAATCGGGATTCCCGACCCTTTGAAAATAAAAACATTGCATATCCAGTGGGCACCAGAGAACTATGAAAAGTATATTGCACAATGTGATATTGGTATTGTTCCTAATCTGCTACCAATACAAAATCAAAGAAAACTAAAGAAGTTAACAAGCTCTAATTCAAGGCGTTTCAACGAGGACGATACAGATTATGTGTTGCGCTTCAAGGCTACAAGCAATGCTGGTCGAATATGGGTTTTTGCACAATACGGAATTCCTGTCATAACGGACATGTTTCCTTCTGCGCTACAGGCTATAAAGGATAATGAGGATGGTTTTATCTGTAATAGTTCAGCGTCATGGTACCTTGCGTTGAGACGACTTTCTGAATCAGCGGAGTTACGGAATAAAATCGGTAATGCCCTTTATGAAAAATTTGAAAAGGAATTTTCCCCCATAGTCTTGAACAATAATTTAATAAATTTTATCAAAGAGTTACCACCACGAAAGAATTGGAATTACCATAATGAATTTTCTGAAAATGGAATCGTTGAGGGCCTCCATGTGAGCAGATATGGATCCCGAATATACGCAATGATTAAAAGGCATATCAATCGCTGGCTTTTCATATGAAGGAGTAGTTAATGAAAATTCTTGGTGTTCGATTTGGTCATGATGCGGCGGCGGCGCTTGTCATTGATGGAAAAATTGTAGCGGATGCTGCGGAAGAGCGGTTTACTCGGATTAAAAACGACACATCTTTTCCCATCCATTCGATTGAGTATTGCCTGCGTGCCGGCGGCATTGACTCCGAAGAGCTTGACTGCATAGCCCTGCCGAGCAAAATTATTCAGCCGGAGGTGTTCATTTTTTTCCATGTTCCGGAAAATAACAAGTATACTTACTTGAAGAAAGAACAAAGTAAAGCGCGACATTTTCTGAAAAGGCTTCTGCCCTATGACAATGGTCCATCCCTTCCTGTTCTTCCTTTGTATCAGAAGCCCTTTAAACTTTCAGATAGTTGTATCATTCACTTGTGTGAACATCATCTTGCCCATGCAGCGTCGGCTGCCTTCACGGCGGGTTTAGGCAATCAAAAGGCATTGGTCGTTACCATGGATGGCAGAGGTGATGGAACATCGGTTGCCATTTGGCGTCTTGAAAAAAATCGTCTAACATTGTTGAAGCAATATGGTGGACAAGGGTCGTTAGGTTGGTTTTATGCGAATGCCACAGAAGCTATGGGATGGCGTCATGGGAGTGATGAATGGAAACTGATGGGGCTGGCTCCCTATGGTAAGGAATCACCAGGTGCATTGAAAGGATTTTATCCCGAGTATGAGAACGGATATTTAATTTTACCGCACGATTATGGTGAATTTGGAAGATGGAATGACCATGGGGCAAACCACTACCATGGGAAGGATTCAGAAACCCTTTCCATGTTTGTTGATAATTTAGGTGCAGAAAATTTTGCAGCGGAAGTGCAGCGGGTTGCAGAAGAACAGGCATTCAACATTATTCTTCCTTGGCTTGCGAAGGAAAAAGTGGTGCATCTCTGTTGCGCCGGCGGATTTTTTTTAAATGTGAAATTTAATCAAAAACTCTGGTACAAGAAATTGCTTGAAACGCAGTGGATATACCCAAATCCAGGCGATTCAGGCATTGCCGCGGGCGCGGCTCTCCATGCCTATTATACGATAAACCCAAATGTATTGCCTCACCGGCTGGACACAATGTATTTCGGTCCTGAATATACCGATGATTACATCATGAACGTGCTCAATGAGCGCGGATTAAGATATCGCAAGTCGATGGACGTAGCAAAAGAGACAGCCCGGTATCTGACAGAGAATTATGTGGTCGGGTGGTTTCAGGGTAGAATGGAATCGGGGCCACGGGCGCTTGGAAATCGTTCCATTTTGATGAGTCCTCTAAAGGCGGAAAATAAGGATATCATCAATGCGAAAGTGAAGTATAGGGAAGCTTTCCGGCCTTTCTGTCCCTCTATGCTTTATGAATATGCAAGCGATTACTTGGTGGACTCGCGAGAAGAGCAATTCATGGTTACTTCGTTTGCTGTCAAGGAAGATATGAAGGGTCGTATCCCCGCAGTTGTTCACAAGGATGGGACGGCCCGGCCGCAAATGGTCAAACGAGAATTAAATAAACTATATTATGATCTTATAATGGAATTTGGCAAAATGACAGGTGAATATGCGATCCTCAATACATCCTTCAACGTAAAAGGTGAACCAATTGTATGCCATCCAAGGGAAGCCATTCGCTGTTTTTTTGATACAGGATTGGATGTGCTTGTAATCGGGAATTTCATCATTGAAAAACCGGCCCTTGAAAAATAGCAAAAAAATCCTCTTTATCCATCATGGAAGCATTCCCGGCGGCTCGCCCACGAGCCTTGCCAACACGATCATCGGCCTTCAACGGTTCAGTGATTTTGAAATAAAGATTCTTTGTTGTCACGACTCCATGAAGGCCTTTTTCAAAGAGAAAACGGGACTTGACCCTGGCGATATTTACAGCCCTTTTCTAATCTTAGGCAGGGTGATGATTGGCTGGGCAAGCATTTTCAACTTGAAGACTCTCTATTTACTGGTTCGCGAGATTGTCAGCCTGCCCATTTCGTTTTACCGGCAGGCACTCACTCTGAGGAGCGAATCCCCAGCCATTGTCCACTTAAATTCTTCCATTCTTCTTATCACTGCAATATGTGTAAAATTACTCCGCTTACCTCTTGTGTGGCATGTGCGCGAAGTTATCGTCGGCGGCAAGTTCAACGTGAGAAAAAGATTGACTGGCTGGATAATCCGCACCCTTGCCGACCGCGTCATAACGATCAGCCCTGTGGAAGCGGCATCGCTTGGAAAAGACAGGAAAGGGAATGTTCAAGTTGTTTATAACTTTATCGATTTTGGTCACTTCGATCCTGCCCTTATCAACCTGTCAGAGACCAAAAAGAAATTTGGCGTTGATCAAGACGATCATGTCGTTCTGAGTCTTGGCGGGGCCTCGTTTCGTAAGGGTGCTTATCAAATCCTATGCGCCTCAAAAGAAATCAATCGAAAGTGTAAAATCCTTCTCGCCGGTCCGCCTCTGAAGCGAAAAGATCGGAATAAGGGTACCCGTTTATTAATAAGATTATTTTTAAAAATTGAACAGTTCCTATGCACAAGTCGCTTAAAATCATACTATTCTTGGTTTTATGAAGATAGATTGCAAAATGAAATAAAAAGCATATCGGATGATAGAATACGATTTATTGGACAGATCGATGATGTGGTGCCGCTCATAGCCATATCTGATATCCTGGTTTTTGCTGGAACAACCCCGCATTTCCCAAGGCCGGTCTATGAAGCGTGGGCTATGAAAAAACCGGTAGTCATATTCGATGTAGAAGGCGTATCACCGAATATATCGGAAGGATATGATGGTGTTATTGTACGAAATCATACCGGCACGGCACTTGCCCAAAAACTGAATGAAATTCTTGGCAACAAATCACTACTTCAACAGTTTGGTGAAAATGGATATCGAAAAGCCAAAGATAGATTTGATATTGATAAGAATATATTTGAGATTATCACGACTTATCAAAAGATTCTAGATCAGATATGTTAAGGTTAAAAACAGTGGCTAAGATTTGCGAATATGATCATTGGTTGAGTAACCTCAA
>Ga0209407_1004959_pt1 | contig 10625 bp, 11 predicted proteins | sample AD_JPNHG3_MetaG_FD_184410 | JGI IMG/M metagenome (GOLD analysis project Ga0209407, IMG submission 184410) | Active sludge microbial communities of municipal wastewater-treating anaerobic digesters from Japan - AD_JPNHG3_MetaG (SPAdes) (version 2) | ecosystem: Engineered > Bioreactor > Anaerobic... | reverse complement strand
GGCTACCGTATGGGAAGCCTGGCATTAAAAAAACTTGGTGTTGAACGCTGTAAGGACCACGAAATGCGCATTTTTTCCGAAATGGGCATCGGCCACCCGCAAACATGTATGCAGGATGGCCTAATGGCTGCCACCGGGGCCACCTTCGGGAAAAGCATGATTTACCGCCTGTATTATGGGAAAATTGCTGCAACATTCTGGTATCCAGGCATCAAAGGTGCTGTCAGGATCTACCTGAAAAACGAGTTTCAGGATAAAATGGCACCTCATGAATTTTTTGCTTACAGGAAAAAAGGCATTGAACCATCACATATTCCTGATGCAATATGCCAGGATATCATCAATATGGTGCTGGAAGCCACAGATGATGAACTTTTCAACGTTACTGAATTGCCCGACTTTGAATATAAGCCGGTTAAAGGCTCATTCAATAAAGCAAAATGTGAGATTTGCGGTGAATACGTCTTTGAACGTTATCTGAGGGTCAAAGACGGGAAAAAGGTTTGTATCCAGTGTGCTGGTCACGAACCCGATGAAAAAGTATTTTATAGGCCGGTCATAAAATAACAGGTCAGATCATGCTTGTATATATAATTGCAGCAGTGGTAACTTTCCTGTTTACCACTGTCCTGACCATAGCAGGAGTCGGGGCTGCCTTTATCTTAATACCTGTTTTTCTTGCACTTGGCATTCCGCTTTTAACAGCAATGTCTACAGCTTTGCTCCTTAATTCACTGGCAATGATATTTGCATCAATAAGTTATGCCAGAGAAAAACTGATTGTATTTAAAACAGCTATACCTATATTAATTATAGCTGCCTTATTATCTCCTCTTGGAGCAAAAACTGCCGAATATCTTCCCAGGGAAGTTTTGCTATGGCTTTTTGTTGGCTTTCTGGTTTTTGCAGGATCAATGATGTTGTTCTATAAACCAAAGGAAAAGCAGGTTGAAGCAAGTTTAAAGAAAACCATCGGTTACGGAGCCGGAGTAGGTTCACTGGCAGGATATCTTGGCGGGTTGCTGGGTGTCGGGGGAGGCAATTTTATTGTCCCAGTGCTTGTATGGTTGGGTTATAATCCCAAAAAAGCATCAGCCACAACTGCTTTCGTTGTCATATTCTCTTCCTTCTCAGGTTTTCTGGGTCATGCCTCTCTCGGAAATATTAACCTGCAGCTTCTGATACTGTGCGCTGCAGGTTCAATAGCCGGTGCAATTCTGGGAGCATACCTGATGAGAAAAAAACTTAGTAGCAAACAGGTTAAGACTGCAATCGGTATAATTCTTTATTTTATAGCTGTTAAAATGATCTGGGACTTATTGAAATAATAAGTAATGAGAACTATAAACACTTTTAAAAATACATAACAATTCGAAAGCAGGGAACTTTAATGAAACTTCTGATAATATTTTCATTAATCTGTCTTGGTATTTCTCTTTTAGCAAGCAGGGAAAAAACCATGATGGGTATTAAGAAAGGTCTAACAATGTTTATCAGGTTGCTTCCCACTCTGTTATTAATGCTTGCCCTTGTAAGTATTGTACTTTTTCTGATACCCCGGGAAACCCTAACGAAATACATGGGTGAAGGATCAGGTATTGCAGGATGGATAACCGCTGCCACATTCGGGTCTATAGCACTTATTCCGGGATACATTGCCTACCCGCTCTGTGGAATACTTGTAAAAAGTGGCGTTACCTATCAGGTAATTGCCGTATTTATTACGACCCTGATGATGACCGGATTTCTGACATTGCCAGTTGAAGCTAAGTTCTTCGGCTGGAAAGTTAGTATAATCAGAAATATCCTCAGCCTCGCCGGTGCACTTATAATCGGATTAATTATGGGGGTTTTCCTATGAAACAATTTAAGAAATATATTTTCCCCCTGGCTTTCCTGATCCTGGTCGGATTATCTTACCTGTTCGATTTTGCGGCAGGAGAAAAGATAGGCCTTAATTTCTGGATGTTTTTCAAAGAAATGATCCTTTTCCTGCCGCTGATGTTTATTCTGATCGGATTGTTTGATGTGTGGGTTCCAAGAGAAAGAATTGAAAAACATATCGGGAAGGAATCAGGCTGGAAAGGTACAGGAATTGTTATGCTTCTGGCAACACTTCATGCAGGACCCCTTTACGGGACTTTCCCTTTTGCTTATATACTTTGGAAGAAGGGATGTTCAATACGTAATATCTTTATCTACCTGGGCACTTTCTCAGCAATTAAAATTCCGATGATAACATTTGAAATCGGATTCCTTGGATTGAAATTTTCCCTATTGAGGACCCTGATAACATTACCTGTTTTTATTCTTATCGGTTATCTGATGGAATGGTACTTAAAAAATAAGGATTTTGAGGTTAAACAACCCTGAATAATTTGAAAATTTGAAAATTTGAGAATTTGAAAATGAATACATAACAGTACAGGATGGAGACTTTTAATATTAAGACGATATTGGCTTCAATGGGGGGGCAACCATTGAACAAAGAGGTTTTCTGCACTACCAATAATCTGAAGGCCCAGGTTATGAGGCTTGAAGCGGGAGCTTCGATACCTCCCTGCAAGATGGATAATGACGTGTTATTTCATTTTCTGAAAGGGGAAGGGACTATTATAGTAGATAATGAAACTTCTGATATTGGTCCGGGTGATTGTGTTGTTGTCCCTCACCAGGCTGAATCAAGAAGCATTCATGCGTTAACTGAACTGGAAATACTTGCTGTTCAGGGAATAAAGAGTAAATGAAAAAATTTATCGTTCAAATATTATTTCTGTTACTGTTCATACCGGTTCTTTCCAGCCAGGACAATCAGGAGAGGTTAAAATTTGATCTGTCTGTCCGGTATCGCTTTGAAGCCTGGAGCGGAATGAATGCAAAGAATTATGGCGATGATTCTCCCGGGGCAGTGGGTAGTCTCCATGATAAAATCTTATTTCAAAGGATAATTCCCGGAGTAACCTATAAAAATAGAAACTTAACCGCAGCGTTCCACCTTCAGGATTCAAGGGCATTCGGCTGGTCGCTGCGGAACAGCATATACCCTGACCTGTTTAAAATCAGGAAGACCGGAACAGAGACACCCTATTATACCATGAATCCGCAGGAAGAGTTTTTTGAGATATATGATCTTTTTGTTGAATACCGGAATCTTTTTAAAAACATTACCATTAAGGCGGGCCGGCAGAAAATATTTTATGCCGACAACAGGATGTTCGGCCCTGGCGACTGGGGCAACACCGGCCGCTGGACCTGGGACGCCGTGAAGGTTTCGTACAGGAAAGGGGAGAATTATATTGATGCTTTTGCCGGCGGGACGAAAACACATGATCCTCTGAAAACTTCAATTCCATTTACAAATACTGAATATTGGGGCGGAGGATTATATTCACATTTCCGGGTCTCAACCTGGCTAAATGCCGAGATGTTTTATGCCCACAAAAGCCAGGGGTCAGCAGACTATATCAGGAATCTCTCTATTAATCGGAATTGGACCGGATTAAGGCTGATAAATCCGGATAACCAGGATATTATTTATGATCTGCTGTTTTCGCAGGAATACGGTAAGGATAACGGGAAGCGCATAAACTCTTATGGTTATTTCCTGAAAGCCGGGTACAGGTTCAGCAAGCTGCCTGCCTCCCCCGTTCTGAGCTTTCGATACACCTATGCTTCAGGAGGCCGGAAGGCCGATGAAGTGATCAGAACATTTGACCCTGCATTTGGTGCGAGCGACAAGTATTACGGCTGGATGAACATAGTTCAGTGGTCAAACCTCAGCGACCCGGAAATTGTACTTGAACTGAATCCTTTTAATGGAAAAATGTGGATAGAAATGAAGTACAATCGCTTCAGCATTCCGGTACCGGATGATGTAACGATACTGGGAACAATGAAAATTCAACCAGGAAAACATCACCTTGGTGATGAGACTGACCTTTTCATACGTTATCAGCCTTTTAAAAAATGGCAGTTTACAGGGGTGTTTGGTTATTTTCATCCCGGAGATGTGGAGCAGATAAATTTCAAGAATCCGAAGGATGCCTCATGGATTGCACTTCAAATATTATTTACTTTAAATTGAATATTTTTACTGCCTGAACTAAACTTTACAATGCATCAAATAGAAATTATTTACGAATCAACAATCACCTGTCCTGTGTGCGGGCACCAGGAAACTGAAACCATGCCCACCGATTCATGTCAGTTCTTTTATGAATGCAAAAAATGCCATACAGTGTTAAAACCCAAACCGGGCGACTGCTGCGTTTATTGCTCCTATGGGACTGTTCCCTGCCCTCCGATACAGGAAAATAAAAAGTGCTGCTGAACAGGTTTCTTTAAAAAATATGTTAAATATTTTGGTCATTCATAAAATGACATTATCTTTGCAAGTAATTACTTACTTATATAATGGAACGTCAAAATACAGATTTAAGGCAGGAACAGATTAAGCAGGCAGTGCTGGATATAATCTATACTGATGGATTAAAGAATTTGTCGACACGTAATCTTGCCAACAGGATTGGCATGAGCGAAGGAGCAATCTTCAGACATTTCCCGACCAAAAAGGATATTATCCTTTCAATAATTAAAGATGTTCAGACTGATTTCATAGGGCAGCTTCGAAAAATAGCAAACTCACACCTGAACCCGGAAGTGCGTCTTGAAAAGTTTATTTGCGAAACAGTTAATTATCTGACAAAGAATAAAGGAATTACAATGCTGCTTTTTTCAGAAGCTTCACATAATAATGATGCTTCAATGAAAAGCAGTCTTCAGCAAATATTTAATAATCAGAAAAAACTTGTGAGCAAAATTTTTCTCGACGGTATTGCTGCAGGTACATGGGACGAAAGTGTTCCCGTTGAAAACCTGGCAATGCTGTATATGGGCGTACCTGTTTCACTGAATATCGAGCTGATATTAAGCGGAGGTGAATTCCATGCCGATAATTTCTGCAACCGTATGATGCAATTACTTCTTAAAATTCTGAACAAATAATTTTTTTGCCTATAATGTAAGCAAACACTTACAATTAAATCAAATAATATGCTTTACACGATTGTTTTTTTCATCATTGCCATTGCTTCTTTTCTCTTTGCAATGCTCGGACTCGGAGGGGGAATGGTTTACGTCCCGGTACTCAACTGGGCAGGATTTGATATGGTAAGTGTTGCTATACCGCTTGGACTACTGCTCAATGGACTCAATACACTACTGGTTCTGATACCCTTCGCCCTTAAAAAACTTGTTGACTGGAAAGGTGGCGCTGTTATGGCTGTGACAGCATTAATTGCGGCCCCGTTGGGTGCAATGACCAGCGACATAGTTCCGGTGCATACCCTTAAAATCCTTTTTGCTGCTATGGTAGTCATCGCTGCTGTAAGAATGATCTGGGCTACAAAAAATCCTGAGCCGGAACAAATGATGCCTTTGAGAAAAAGAAGTATAATTGGATTCTTTACCGGTAGTTTTGCCGGGTTTATCGGCGGTATGCTGGGTATTGGAGGAGGATTTATAATTGCTCCCATTTTAATGGCTACCGGATATAAAACCAAGGAGGCTGCGGCAACAACTGCTTTCGTTGTCACTTTTTCATCTTTTTCAGGCTATTTCGGTCACATGGCGCAAGGCAAAATGAACTGGCCATTGACTATCATTGTTGTGGCTGCAGTAATAATAGGATCTCAACTGGGAGGACGCTTCATGACTGAGAAGGCAAAATCAAAACAGGTGAAAATAATCTATGCTATAGTTCTGCTTCTGATAGCATCCAAATTGATTTACGATGCAATTGCATAATTTAAAAAATGACTCATGGGAGAAACTGAACATAATCACCACAAACTAAGCGCCAAGAATCTTGGGTTTGCTATCCTTCTCAACGTTGGTATCACTTTAGCTCAGGTCATCGGTGGCATAATATCGGGCAGTATTGCATTGCTAAGCGATGCGGCTCATAACTTCAGCGATGTCCTGTCATTGTTCATAAGTTATCTGGCGAACCGCTTATCGGGAAGAAGAGCCACTGAAAAACAGACATTTGGTTTCCGGCGGTCTGAAATCCTTGCTGCATTCATTAACTCAGTAACATTAATAGTTATAGGAATTATTATTCTCATTGAAGCAATACAAAGGCTAATAAATCCTGTCAACATATCTTCCGGCTGGGTCATCTGGCTTGCCACTGCCAGTATACTTGTCAATGGATTAAGCGTGATTTTCATACGTAAAGATTCGCATGATAACATGAATATGAAATCAGCTTATCTGCACCTGCTCACTGATATGATGACTTCCGTTGCAGTACTGGCAGGAGGATTGTTAATGAAATACCTTCACTGGTATTGGGCAGACAGTGTTTTCTCAATGGTCATAGCTGTTTATCTTCTTTATATGAGCTGGGGTATTTTCAGAACATCCCTGCGAATCATTATGCAATTCACACCTGAAGAAGTCGATATTAAAAAAATCGCACAGGATATTGAGAACATTGACGGAGTCAAAAATATTCATCATGTCCACGTTTGGCAGATTAATGATCACGATCTTATGTTTGAGGCGCATATTGATGTTTCAGAAGATCTTAAGATAAGCGGTTTTGAGAAGATCCTGGAAAAGATTAAAGAGGTTTTATTGAAACACAATATAGATCACTCAACAATTCAACCGGAGTTTACGGTTAACGACAATAAACAAATTATTCATTAATAAACATTTAACTTAAAATTTAAAATTATGATTGATCCAAAAGAATGGCTCGGATTCGGGCAGAAATTTCACGGACATAAATGTCCTGCCATGCCAATGGGTTTAAGGGCAGGCGCCGCCGCCATGAACGCATTAGGTGTGGAACGTGCAAAAGACGGACAGCTTGTTGCTTTTGTTGATCTGGGAGAAGACCATTGTGCAACATGTTACGGCGACGGACTTCAGGTGATTATGGGTACAACCTTCGGTAAGGGTAACATTAAGAAAACTCACAAGGGGAAATGGGCGGTAACATTGGTTGACAGAGCCACAGGAAGAGCAGTGAGAGTTACTCCAAAAGCGGAAGCAATGCTGAATAATAAAAAATCAGTATTCTTTACCGATTACCGCATGCTCGGCAAACCGGCAAGCACTGTTCCGGATGAGATTGTCGATAAGCTTATTGAAGGTATAATGAATGCACCTGATGATAAACTTTTAAATATTTCTCCGGTTTTTCAATACGAACTCGAACCCAAAAAAGACAGTTTTGACGGTTTCGTATGCGAGGAATGCGGCGAAATGACTGTTATGGAATATGGCAGGATAAAAGGAGACAAGAAGGTCTGCATCGATTGCGCCTCAAAAAAATAAGATTTATTTAGCATTAAGTAGAATGACCGGATACTATAAATCCGGCCATTTTTTTTTTTACATCATCTTTCCCCACTGATTTTAAATTCTAATTTTGTCTTCAGATTTCAGGATTATAAGATATGAACATTGACAATAACCAGGCAGCATGCTGTAATATTAACCTTATCATAAATGATAATTACAACCTGTTAAAACGATACCTGATCAGTAAAACAGGGGATTCTGAATTGTCTGAAGATATTGCTCAGGAAGTAATGGTTAAACTGATCCATGCTTTTAACAAAAATATCTTTTTACATAATCCTAGAGGATGGCTCTTTGAAATGGCACGAAACACACTTGCGGATCATTACAGAAGGAGTTTCCCCGCAGAGAATTTTGAAAACATTGTGATTCAGGATACAATTGCAAATGACCTTGAAGACTTAAGTAATGAAGCAGTAGATTTTCTTGTACCGATGATAAAATTACTTCCTGCCATATACAGTGAACCTTTATTTATGAGCGATATTGAAAATATTCCTCTTAAAATAATTGGTGAGAAGCTCGGGATAAGTCTTTCAGCGACGAAAATGAGGGTCCAGCGGGCAAGGAAAATGCTTTTAGACCTTTTCCATGAATGCTGTGAAATAGAATATACAAAAAGCGGCAAATTCTCTCATTGCACTATCAAGGATAATTGCGCTCCGCTTATTAAAACAGAAGGCGAATCGATTCTCTGAAACAATCTCCGTTTAAAAAATAACTAAATTTTGTGTCTTTTCAGATGCAAGTTCCGTCTTCTTGTTAAAAGCAATATTATTTTTTAACGATTTTAATCTTAGTTATAGCCATAATGAATACACTGATCCAGACACTGAAATATTTTGTTACAATTACCGCGGAACTGGTTGTCCTGTTTATATTAATAAGTGCAATAGTTGATCTCATTCTCCAGTATATTCCTGAAGAAAAAATCCAGAAGAGACTATCAGGCAAAGGCATTATCGGGAATATAATTGGTGCAGGTTTTGGCGCTCTGACACCTTTTTGCGCATGTTCAACTATCCCGATGACAGTAGGTTTTCTTAACGCAAAAGTGCCATTTGGTTCTGCCATGTCGTTCCTGATAGCATCTCCGTTGCTGAATCCAGTTATTGTCGGTATGCTTGCTGCACTTGTTAATCCCAAAGCTGCTTTGATTTATTTCATTGTTGCATTTGCGTGTTCAGTTATCTTCGGAGTAATTCTCGAAAAAGCAGGCGGTGAAAAGTTCTTAAAAAATATCAAACCTAAAACAACATGTTGCTGTAAATCGAGCGGTTCAATTGGAATATCGCTGATACAAAAACCAAAAAGATTTAAAGACCGATTGATTGCAGCCTTAAAGAGCGGATGGAACAGTTTGCGCCCTATTTTCATTTACCTGCTGATCGGAGTCGCTCTGGGAGCAGCAATTTATGATTATGTGCCGCAGGATTTTGTTGTTAGGATTGCCGGACCTGATAATCCGTTTGCAATTCCGGTGGCAGCAATTATCGGGATTCCTCTCTACATACGGGCAGAAACAGCTATTCCAATAGGTATTGCTCTGATGGGGAAAGGAATGAGTATAGGAACTGTCATAGCGCTTGTAATCGGCGGTGCAGGCATGGCAATACCCGAAATGAGCATGCTGGCAGGGATCTTTAAACCAAAACTAGTTGCTGCAATGGTTACAACAATATTCCTGACCGCCGTAATCAGCGGTTATTTATTTAACCTCTTCTTTTAAACTTAGCTGATCACCGGGATCTTACCCTTACCTATTGTTCAGTATAACCCACAGTTTGCGAAAAACTAACTGCCGAGACGATTTAAGTTTCAGGACTTCATAAACCATAGGTTTATCTACCTGTCCAAGGGTAATTGATGCAAGTCCTTCTGACGCACACCAGAGATAAACATTTTACGAGATATACCCGACATCAACAATTTGAAAAGAATTTCCTTAATTCGGCAGCAGTGTTGGTCTTCCTTTCAAAGTCGGCAGTTTAAACAGGAATAACACGGGCTCCCATTCCACAACAATACAACATAGAAACAATCCCACCCGTTTATTTCCTGATAAGGACGGTAAAGAATATTATATGCATTTCGGATATTTTCATGAAGAAGAGCTTGTAAAAGCGCTTAAATTAAAGATTTATTGCTGCCAAGCCGAAACTTTAAAATGCATCAAATGGAAATTATTTACGAATCAACAATCACCTGTCCTGTGTGCGGGCACCAGGAAACTGAAACCATGCCCACCGATTCATGTCAGTTCTTTTATGAATGCAAAAAATGCCATACAGTGTTAAAACCCAAACCAGGCGACTGCTGCGTTTATTGCTCCTATGGGACTGTTCCCTGCCCTCCGATACAGGAAGAAAAGAACAAAAATACTGGAATCTAAAGTATGTGTTAGAAAATCAAACCAACATTAATAATTTTCATTTAGAACTTTTAAAGAAATACGGAATAAATGCAGGAACATTTTTTTTATAATTTTCATAATCAGGATATTTGGAACTGCTAATTTTTTCTGTCATCAAGGTACTTCCCTGAAATAATAGTACAAGAAGAATGGCACCGGAAAGTGACCAGTTAATCCATTGGCCAGTTACAACAACGCTAAAAAAGTAAAAACAAATCCATATCGCCTGCTCTGCGGCATAATTGGGATGACGTGCATAACGCCACAATCCTTCTGTTAAAAAACCTTTCTCAAGTGAAATAATATATTTTTTTGTATTTTTTTCCAGACCTCTCTTAATTCTCTGAAAACTGTATTGCTGATTGTCGGCAATTGTTTCAATAACAATAAATAACAACATAAAGGCTGCTATAACAAAATCAGCAAATGAGATGTCTGCCTTTCCACTTTTAGCTACCACTAAAAAAGGTGAAGAAAATAGCAATATCAGAAAATGCTGATAAAATGATATGAAAAACAAATTGAATAACGCGAACTTTATTCGGCCTTTTAAAACTGGTAATTCCCTGAGATATTTCCACCTGTAATCTTCCTCGCCTTTCCATGGAACAATACTATAACCGCCTTTACGGTAAAAGTTATATGTTAGTCTTGCCCCCCATATCGTTACCATTATCGCCATTAGCCAAAGCCTTGCCGAAAACGGAAAATATGCAACTGTTACCCACCCGTAAATAATCGGCATCAGACTCCAGAGTTTGTCGGTCTGACTGTAATTTCCAGTTATTTCTCCAGTAAGAAAACACAATAGAACAACTATTGCAAAAATTACTATCCA
>Ga0209407_1004956_pt1 | contig 10629 bp, 18 predicted proteins | sample AD_JPNHG3_MetaG_FD_184410 | JGI IMG/M metagenome (GOLD analysis project Ga0209407, IMG submission 184410) | Active sludge microbial communities of municipal wastewater-treating anaerobic digesters from Japan - AD_JPNHG3_MetaG (SPAdes) (version 2) | ecosystem: Engineered > Bioreactor > Anaerobic... | reverse complement strand
TCGTCAGTATGTTGACACCTATGCAGCGATCTGTGTTGAAGACTTAAATATCAAGTATTTGAAAGAGAACGGCAAACCTCGCGGGCTCCGGAGAAGTATCCACAGTGCGTCATGGGGACGATTCTATTCTTACCTCTCGTACAAGGCTGAAAGTGCTGGTACGGAACTTGTCAAAGTCGATCCCCGCGACACGACACAGATGTGTTCGAACTGCGGAAGCATCGTGAAAAAGACGCTCTCCGAGAGAGTCCACGAATGCCCATACTGTGGGTTTGTTGCCGATCGAGATTACAATGCTGCGGTGAATATTCACCGCGTGGGGATGGAACAGCCCTTTGAGCCTGTGGAGACGATGCCTCTACATCACATCTCTGTGGTGCAAGTGTTGTCCATGAAGCAGGAAGCCCCGCCATTCAGGGCGGGGTAGTTCACAAGGAAGATATTGCCCGTATTGAAAAAATATGGGGTAACAAGAGCAGGTATTTTTGGCTCTGTGGCAAGAGGGGAAGCGAGGGAAGACAGCGATATAGATATCTTAGTGGAGATTGAAAGCAGAATGAGTTTGCTTGATTTTGCAGGATTAAAGTTGGAACTCGAAGAGGCTCTTGGTAAACCAGTTGATTTAGGAGAATATTCGGTAATCAAGCCGATTATTAAGGAACAAATCTTGGAGGAAGAGGTGCCTATCCTATGAAAAGGAACATGAAACTCTATTTACAGGATATCTGGGAAAGTATATTAGCAATAGAAGAATATGCCCAGAACCTCTCAGAAGATGAGTTTTATTCAAACCGCCTGGTTCAGGATGCAATTGTGAGAAGATTGGAGATAATTGGCGAAGCGGCCAAGAATATAGATGACAATTTCAGAGATAAGTATCCTCAGATACCATGGAAGAAGATTGCGGGAATGGGGGATATTATTGCTCACGAATACTTTGGGGTAAGACTTGATAGAGTATGGGATGTTGTGAGAAAAGACCTGCCTGATTTGAAAGAGAAAATCATGTTCATAATGGAGAGAGAAAATGTCAAATAACAAATACGAAAAGCCAGCAAGACCCTTTGAACTCTGGAATATCGGCAACTATGAAACCGTTTACTGGCAAGAGAGAGAGGACGAGTATCTTGCATTTATCCTGCGGGGGTGAAGGGGGCGAAGCGGGAAGTCCCCGGTCTTGCCGCCGGGGATGAAAGCGGAGCCGCCCTTCCCTCCTGCGATAGATATATCATCCTGGGTATATTCTGTTATTCTTACCTCTCGTACAAGGCTGAAAGTGCTGGTACGCTACTCATCAAAGTCGATCCCCGCGACACATCCCAGATGTGTTCGAACTGCGGAAGCATCGTGAAAAAGACGCTCTCCAAGAGAGTCCACGATTTGCCCACGCTGCGGGTTTGCTGCCGATGGAGATTACAATGCTGCGGTGAATATTCACCGCGTGGGGATGGAACAGCCCTTCGAGCCTGTGGAGCCAGGACCTCTGCATCACATCTCTGTGGTGCAAGTGCTGGCCATGAAGCAGGAAGCCCCGCACGAGAGGCGCGGGGTAGTTCACGTATGAACGCAGATGATAACTTGGATGTAGAAAATGAAGCCTGCTGATGTTAATCATATTTACTGTGAGGGAAGGCATTATGACCTTCAATATAAAGATTTTACCCGAGATATTTCTTTCTGGATAAAACAGGCCCGAAACTACGGTAGTCCTGTGCTGGAATTAGCCTGTGGAACAGGAAGAATTACAATTCCTATTTTCAAAGAAGGTGTCAAGATAACCGGACTGGATATATCAGAATCTATGTTAAAAGAGGCAAGAAGGAAATCATTGGCAGAGGGGATTAATGTTGAATGGATTCGTGCTGATTGTCGTGATTTCAGACTGAATAAGAAATTTGCCCTTATTTTCTTCCCCCTTAATTCAATGAGCCATCTCTACAATTTGGAAGACATTGAGTCCTGTTTTTCTTGTGTCAAGGGACATCTAAAATCAAAAGGACGGTTTATTATTGATATATTCAATCCCCGCCTGGACATTTTTTTAAGAGAGCCAACAAAAAGGTATCCTGCTTCTACATATCCAAATCCTGATGGGAAAGGAATGATAGAAATCACAGAAAACAATGTTTACGATGAAGCGACTCAGGTCAACAGAATAAAATGGTACTACAAGATAGAGAATCAGGAAGAAGAAATAGAAGAAGAATTGAACTTGCGAATTTTCTATCCGCAAGAAATTGATGCTTTGCTCAAATATAACGGTTTCACAATCGAAGAAAAATTTGGTGATTATGACATGGCTCCTTTCAAATCGGGGAGCCCAAAACAAATTATAATTTGCTCTGTTTAGTGTGGCGGCTTCATCTAACAGAGCGTATCTGGCTATGTGCCTTTGGCACTCCGCCAAAATCCCGAAGGTTCGGGACTTCAGATACGCTCAGCCGTTATACGAAATGTACATGATAAGGAAAACATAAAGGTGTAGATGATGAGATTTAGAATCTATATAGACACTTCGGTAATTGGCGGGTGTTTGGATAAAGAATTCCAAAATGGTTCAAGGGAACTAATTGATAGATTCAAGCGGGGAGAGATGATAGCGGTGATATCAGAACTGACGACACTTGAATTGAAGGATGCACCTCAAGAAGTTCAGGATGTGCTCAAGGAGATACCTGAGAGGAACATAGAATATGTAGAATTAACTGAAGAGGTAGTGAATCTTGCCAAGAAGTACATCGCTGAAGGGGTAATAGGTGGAGGGAAATTGGTTGATGCCGAACATATAGCGATTGCGACAATAAACCGTGTGGATGCGTTAGTGAGCTGGAACTTCAGACATATTGTAAACTTGCAGAGGATTCGTGGATACAATTCAGTAAACTTTAAGTATGGTTATCCTTTATTAGAAATAAGAAGCCCATTGGAGGTGATAACTTATGAGGAGCGAGAAGAAATTTGACGCTGTGAAAATGATGCGAGAAATCAGGGATAAGTTGAGCAAAGAGTTTATGAATCTGAGCTACGAGGAGCAGAAGAGATATATAAGGGAAAGAATTGAGCCTGAAACATGAGGGTGAAAAGAATGTGCACTTCATATAACAGAACGTATCTGGCTATGTGCCTTTGGCACTCCCCCCAAATTCCCCTTCGTAACATTTCGATCCATTTTCTCGCGTATCCGATATGAACGGCGCATTTTCTGAAGGATGATTCGATGATCTCCTTCAAGCAATCCAGATCTTTGACAAACGCTGCCGACACGATACGTTTGATGCTCTTCCAGATGTATTCGATGGGATTGAGATCCGGCGAGTATGGAGGGAGGTAGACCAGCTCGATCTGTTCTTTACGGGCAAATTCTCTGGTCTCGGTGGCGTGATGTGACCGAAAATTATCCCGCCAGTGACAGAGGAAAATATCTTGGTTGTGTCACAAGATCGGATAAGATCCCACCAGCAGCAAAGTAGCTGAGTTGTTGCTGTTAACAAGTTTTTCGATCATCAGAAAAGGGAGCCAGCAGAACCGCCGCGGGGGCGCCCCGTCGGGGGCGGCGGGACGCATCGTAATCGGGGTGTGGGGCGAAGTCCCCACACTGCACTGCCTGGCTCTCCCAGTACCATCAATAGAGTTTAGGGAATGCGTGTATCGATAGAGAATTGAATTGTGATTGAAGAAAGACCATGGAGTCCCAGATATTCATTACGAAACCGCCGGAACCCATGGATCAAGTCGGTCTGGAACTGGATGCCTTCATCAGCAAATGCTGCCCTCAGTTCAGGTTCTCCGTCACTGACGATGGTCGCATTCTCGGCGAGTGTCCCCTCATTGCCAACAAGGTCCGAGAGGAATTTCCGAGGGTTGATTCACTGTGACACCGGGCAGGACCTTCCACTCGTCTTTCACACCGAGAACGACGTGGATGTCGTTGTGTTTTCTATCCGGTTCCTGCGAGTGAGCCTTGGTTCCATCTGCCATTGCCACTGTCACGGGGTTCTCGATCTCATTGACGTTCAGGAGTCCACTCATTTGTTTTATCCGGTTATTTATGGTCATCCGCGAAGGTGCCTCGGGAACCACGAGCCCTAACTCTTCGGTGGTATCGCGATAACTGAGTTTCTGGACGAAATCGATGCTGATCATGGAGATATCCGGCTGATACACCTGTTTTCCTGCAAACTGGACAACTTCAGTCAGTGGTTTTTCATATCCAGTTCTCCTGGACGTCCCGGACCTTGTTCAACTTCAGAGTCATGGCTCCAACCGATGTTACAATCATCTTCTCCGACGTTCCTGCACGAATATAGCGCTCTTCGGGAGTACGTCTCGAATACTTTCTGCCACAATAGGAATCAACGAGGTTTTCATCCATTGCCAAGAGTGTAAGTTCAAGTATCCTGGCTTCGATGTGGAGGCTTTTCACCGATGCCACAAGACTCTCGATCGGTTTCGGCTGGCCGTCTTCAGGAATGCATACCTTTACTTCAATTACGTGCACGATATCCATCTGGGGTGATCTCCTTTTGGGTTTAGTACTGGTGAGATCATCCCGTCAGGGATTATCTTAGCCGATCTTTGGACACGATCAATATTTTGATAATCCCAGAGTAATATTCAGCATTGGTGATCTAATGGCCGGCCACCGAATTTATCTCGCGATCATCAATGCGATAGAGAAGGGGAGATTGAAAGAACCATTTACAAAGGATGATTTCAGGCGTGCATGCCCTGGATTCGGTGAAGGAACGTATAATGCCTTTTTACACAAACATCGTGCAGGAAATCCCGGGGAAATTCTGAATTATTCGAACTAATGGGGCCAAGCACGTTCAGAGTGATAAGACCATATAAATATCAATAGTGCAAGACCTAGCGCCTGATTCCAGACAGGTCCTTGGACCGGCGATGCAGGACGAAGGCAGGGCAGCCAAGATCACGGGACCGGGGTCGGCGGCCTTGGCGAGGGGGACGTCGTCGTCGCTCCCCCGCACTCCATGCCCCTCACCCGGCGGAGGCGGATGGGGACGGGACGCCGGCCGGGACGAACCCGACCGCCCTCCTCCTGCATCTTCTCTCCTATTTCCGGTAAAACGTCACATCTATATCTGCGGTCTTCGCGATCTCCCGGAAGTCCTTATCGGCGGTGATAATGGTTGTGGCCCGGTTTGCGATCGCGGTACCTGCGATGAGCACATCGAAGGCATTCACTTCGACGCCGAGCCCTGTAAGCCTTGCGGTGATATCGCTTGCTATCTCGGCTGAAGGGGTATCCACCCCGAGGATATCGACCGTCCCGAAGAAATGCCGAAAGAACCTCTCTTCCTGTTGTGACCGGAGCCGCTTGATCCCGGCCATGATCTCGTAAAAGGTGATGACCGTTACTGCTGTCTTTTCACCTTCCGGAAGCCAGGACTCGAGCTCGCGGTCCCGGAAGTAGTCGATGAGGAAGGAGGTGTCGAGGACGATCATATCCTCACCCTGCCGGAAGCCCGGAGATCCGTCGTGAACTTCGCGAGGGAATCGAGAACCTTCGAATCCTTCAGGGCCCCGGCGAACTTCCGGATATCGCCGGTCTTCTCCTCTATGAGCCGGTCGATAACGTCGCTGAAACTGTCGCCCTCCTCTTTCAGATTCATGAGTGCCTCGTGGGTTTCATCCCGGATGGTGATGGTCTTCATGCACTCATGCATTGGTGCATGAGGCTAAAAGGATTGCGGCGACATTACCCGGCGGGGGAGGGGGGCATGCTAACCTACTCGATCCAACCAGGACGAAAGACAGGTGATCTCGCCCAGTTCGCGGCGTCGATGACCGGGGAAAATGCTCCTTTCGTCCCTTCAGACCTCCTTCGCCTTTTCGGTGGCGAGGTGAAGCGGAGCTGGTCCCCACACCCCATGCCCCTCGCCCGGCGAAGAAGGGGGCATGCTCAGCCCGCTGATCCGGACAGGACGGAGGCAGATGAACACTTAAGAAGTCACGGTAACAAGAAAGATTCATTTACTAACCCAATCTCCTCACACATCAGGGAATATATCGAGTTCAAGCCTCTCCACGATCTTCTGGACGTTCTTTGGCACCTCGGTGATCGCTCTCTCCCCGCCGCCCTCCACCGCATACACCTTTGAGAGTTTCAGGAGGAGACCATGCGGTGAGAGGTGTGCTGCCATCCCCGCCTGCTTGATCCGGTTCAGGATCCGGCAATAGAGGTAGAGGCAGAGGAAACCCACAAAGACGTGGCCAAAGACCGCCGCTTCATCACGGAGGTATAGTTTATCCGCCTGGATTAAACTCTTAAACGCGGCAAAATGTTCTTCCACCAGGTTCCGGGACTTGTAGAGGTCGTAGACCTCCCGGGGTTCTGCCGCGAGGGAGGAGACGATCAGGATCCGGCCGGCGCACTTCAGCCGCCGGTTAAGCGTCTCCCGGTCGATCACCCCCTCCTCCAGCAACCGGTAGAGCGTCTTCTCCTCCTCCGCCGCCAGATCGACATCCTCGTAGAGGTAGAGCATCACCCCGTCCACCTCACGTTTCCCGGCGTGGATCAGCCGTTTGTGGTAGAAGAAATGGTCGGTGAGGTGGATCCGGGTCTCGTACAGGGTGCTGTTGCGGCGCTGGGGGAGGACAAACGCGATCTTTGCCTCCCGCAGGGCCTTCTCATTCGCTTCCGAGACGGATCCCCGGTCGAGGATGAGGGTTGTCCGGGAGGTATCGATCCCGGCGAGGGACCGGAGGAGGGTGGCGGCATCCCGGACCGGGCCCGGCAGAGCCCGGATCATCACGGGAAGACCGGTATCGGTCGCGCTGAAGAGCGCGACGTTGACCTGCGGCAGCCAGACATCATCGGCGTTGCAGCCGAACTCGGCCAGGTTCACGGTCTCGGAGTAGGAGAAGACAAATGAGAGGTCATAGACGAGGTGCTGTGCCCGGGAGGAGAGGTGCTGGAAGATCGACTGCTGGGCGACGCCGTCCCCGCCGACGGCAGCGAGAACCCGGGAAAGGGTGCGGGGGTCACAGTCAGGTTTGATATCAAGGATGTTGTCGAGTTTCTCCCAGGCATCCCCGACCCGCGAGAGCGGGGTGTAACCGGCGACCCGGGTGAACGTGAGTGCGGCGATCTCCTGCCAGCAGGCCGGGAAGGCATCCTGGAGAACCGGTAGCAGGTCGGTGAACTCCTCTGTCATGAGGGCGGCGTTCCCGTACTCCCGGATGGTTGAGGGAGGGAGGGGGCGGCGCGCACCCCGTGCTCCTTTGGGGATCAGCCCTGCTTCCTGCGTGAGACGGCCAAGATACGTGCTCACCTTCTTCGGCGATTTGGTGGTCCTGTCGTAGACGCTCGTTGAGCGGTAGACGTAGGGTTTGTTCTGGATGTATTTGATCTCCAGGCACTTCTCACCCTTCCGGCGCTGCTCCTCCAGCCAGGCACGAACCCAGTCTTCCATACGGGATAATGTTAGGGGTTATGGGTATATAGATCTTGCGGTTTGATAGGTGGGATTGGAAGAATGGGGATGATGTGAAGAGTATAATCCTTAAATCATGCGGTGTTTGGGATACATATCTATTCATACAGTTTCGGATCACCCTAACATCTCCTGCGGCGCGGGCCAGATAAAGGGGTGGGAACACAATGCGGCGCGCTAGCAGGAGAGGTGAGAGATCCCGCATGGCCGTACGTCGCCGATGAAAGGGGCGAACCTTTCCCTCCATTGGTGGCAAGCCCATTGCAAAGATCATCCCCCAACATCAGAGGGATTTTGAGCGATCCTAGACATCATCTCCACACAGAGAATCGAATTGGCCATAATCAGGAGAAAACGAGGAGAAGTTAGGAGAAATCAGGAGAAGGAGAAGAGAAAATGAGGAGAATTCTACTTTTTCTACACCAATTTCTCCAATTACTCTTTCAGATTCTCCTCTATTCTCAGTTCGTTAATCTGATCTTCCGACGATGAGATTTTGAATTATACTCCACATCTCATTATCGATTCCACGCACCAGAAGAAGAGGCCATCATTGTGTTCGACAGGTTGCGTTGTGGTTTCTCTAAATGTCCCTCCAGAACATTATCGAAATATTAATCCAGGAATATGAAAATATCCCCCATGATGGCCTCCAGACATCAAAAAAGCAGCAATAATCAATCTCAAGCCAACGAGATAGACCAACTCATCGAACAATATCTCACAAGCAAGGGGGAGAACCAAAAAGCGATCCATGAAAAGATAGAGGCATTCGGAGTGGACGGCGTACAAAAGATTGTTAATAAAATTGCATTAGAGTCTCCACACCAGTACTATCGTCACCAACTGTACCAATTTTTTGAAAACGGGGGAGAGAAAATGCTCGCACCCCTCCTGATGATGATGAACACCGATAACAGAGGCATCAGAACAACCTGTATTGAGGCGTTAGGTGAAATCGGGCCTGTCTCAATGCCAGTGCTTTTTCAGCAGATCAAGGACGACGACAAGATCGTCCGCCGCCATGCAGCATGGAGCCTTGCACGCCTCGGAGAACCAGCACTGGATCAGTTAATCAAAGGGCTCTCAGATAGATCTTCAAAAGTTCGCGTAGAAAGCGCAGTCGCCATAGGAAATATGGACGATGCTAAGATGGCGCGCCGTGCCATCCCCGCCCTCATCGCAAACCTCCAGGATAAAAATGGCCAGGTGAGAAAACAGGCAATATGGGCTTTAGGGGAAATAGGCAATCCCGAAGAGATCGAAGCAATCATTCCTTATTTGAATGACAACATTGCGATTGTCCGTGCTTCAGCAGCAGAGGTGCTCTCCAAACAAGAGACGGAAAGGTTTAGAGAGGTGCTGATAGCAGCGCTCCAAGACTCCAACTGGAAAGTCAGATACCATGCAACCAACGGACTCTGGACACGCGATAGAGCCATTGATCCCGATGATGTACTGAAACTCCTCAAAGCGCTCTGGCATGAAGAGCAAAGAAAGGTGGTTGAGATGTTGTTCTGGTGTCTCGACAAAACATGGGAGGATACACCGGAGATACTGTTAGATGCCCTCCACCATGAGGATGATGATATCAGAGCAGCATCGGCCCTAATCATCAGCCGTGATCCTCGTTCAGAATGTTTTGATGCTCTTGTAGATGCCCTTGATGATTCGAACCACAATGTACGGAAGTTTGCGTTACGGGCTCTTGCCAGAAAAAAAGGGATTCAAGCACTTAAACCCGCAGTAAAAATGCTGCGCGATGATGATGAAGAGGTCGTCGAGGAAGCAATAAACGCGCTTGAACAAATTGCACAGAATATACCAGATAGGGATTAGAGGATCGGCAAATAACTATCAGGGATATGAGAATTACCATTTTAGAGAAAAAAGGAGATGAGATGCAGCATTTGAAGGGAGAGGGTCTCAGATTTACTCAGAATTCTGCAACATTTCCTTCAATTCTTTCAAACTCTGCTGGATTTCCTGTTCTATCGATTCGATCTTCTCGATGATAACCTCAGGAGGCTCATACTCCACCTCCTCATACTCAATCTCCTTGTACCGGGATATCGAGAGGTCATAGTTGTTCTGTCAACGGCGGTGTAACTTTGTGCACTTTCGGCGGTCTAAAAGTGTACACCTGCTAACCCTCAACGACGTAGTTGAGGGGCGTAGCAATTGTTCACTGTGGAGGAATTTCTCATGACCCGCGACTTGCATCATCAGGGGCTGAACATCAGCCAGATCTCCCGGGAGACGGGATATCATCGAAACACAGTGCGAAAACATCTTGCTGCCCAAACCATGCCAATACCGGCTTCCCGCAGGACACGGCCGAGCAAACTTGATCCGTTCAAGGATTACATTCAGCAGCGCATCCGCGACTGCCCCCTGAGCGCCGCCCGGATCTACCGGGAGATCCGGGAGATGGGATTTAGCGGGAAGTACACCATCGTCAAAGACCACATCCGCACGATCCGGCCACCCACGCGTGTGCCGGCGGTCTTCCGGTATGAGACCGAACCCGGCGCTCAGGCGCAGGCGGACCGGGGTGAGTGGGGACATCTGGATGTGACGGCTCTACTGCTTCAGCATGATCCTCGGGCACTCCCGGATGCGATATGCGGTCTTCACCCTCTCCACAGATACCTGCACCCTCATCCAGTGCCACCTCAATGCCTTCGAATACTTCGGTGGATACACCTCGGAGATCCTGTATGGCAACATCAAAACGGTGATCCTCAAACGGGCGCTCCGCGCCGGCGGCCACCAGTGGAACCCGAAGTTCGAGGACTTCTTCTCGCATCATGGGTTCATTCCCAGGCTCTGCAGACCCTGCTGTCCCCGGACCAAAGGGAAGATCGAGAACTCGATCAGGTACATGAAGCGCGACCTCCTCCTCGGAGGAACCTTCTCACCCCTCAACGACATGAACCGGCAACCTCCTGCAGCGCTGCAGCCCCGTCCCCCCCGCACCACCCTCTTTCACTTTCACACCGCGCGGCCTGCCATTAATAACAGATCTAGCAAGAAAGATCATCCATGAGAGACCACGCACTCCTCCACCACGACCAGACACTCTTTCGGGACCGGGAGATCTTCGAGTTTGGATACACCCCCGAGAGGCTCCACCACCGCGACGCCCAGACCACAGAACTTGCCTGGC
>Ga0209407_1004940_pt1 | contig 10654 bp, 8 predicted proteins | sample AD_JPNHG3_MetaG_FD_184410 | JGI IMG/M metagenome (GOLD analysis project Ga0209407, IMG submission 184410) | Active sludge microbial communities of municipal wastewater-treating anaerobic digesters from Japan - AD_JPNHG3_MetaG (SPAdes) (version 2) | ecosystem: Engineered > Bioreactor > Anaerobic >... | reverse complement strand
TACAACCCCCATTAAAAGAACCATTAAGCCAATGGCAACCATTAATTCTACTAGAGTAAAACCTTTATGTATGTATTTCATAAAAATGAAGCGTTGTCTTCTATAAGAAAACGCAACCCTCCAAAATCATTGTTAAAATTATCTTACTTAATTCTATTAATTATTGTCGTGGTTCTCGAATGGCAGTCCTTACTTTACCAGTATTATGATTAATATCAATAAAACATCTCTCTGTAAGGTTATTTTGAACTAGTATAATATCTGTATCATCACAGTGAGGATTATTAAGATCATTAGGATCATTGTTTTGGTTTGTTATATCTGTAAACATAATCGTTCCATCAGGATTAAAAATCAAATAAAATGCATTCACATCTGGTGTTTGCCATTTTACATGTTCTGAAATTTCAGTAGGTTGTCCTGCTGGTATAAATGCTGGAGTTGTAGCAGTTTCGTTGGAATCATAGGAACTAATAGTATTTCTTCTTACTTTGGGGGCTGGACTCATAGTTACAGTAGAGATTGTTATCTTATTAAGAGTTACCTCATCGTTTATAATATTATCAGAATTATTATTCCTGAAAAGTGCAAAAGCCAATACTTGTCGTTCCCGTTGTGCAATAGCTCGCGACCGAGTTTCCATACAAGCCATTTGAATGGCAGTGGCAGCACCATTTAAGTGACGTTTGCTCATAACATCACTCAAAGCAGGAGCAGCCATGGCTGCCATGATTACAATAATGGAAATGACAACAAGTAATTCCACTAATGTAAAACCTTTTTTTGTTTGTTTCATGCTATATACCTTTTTTGAATGAGTTATTTACCATCTGCATCTTGTTCTTCTGTGAGTCTTGTGAGCGGCATCCAACTTGTAATATCATCATTGCCAGGTTGGGTAAAAAAATAGTTTGTCTCTATTCCACCTTCTGGGATTTCAAACTCCCCATTAGGTCCTGCAGAATATATGTCTAAAGGAGTACCCCAACGAAAATCTGGTTTTTTTTCGTTATAATTATCAGGACCATGTGGAACATCTCTAGAATGATCACGTCCAGCTTCTACACGCAATGAATTCCCCCAAGCATCGATATATTCCTCATTATTACCTTTTACCATTTTAGGCAAATTTTGTGTTAAAACAGGATCTTGTTTTACGATATCCGAGTCACTGCTAGAGGGATCAAATTCTTCTAAGGCATGAACTAATCTTTGATTATTATTGTTTTTACCTATATTTTCACCTTCTCCAGTTCCTACATTAGGGTAGCGATAATAAATAGCTTTGAATTGTTCACAAGCACTTGTTAATGCCATAATAGTTCCATGCGTAGACTTAATCCTTGCTTTCGCAACCATACCTCTCCCTACAGAAAGAACAATGCCAGCTAAAATACCAATAATAGCTATTACCATTAGCAATTCTACTAGAGTAAATCCTTTTTTTAGTTTCATGGTTTTCTCCTAGTATCCATTAATTTAGATAATTTGTGATCCATTTAAATGTATCCATATTTCTCATATTTTCAGGTGCATCCCCATGAGGACCCGATCCTGATCCATCATCTGTATTATTAGGGTAATTTGCTTTACTGAAAATTTGAAAAGAACGATAATTATAACGTGCTATTTCAGGTAAATAACTAGTAGTAACTCTGTTTTGTAAATTTAATATATGACAATTTAAATATAAATAAGGAGACATAAAGGGATCAAAATATGTATTACCAACTACACTTTTTGGTTCAAATTCATAGTAAATAATTCTTGAATTACCAAATCCATCAGCTGTTGTAGTTGTATCGCCATCTAAACAAGGAACAAATGTTGTTGCTGAATAATTAAAATGAGCTGGATCTGGAGCAATAGTAGGTGGATACAGTCCATAATCTAATTGATATGCTTTGACTGCTTGGTTTAATTGACTGATCGTAGCAGAAACTTTAGAACGTATTGCTCTTGTTCTTGCACTTCCTAGAGAAGGCAATAGAATAGCTGCTAGAATGCCGATAATGGCAATCACAACTAAGAGTTCTACTAAAGTAAAACCTTTTTGTCGTTTCATATATATTTCCTTTCTTTATATGCATATTCTATAATTTTTACAATTTTCATATTCTAGATAATGGAAATTTTAATGTGCATATTCTACAATTTTCATTTCTCGGACAACTGTAATTTTGATTTTTCCTGGATAGTGTAATTCTTTTTCAATTTCTTTTGCAATTTTTTGAGCAACTACACTTGTTTCTTTGTCAGAAATTTCTTCAGGGTTGACTATGACTCGAATTTCGCGTCCTGCGGAAATAGCAAAGGCATTTTCAATGCCAGGAACGTTGTATGCAATGGATTCTAATTTTTCTAGGCGGTTAATATATTTTTCAAATGTTTCTCGACGTGCACCTGGTCTTGATGCACTAATGGCATCTGCTGTATTGATCAAAGTAGCATACATAGTCTCTAGTTGTATATCATTGTGATGTCCTACAATTCCTTCGATAATCTCTGGTGCTTCATTGAATTTGCTTATAATTTCGCCTCCGATTTCTGGATGACCGCCTTCTTTTTCATGGTCTAAAGCTTTACCAATATCGTGCAAAAAACCAGCTCTGCATGCTAAATCTTTATCTAAACCAATTTCTGATGCAATAAGTTTGGCAAGATATGCAACTTCAATAGAATGCCAAAGGACGTTTTGACCAAAACTTGTACGAAATTTTAATCGTCCTAATAATTGTCGTATATCTTCATGGAAATGAAGTTGAAGTAGTATACAAGCCTGATCCCCGCCTACAATGATAGCATTTTCCATTTCTTCTTTAGATTGTTCTAAAAGTTCTTGTATACATTGTTCTGGGTTAAGTTTGTAGTCAATGAGTTTTTGAATGATTTGTCTGCAAATTTCTCGACAACATCCATCTGGTGATACAATAGATAAAATTTTGTAATTTTCATCATATTCTAGGTAAATATCTTCGCTATCAAGGTTTTCTTGTAATATTTTTGTAATCTTTTCAGACGTGATTTCTTGTGCAAAAGATTCATCTTCAATAGAAAAAAAACTAGGATATGCTTCGATCCAATGACTAAATTGACAACGTTGGATAATAGCAGATAAAATTCGTCTTGCTGTTCGTTCTGCATTAGCATTTAAATAATCTATATGTCTATTGTATTGGACTCTAAATTCTGTTTGCACTACTTTTTCAAAATTACAGAGAAATTCTTTTTTTAATTTTTCTTCTGTTTCACCAGAAATTTCCAAAAGAATTTTATGAGAGTTTGCTTGTAATGTTTTATACGTTGTTTCTTTTGTTTTAATTGTGTTTTGTAGTTGGAGTAGTTCAGCAGTTTTCTTTTGAATATATTCTTCCATTTGTTGTAATCTAGCTTCATGGATTTCTATATCTTTTGTTTGTATATCTAGCCGTTGTTCTAAATTTTGATTATTCTCACGTGCTTCACTAATCCACTGAAACGAGGTTTTTTTTTGGTATTCCAATTCTCGTTTTAACTTTTCGGTCATTTGATGATATAGTTGATTTGCTTTTTCTTCACTTTGTTGAAGAATTACTTTGGCAATGGCTAGAGCTTCTTTTTTTCTTCGATTGTATAGCCATGTATATATACAAAACCCAAGTATTATACTAACAACTAACACTGTATTCAATCCTCATTGCTAAAAGTTCTATTGAAGATATTTCATAACACTAAATTATAGCATAAATTAATATATTGCAAAACATTTTATTAAAAAAAACCGTTTTCTAAGAATATTTTTTCCATATTTTTAGAAAAACGGTTTTTTTTAGTGTGAAATGGAACTTTGTTAACAATAAGCTACCATTTTATTATGCTTTGTCAGGTGTTTCTGTATTTTCATCAGCGGGTGCTTCTGTATTTTCATCAGCAGGTGCTTCTGTATTTTCATCAGCGGGTGCTTCTGTATTTTCATCAGCGGGTGCTTCTGTATTTTCATCAGCGGGTGCTTCTGTATTTTCATCAGCAGGTGCTTTTTCATCTTGGCTTTCTTCTGATTCTTCTGTAGAACGTGCTTTGACTAAAGAAAGACCAATTTTTCTTTCTTTTTGGTCTACTCTTAAAATTTTTACTTCTACTGTATCGCCCACTGCAACGACTTCATCGGGATTTTTAACTTTTCGATCTGTGAGTTCAGAAATGTGTAGTAAGCCTTCGAGAGAATCTTCTAATTCTACGAAAACTCCGAATTTTGTCAATTTAGTAACTTTGCCACTTACAACATCATCAACAAGATATCTTTCTGGAATGACTTTTTCCCAAGGATCTTCCATCAGTTGTTTCATACTGAGACCGATTCTTTTTTGGTTGGGATCTACTTCCATGACTTTTGCTTCTACCACGTCATTTTTCTTTAACATTTCAGAGGGATGACCAATTTTCTTTGTCCAGCTCATATCAGAAATGTGAAGTAGACCATCGATGCCTTCTTCTAATTCAATGAATGCACCGTAGCTAGTCATATTACGGACTTTGCCTTGTACAACAGAACCAACAGGATATTTTTCTGTGACTAGTGACCAAGGATTTACATCTACTTGTTTCATACCCAAAGAAATTTCTTGTTTGTCTTTGTTGATTTCAAGAACAACAACTTCAACTTCGTCACCAATATTGACCATTTCAGAAGGATGGCTAATTCTTTTTGTCCAAGACATTTCAGAAATATGGACTAATCCTTCGATGCCTTCTTCTAATTTTACAAAAGCACCATATGTCATTACATTGACAACTTTCCCGCGAATCTTAGAATCTACAGGATAACGCTCTTCGACATTTTTCCATGGGCTTTCTGTTTTTTGTTTTAGACCAAGTGCAATTCTTTCACGTTTTCTATCCAATTTAAGAATTTTTACTTCGATCTTGTCGTCAATATTGACCATTTCTTGTGGATGGCTGATGCGTCCCCAACTCATATCTGTAATGTGTAAGAGACCATCGATTCCACCTAAATCTACGAATACGCCGAAATCTGCAATGTTCTTTACAACGCCTGTTACCAATTGACCTTCTTCTAGCTCTTCCAAGAGTCTTTCTTTCATTCTCTTGCGATCTTCTTCGATCAATCTTCTTCGAGACACAACAATATTCATGCGAGCTTCATCGATCTTAATGATTTGTGCTTTGAGGTCTTGGCCAATATAATCTGAAATATCACCAGTGCGACGAATATCGATTTGAGAGGCTGGTAAGAAAACAGGAACTCCAACGTCCAATAAGAGTCCACCTTTGATTTTGCGAACCACTTTGCCTTCCACAACATCGCCTTCTTTTTTTGTGGTGATAAGTTGTTCCCATCCACGGATACGATCGGCTTTTTTCTTGGAAAGGATGATTTCGCCGTGTTCGTCTTCCATTGTTTCCAAAAATACTTCTATCTTTTCACCAGCAACAGGAGGTACATCAAATTCTGATAAAGGCACTTCGCCTTCAGATTTACATCCAATATCTACAATCACATTATCATTAGCTATGCTGATAACTCTACCAGAAACAATTTTTTCAGGTTCAAACTCTTTAATGGATTCTTCGTATTGTTCTGCCATTTCAATTTCTGGAAAGTCTGCCAAAGCTAGAGCAACTTGTTCTTCTAATTCATCAGGAGAAATCTCATATTGCTTGATGATGTCTTTTTTCTTCAAACTCATAACAAAAAAAACTCCAAAAGATTTCATGTACAATTAACACTATTCACCGCAATATTTTTATTTTTGTATAAATATATTGAAGTGTCATTTGGTTGTTTCAACCAAAACTGAAATGCAAGATTCCAGCATTATAAATTATATAAATATTTAAAAAAAAAGTCAAATAAAATTCTTAAATAATCTTTTTTTTATAAAAAACAGTCTAATGGTTGAAAAAAATTTTAAAAATAGTAAAATATTGTTAGGATTGTTGAAATTGTATAAAACAAGAAAAGAGGCAAAAAGCATGTATTCAGAGACAACTATGCAAATACAATATTGGGGCGTTCGAGGTAGTCTTCCTTGCCCAATGACTATGCAGCATATTCAAGCAAAACACATTGCATTGTTGCAACGCATCATGCAGGAGAAAAAAAAATTTCCTTACTCTATATGTGAAATGCAAAATTACTTACAAACTTTGCCTCGTTCTATCATGGGTACGTATGGTGGTGATACAACTTGTATTGAAATCCAAGCAAAAAATACTCCATTGATAATACTTGATGCTGGTACAGGTATTCGACATTTAGGTGATAACATTATACAAAGATTGAACCAACAAAAAAAAATCAATCCTTTTTCTAAAAAAAATGTGCGAGAAATTCACATTTTTTTCACGCATTATCATTGGGATCACTTGCAAGGTATGCCTTTTTTTGCACCTGCTTATCTTTTAGAACCTAATATATTTACGCTTCATTTTTATGGCAGGATCAATGAACAAGTTCACGTTCATAAAACATTGCAAACACAACAACAGTCTCCTTATTTTCCTATACCTTGGGAAAATATACCTTGTAAAAAATATTACCATGACGTGTCAGAATCATGCCAAATAGGAGAAGTGAAAATTACCAGTGCATCTTTGACACATCCTGATTCTATTTATGCATATCGATTTCAAATCAAGGACAAGGCCTTTGTATGTGCTACAGATACAGAATATAAGATAGACACAGCAACCTTTCTTCAAAAATTTGCTGAAAATGCAGATATACTATACCATGATGCCCAATACACACCAGAAGAATACATAGGAGAAAAAAATAAACCTGGAAAATACGGTTGGGGACACAGCACATATGAACATGCAATTCAAAATGCTATACAAGCCAATGTCAAACATCTTGTCCTAGGTCATCATGATCCTCGAAAAGACGATTTCCAATTGGAACAACTTTATAAAAACTCCTTACAATATAAACAACAATTCTCACAAAGTATTGATAAAACATTAGAAATTACATTAGCCTACCAAGGGCTACAACAACAATTATAAAAAGTTCAAAACTAAGGAATATGTATGGAAAAATATGAAGAAGAGTTAAAAGATAGTAAAAAATCGTTAGATTTTATCAGAACGATTATTACTAATGATTTAAAGACAAAAAAACATACAAAAATACACACACGATTCCCACCAGAACCTAATGGATATTTACATATTGGACATGCAAAATCTATTTGCTTAAATTTTGGTATTGCTGAAGAATTTCAAGGCATCTGCAATCTTCGAATGGATGATACTAATCCTATTAAAGAAGAAATAGAATATATAGAATCTATTAAAGAAGACATTAGATGGCTTGGATTTGATTGGGATGATAGACTGTATTATGCATCAGATTATTTTGATAAACTCTATGAATATGCTCTTCAACTCATTCGACTTGAAAAAGCATACGTATGCCACTTATGTCCAGAGGAAATTAGAGAATATAGAGGTACATTGACAGAACCAGGAAAAGAAAGTCCGTATAGAAATCGTACTGTGGAAGAAAATTTAGCTGAATTTGAAAAAATGCGTTTAGGGCAATACGAAGAAGGAGAAGCTACACTTCGTGCCAAAATCGACATGGCATCTCCCAATGTCAACATGCGTGACCCTGTTGTGTATCGCATACTTAAAGTAGATCATCATCGAACAGGAGATAAATGGAAAATATATCCCATGTATGATTTTGCACATGGTTTTTCAGATTCGATTGAAGGCATTACTCATTCTATATGTACCTTAGAGTTTGAAAACCATCGTCCTTTATATGATTGGTTCATAGAAGCAGTTGACGCGCCATGCCATCCACAACAAATTGAATTTGCACGTTTGAACATTACATACACAGTGATGAGCAAGCGAAAACTTCTTACCCTTGTCAAAGAAAATCACGTAGCAGGTTGGGATGATCCAAGAATGCCAACTATCTCAGGAATGAGAAGACGAGGCTATCCAGCAGCTGCCATTCGTTCTTTTTGTGAAAAAATTGGGGTAGGAAAAACTGAGGGCATAGTTGACTTTGCATTACTAGAATTCTGTATTAGAGAAGAACTCAATAAAACTGCACCTCGTACTATGGCTGTTTTAAATCCTGTGAAAGTAATCATTGACAATTATCCTGAGGATAAAGAAGAACAACTGGAAGCCATCAATAATCCAGAAGATCCAAGTCAAGGCACACGCCACATTCCTTTTACTCGTGAACTTTATATTGAACAAGAAGACTTTATGGAAGTGCCAGAAAAAAAATTCTTTCGCTTATCTCCAGGAAAAGAAGTCAGATTGCGTTATGCTTATTTTATCAAATGCACGCATATAGTAAAAGACGAACAAGGCAATATTAAAGAAATCCATTGTACATATGATCCAGAGACAAAAGGTGGCAATGCTCCAGATAATCGAAAAGTTAAAGCTACACTCCATTGGGTTTCTGCTAAATACAATAAAAAAGCAGAAATTCGAATATATGACCACCTTTTTACTAAAGAAGACCCAGAAGAAGGCACAGATGACTTTAGAACGAACATCAATCCAGATTCTTTAAAAATCATTGAAGGTTATTTAGAACATAATATTGACGTCACACCAAGTAAAACATATCAATTTGAACGACTTGGTTACTTTACTATAGATAAAGACAGCACATCTGATAACATCATCATTAATCGCACAGCTACTCTCAAAGACACATATGCAAAAGCCATGAAGAAAAATTAAATTCTTGTTTATGATATAAAAAAGCGTGATTTTAAAATAAATCACGCTTTTTTTATATAGACTGAATCACGCTTTTTTATTTTAAAATCACACTTTTTTATATTGAATAAAATAAATCATTTAGAAAATTATGTATTACAACGATTATAATACGTATTTACGAAATACGTTTCATGCAAAAGTGTATAAAATATCTATAGATGCTGGTTTTACATGTCCAAATATCGATGGAACTGTAGGAACTGGCGGTTGTATTTATTGCAATAATGAAAGTTTTAGTCCTTCCTATCGTCAAAAACTACAAACTATAGAAGAACAAATTACACAAGGAATAGCTGTTGCAAAAAAATATAAAGCAACAAAATATATTGCTTATTTTCAACCACATACGAACACACACGCATCTGTAGATACATTAGAAAAGATATATACTAGAGCACTTCAACAACATAAAGATATTGTTGGAATTGCTATTGGCACTCGACCAGATGCTGTAGATGAAGAAAAAATAGAAATGTTAGAAAATTTGGCAAAAAGAACATATGTATCTATAGAATATGGATTACAAAGCATATCCAATGCTACGTTACAATGGATTCAACGAAGGCATACTGTAGAATCGTATCAAAAAGCTATGCAATTTACAATCAACCGAAATATTCATATTTGTACGCACATTATGTTTGGATTTCCTAATGAAAATAATACAGAACATGTTATTCAAACTGCGAAATTATTAAATCAATATGGGACTCATGGTATTAAACTTCATAATTTATTGATTGTTCATAATACACAGTTGGCAAAAATGTTCCAAGAAAATCCATTCCCTTTACTTTCTTTAGATGAATATGTCTCCCTTGTATGTGATTTTTTAGAATACACTTCTCCTAACATCATTTGCGAACGTCTTTATGCGACAGCCCCTTCAGAATATTTAATAGCTCCTCTTTGGCGTTGTTCTCCTGCTCAAATCATCCAAGCTTTAGAAAAAAAATTTGAACAAAGAAACACATACCAAGGTGCAAAGTATATATCATAATACTATTTGACACAATATTTTTATATATAAAAAAAGCAATTTGTAAAATTTGTAAAAATTGCTTTTCTATAATTTATATGTTATAATTTACAGGAATTTATATTCTAAATGTTGTTTATATGTAAAAAATCTTTTTGGCTATTCCAATAAAGATAATAAAAAACACAATGAAAGGTGCAATGATTATGAAATTTATGATTTTAGGAGTATGTTTTTTAATGATGGTACCTATATTTGCACAAAGTGTAATCCCTGCTCCTTGTGTAGAAGAAGTCATTCAAGATTTAGTCACAACGCACGGTGAAGCACAACAATTTCGTATAGAACGAGGTGTTCGTCAATGTGCTTCTTTGTGGCGAGAAGTAGATGGTTCAGAAGAAGATTTTGTCAAATTTTGCAAAGAACGTTTCTTAAGTGAAGAGGCGGGAGTAGAAAATTTATTTGCAAAATTTTCTCATTATATTGAAATCTTAAATGGACTTCGCAATAGAATGAATGTAGACTTACAAAAGTTTGTTCATTTAGATATGGGGCCTATCTCTGAAATTGATCGTCTATTTAGTGAATATGATCCTGGTGCTCATATACAAGAAGATCTATATCTAAATAAAATTGCCTTTGTCGTTGCTCTGAATTTCCCTCACTATACTTTAAAAGAAAAAACTGAACTTGGGGAAACATGGACACGAAAAGAATGGGCATATGCTCGTTTAGGTGATAAATTCACTTCACGTGTACCTGCAGACTTGATTCAAAAATGGGGACAAATTCAAATTCAATCTGATGCCTATTTTGGAGATTACAACGTTCATATTGGACAACTTGTAGATGAAAATCAAAAACCTTATTTTGACGTTGATAAAGCTTTGATTACGCATTGGGGATTACGTG
>Ga0209407_1004920_pt1 | contig 10678 bp, 7 predicted proteins | sample AD_JPNHG3_MetaG_FD_184410 | JGI IMG/M metagenome (GOLD analysis project Ga0209407, IMG submission 184410) | Active sludge microbial communities of municipal wastewater-treating anaerobic digesters from Japan - AD_JPNHG3_MetaG (SPAdes) (version 2) | ecosystem: Engineered > Bioreactor > Anaerobic >... | reverse complement strand
TACGAGCGGGGCAGCATGATGATCACCAGTAATCTGCCGTTCTCAAAATGGGAGGTGATCTTTAAGGACCCCATGACGACGGCCGCGGCCATCGACCGGCTGGTGCACCACAGCGTCGTCCTAGAACTTAACGTTCCCAGCTACCGTGCCGAACAGGCGAAGCAGAGAAAGACACGGGATGCATGATGTCCACAACCGCCCCCCCCATGGGGGGCACCCCCGGAGACACCCTTGTCATGAAAGGGAAAGAATAGTTGTCGCTGATAGGGAATTATGCTTGACGCCAGACACGGCGCTGTATTGTACGTCGAAAACTGCTGGATGAGGCAGAGCGGGCAATACGGCATCCGATGCATAGGTGCAACGCCGGTCATATTAAACTCGATTGTTTCTGAAAGCGATATGCGCGAGTTGGGTAACGAAGGCATTCTTATGGTTAACCCAACTTATCCGCCGATACTGCTCAACAACACCGTGGCGCATAACCGAAGCAAAGGGCTTTTCTTTGCGGATAGTGGTACGGTGAGTGATCCGAATGACAAGGACTGGCCGGCAGTCGAAAACTGCATCCTCTGGCTGAATAACGCCGGAGGCGACCAGTTCTCAGGGTTTGGGCGGGAGTACGTTGCCTATAGCTGCATCTACGACCCGAACGACCCCGATGGGCAGAACCTCAATCTTGACGCCAACTATAATTTCAGCGCCAAACCCAAGTTCGCCTACATCGACCCGAACAATGTGCGCATTGCTTATGACTCGCCCTGCAAGGACGCTGGAAATCCGTCGTTGGACTACGAAGACCAACTGGAGATGGACCGCAACGAAAGGGTTTACGGGACGACCGTCGACATAGGGGCTTATGAGGTAAGCTGCGAAGACACCTCGAATGAAATGGACTGGAACGCCGACGGCCGCGTCAATTGGGGCGAATTCGCCCGGCTGGCGTCCGTGTGGCGGGCGCATGACCCCAACGACCCGGCGCTCTACGATCCCAATCTCCCGACCTATCAATATCTGCACGATCCGAACAGTTCCGCCTATGTGACGGCCGGACAACTGCAACAGTGGCAGCGCACGGCCACACAGTGCAACATCTCGACGGTCGGTTGCAGCGAGTACGCCATCGACTTCGCCGATGTTGTCGCTCTGATCGAAAGCGAGGAGTGGCTTACCTGGCAGGCTTGCTGGTTGCAGGGTGGTTACTCCCAGATGATGTCCGGCGGCGGCGAGAGCATGCTCTTGGGTGCCTTCGAGGCGATAGCGGTCGATACACCCTTGCTGCCCCAGAAGGCAAGCTACGAGCAGAGGTTGGACCTGGCCAACATTATTTGGAAACTCGAATCCCTCTGGCTGACCGAGCCGGACATCCAGCAGGAGATCGACTCCGGCGACTGGCAACGGTTCATGGAAGCCCTCTACTACAACTTCTTTGAGTTGCAGACCGGCACCATCCTGTTAGAGTAGGCTTGACTTTATGAGGGTTAAAGTGTATAATTGACTCCGAAAGGGGAAATCTCATGATGAAAAGAACGGTTCCGTTGCTGTTGTTCGCTTGTTGCCTTCCGGTCGTCTATGCCGGCTACGCTGACGGTTTGATTTCGGCGGGTGAGTATGAATGGCAGGTGGACTGGCTGGTTGGTACCCTCGTTGTAGATGGGGGGGGGGCAGACAGGATTGAAGCCCGGGACTTCAGCCAGGTTGAGGTGCGATCAACGAGCGCCCCTTTGGGGACGGGTGTCGGCGGAATAATGGACCTCGTGCTCAAGTACAATAGCCATTTGGACTATTACGGCGGCGAGACCGAAGAACTCACGGTGCGTATGGATGCTATGGCTCATCTCTACGGCGGACGGATTGACGGCATCAGCAGCTTCCAGTATGCCACGACAGAACATGTGTTCATTTATGCTCGCGAAGGGTGGTCGTGGAATTACGAAGCCGGCAAGATAAGAGGCATCACGGGCTTGTGGTACGACGGCGATCCCTTTTCCATCCGTTTCACCACCCTCGGCGAGAGCTTCGGTGCCGATCCGGTCTGGAAGAACGTCAAGGTCATCACCCCCGAACCGGCAACACTGCTCCTCATGGCTCTTGGAGGTGTGCTGCTGCGACGAGGGCACAGGGCAGATGGTCACGGCGGCAAAATGGGACTACTCCGTGGATGACTGTACTGTTGTCGAAAGGAAGTACGTCGACGCATCCGACTGCATGGTGACCAAGTACGAGTATCAGGATGGCACCTTCACAGAATTGAAGCAGAAGACGGAATATGGAAGATTCAACGACAGCGTTGACAACCCGTCAGGAGAAACCTATACCACGCTTTACGACCCCAATGATACCCTCCGGCTTTATACGACCCGCTATCCGAATGGCAGGAAAGCGGATGTGCGACTATACCATGAAAACGGATTGCTTGCCGAGTCCTACGTGGTTGATACAGTTACCGACGCCAACACATTTGTTGAAAAGTACGATTATATTAGCCTCGGCGAGCAGGAATATCCCCTGTGGAAGGTCAAGACGCATACGAATCCGAGAGGCGGAGTTACTGAATACAGTTACAAACGCTTCGGCAGTTGGCCTCATCAGACGCCGGACTACCTTCTGGAATCGCAGAGACAACCCCAGACCGCGGCAGGTCAACAGGAGATACAGTTCGAGTACGATGGAGCACAGCGTCTGAGCAAGGAAAGAAGGAAGGGTGCCGACGGCAACTGGATCGAAACGCGGTACGACTATGACGCTGATACCGGCCAATTGCGTTCGGTCGTTGCGGATTGGGGTGGCATACATGCCAGGACCCGGTACAGGTACAACACTTTAGGCCAGGTTATCCGGCAGTTTAACCCCGACAACGTGGTCACGGGGAAGAGCTATGGCCTGGGCGGCGAGTTGGTCAGTGAGTTTGTGATCTCCGCAAGCAGCGACCCGAATGACCCGGATTCAGAACTTACCCTCATCTCGCAGACCCGCTACGAGTACAACGCCGACGGACAGCTTGAAAAGGTCAAGCAGGCAAAGGCCGCCAGTGAATTCACTTACGATAATCCCGATGACTGGATTGTCACCAAATACGAGTACGACTCGCAGGGAAGAAGGACCAAAATCATAGAGGATTATGATGATCTTGGCCAGCGGTTCAATCTGACCACAACCTGGGAATACGACCTTCAGGGGCAATTGAAGAGGACCACGTATCCGACGGGCCGCCGGGTTGACATCGTGAGAGACGGCCGGGGGCTGGTTATATTGGAGGTTGTCGGTTATGCAGAGACCGACGTCTACTGGACGGCCTTCGATTACGACGCCAACGGCAATCTGATCTGGCAGCGCAATCCGGACGGGACGGAGTACGAGTGGGAGTACGACAACTTCGACCGGGTGGTGAAGGCGCCCTACGTCGCGCCGCCGGAAACGGACTGGCGAAATGAGTACTTCCGCACGCACCGCCCGCCCAGCATGAACCTCTACGAATACGCAAACTCCAACCCCACCAATTACACCGACCCGTGGGGGTTGCAGCCTTACTTTGCCAGACTGCCGAGTTTTGCTCCGCCGGACTGGCGTGGTGATTACATATGGAGTGGCGACGCCATGGTGGCCGCCACGCCATCGATGAGTCAAAACGCAGCTTTCCGGGCTTACTGGACAAACCGGGAGTATGCACGCGTGTCCGGCAGGTCCGTGATCGAGCAAGAGTTGGCCGGATACCGTGCGGCCCTTGCAGGCGTCCGCCCCGGATACGAAGCCGGCTTCGTGGCAAAGGCGATCCAGGACACCCTCTCAGGATGGAATCCGGCCGCCGCGCTGCTGATGGGCTACGCGATACAAGGACTGGACGAGCGCCCCGACCCCGGCCCGATGCAAGCATCATTGAGGCAAGGCCCTGCAAATATGAGCGAAGACAAATGGGCCGGCAAGCCACCCAGCCAGAAAACGCAAGTCAATTGTAAGCAGCCAACCGCCCCCAAAGGCGTCGCCAAGCCGTCAGTTACCGATCCGAAGCTCAATAATCTTGTTGAAGACCTCTATAAGGGCACGAGAACTCCCAACCAGATCGGAAGCGGCAGCACGGCCGATGCCATTCGTAACGAGTTGATGACCGGTCAGCCTACTTACGGTAGGTTCCACAGCCAGAAAGGTCGTGAATACGCGCGTGCCCTTCAGAAGTGGCTGCAAAAGAACCCGAATGCCTCTGCGGCGGATAGGGTTGCCGCACAGCGGATGCTAAACGATCTGAACTCTGCACTGGGAGGAAACTAAGTATGACTCCAATTCCCACCACTATCCAATGCGTCAATCTACTTCTTGAGCGGGTTCCAGAACTTCGATCTGCGTACGACAAGCATGTTCACGACTATGACGAACTCTTGCCACACGTCTTTCTGGGTGATGTTACACGTTACGTCGTGCAGCAGATACGTTTGTGCGAAACGGGACCTGCAACGCCAGTTGAACGGATTCTTAGTTTTCTTGACCAGTGTATGGGGTCTGGAGATGAACACGTCAAGGAATTGGTCTCGGTCTCTTTCATAGAGAACCTTGTGGAACATAACGATGTTCTCGCAGGCATCAAAGGTCTGATCGGGCCCAATCTTGAAAAGGAGGTCAGAAACTATGGGAAGTAAAGTAGTCAATTTGCTTGTTCTTGGCCTCCTCATGGTGGCCGCGGTAGGTAGCTGTTTAACCGGCGCGTGTTTTGCAGCAGGGTATGTTCATTATGAATATGATGACGCGGGAGCGGTGATTCTTGAACAGGTGATCGACCCAAATGGCGTCATCCTGCAAGACATGAGGACAGAATATGACGCTCTCGGCAATCTGTCTATTGAGCGGATGGTTGCTTTTCCGGGCTGTCCGGACAACAGCGATGATGTCATCACCGTTTACGACCACGACGTGGCCGGAAATCTGCGGAAGGTGATTCACAAGGGTATCGGCAGTCAGGACGCAAACAGCGTCCCGGAAACCAACGACTCGGTGACGCAGTATTCTTATGATACCCTCGGCCGCAAGATCACTGCAATCGACCCCGAAGATGAAGATGTCATCAGTCACTATTACTACAGCGATGCCGGGCAGCTCTTGACCGTTGTCGACCCTTACACCGAAGAGGATCCCAACCTTCCCTTTACCACGACGAACAGTTACGATGCGGCCGGGCGTTTGAAGAAGACCGTTAATCCCGCGGGGCATTACACCGTCAACACCTACAACAGCCTCAACCAGATCATCAAGCAGGTGGTCTGGGATTGTAATTACACACCTGACAATCCAGCCGACGATGTACCCGTCCGGCAGATTCGCTACGAGTACGACAATCTCGGCAACGTGACACGACAGGCGGTCATGGAGGATCCGGCCAGTACAGCGGCAATCAACACGGCCGTGGATAAGGTCGTGGATTCGATTTACGACACCTCGACCGGGCTGCTCGATGAAACCAAAACGTATTACGGAACCAGCGCGACGGCAGTCACAACCTATGAGTACGATGACTTGGGTCGGCTCTGGCGGACCATTGACCCGGAGGGCAACGAGTCGCGCAAGTATTTCGATCCATTGAACAATGTGCAGGTGGTCAAGCAGGAAAGATTCGAGAAGGACCCTGCCGACTCCAACAACGATTACACGGTCACGGTCTTCTACGATTATGACCTCTACGGCAATCTCTACCGCAAGACTCTGGACGAAGATGGCGACGGCGTGAAGGACGCGACCGACCCCTCGACGTACTTCTATTACGATGCGCTCGACCGGCTGGTGAAGCAGATTGGCCCCGATTTGGTGGCGACATATCGCGAGTACGACAGCTTCGGGAACGTCAGCCTGACAATCGAAGACTACGACCCTGAAAGCCAGACGGCGCTTAACAAGACCACGGAGTACGTTTACGACCGGCTCAACCGGCAGGCACAGGTCCTTGCTTACGACCCGAATGACACGACGGCACACATCGCCTCGCAGATCACCGCGTATGAGTACAACAAGCGCGGCCAGATCGAGAAGATCACCTATCCGGACGAGAGTTTCGTTGAGTATTCCTATAACGCCCTGCGGAAGGTGAACACAGAGGTCCGCAGGGATGGGACCAGCATTTACTACTGGTACGATCTGGTAGGCAACGTCATCATTGAAAGCGATGACGAGGCTTTGGAATTCGGCTCGCCTTCCTTCATCACCGAATATGAGTACAACGCCGCGGGCGATCTTGTCGGCACGTACAGGGAAGACGATGAAGTTCCGACGGCCACGTCGACATTTGCCTATAACGGCCTCGGTCTGCCTGAGTCCGAATCGACGGCCTTGTACGACCTCGACGCCAAAACGATCACTTACACTTACGATGGCAGCGGCAACGTCCTGACCCGCACCCATAACGGACAGACGATCACCTATTCCCATGATGGGTTGGGGCGGATCAAGACCATCGACAAGGGTCAAGACCGCATTGTCAACTATCACTACATCGGCTCGAGCACGAAGGTCATCGGCTTTCCCGAAGCCGATACGCAGTGGGAGGGCTATTATGACACGTTGGGGCGTATCGACAGGTGCAGGAGCATAGGTCCCGACAGCGAAACGCTCCTCGACTTGATATACACTTATGATGAGAACTCCAATCGGGATTCTGTCAAGTACAACCATCTGGCCGTCCCGGTCTGGGACATCTACACCTACGATAATCTGCAACGGCTCATCCAGGCCGATTACGGCTCACCGACGGGACTTGCCAGCCTCGGCGACTACATGGGCGATGTCCGGTTTGCAGCGGGTGTAGCCTCGAAATGGCTTGTCTCGGATGAACCGTTTGCCGAGTTGGCTCAGTTGCAGGTCAGGGACGTGCGCCAGCAGCAGAGACTGGTCTATGCAGCCATCATCAAGGCCGGACTGGATACGGTCGTGAAAGAGTACAATAACGGCGACATGCCGGTGGTGACTCTGGTTGAGTTCGGCGAGGAGGAAGCCGCTGGCCAGAGCACTTACGAAATGATCCGCAATGACAGCGGCGGACTCATCGGTATCGTTATCACCGACTCCAACGGGCGCATCACCCTCTTTACGCTGTACCCGGCCGTCGGCGGTACTCTCATTATCAGCATCAGCTACGATGCGTCAGGCAATGAGGCCGCGAAGGTATTCAGTTCCTACGACAAAGACGGCAAACTAACCGATCAGGTCGATATGCTTGCCGTCGAGCGGATACAGAAGATAATGGCCGCCCTTCCGGCAAGCTCCGGAAGTGGAAGTAAAAATCTTCGTGTTCCTTCGAGTCCTTCGTGGTTGGATGAATCCGGTGATGGTGGTGGCTTCGTCATGATGTCGATGCCCGCCGCCCCGCAGACGGCAAGTGAGCAATTTATTTATGACCACTTGGGCAACCGCTATCAGGCAATCACCAAACAAGGCTATTTGCAGACCCTTGTTCATAATCCAAACAACCAGTACACACATATCCATGAAGAATACGCATTCGGCCTTACCAACGATTTCTATCCTGAACATGACGCCAATGGAAACTTGCAGGCGGATGGAGATGGGATTGAGTATTCCTATGACTATCGAAATCGGTTGACGAAAATCGAGAATGCAGGTTCCGCCACGATTGCCGAGTACGGTTATGATGCTTTAGGGCGACGAATCAAAAAGGCTGCCGGCGGCAAAACGACCTTTTACTATTATGACCTATTCGGTCGAGTGGTCGCCGAGTACGAGAAGCCAGACAGCGGAAGCGAAGCGTTCGCTCGCTCATTCGTCTACGGCAACGGTATCGATGAAGTGCTTGCGATGTTCCTGCCGGAGAAAAGTTATAATCCCGGTGACATTCAGAGATTGGCAGGGTTTGCCAATGCATGGCTTACGGACGACGAAACGTATGATTATGACGAAAGCGGCCTGGTAGACCTGCACGACTTCGCCGTCCTCGCCGCCGATGGAGCGTCGCTGCCCGCAACACACGAAACCCGTTTCTACTACCTCAGAGACGCTCTTGGTTCCGTGATCGGCATCGTGGGCGGCAAGTTCCAGCGGGAAAGCGATAGAGAGTTCTACCTGTACGACGTGTATGGAAAGCCCTCAGACGCCTCGGTGCCCTCTGCGGCTGGCAATCCCTACTTCTTCACAGGACGCAGGTTAGATACTGAAAGCAGGCTGTACTATTACCGCTTCAGAACTTACGACCCGGAATCGGGGAGATTCCTCCAAACTGACCCCCTAGGTTATGCGGACAGCATGAACCTGTATGAGTACGTCATGTCGAATCCCACCAACTGGATCGATCCGTTGGGACTGGCGACTATCGAAGGAGTGAAGACTATATTGCGGCGGGATTCGGAATTCCTTAATTACTACACCAATGCCCTGCAAAGAGGGATAAGTGTCCAATTTCGAGACAAGATACCTGCGAACGAGGCAAGTTGGTGGCAACGTGTTCGTTACGGGTATAAGCTGGCATCGCCAGGCGAGATAAAATCAGGCCCAGAGTACTATCTCAATTATCTCGATGTCCCCATGCAGTACGAGATAACGGGCAACAAAGGATGCCGGATCATGCCTTGGAATGAAGATGAGGAGATTGCCTGTGCCATCAAGATGGGAATTATAGATAAAGGAGGAGCCTTCGACGATGGCTTCCAAATATACGACTTGGTCCTGGATGTCAAAGAATTCGACCGGCTTACCGCCAGAGTCATGAGCGGCGACCTCAAGGGGGCAGGTATATCTTCTCTGAAAATCGGCAGTCAGATAGCGGTCATTGCCGGCGCTGCGTGCAATGTCGTCAAATTTGGAACAGAGGCCCCTACGCTCATCCGATTCTGGAAAGGGACATCGCGAGATGTATACGAGGCGTTCGGGCAAGGGCAAGCCGCTGCGAACAACTTCCTTAAGGGCAGCTCCTTGTTTGAACAGGCCCCAAATAGTGTGATGACGCCCCGTGGGCCTGCTCTACAAGCGGCCACACCAGAGGCAATGTCTGCACTGAATGTTGCTAAGTCGGGTGTTCCTGTCTATCGCCAGGGTATGATTGGGCGTCAAGCCACAGGTGACGCTCAATTCTGGTCGTTCTCTAATCCAGCATCTACCCCAGATTATGCGAACGCGATGGGTATGCCTCCGGGACCTTCAGGAGGCTATTCGTGGATGATGGGTGGAACTGTCCGCCCTGGTGCACCTGTGATCACCCGACCAGCGCCACGTATAGGAACCAACCTTGGCGGGTCAATGGAGGCCGTTGTTCAGCCTGGCGGTGTCGAAATCGAATGGTTCCACATACCTTGAGTGAGGATAGTTATGGATAAGAGATTACTTACTGATGAGCTATATCAATACCTGTTGCGATTACGGAAAATACTACAGCAGCGTGGTGCATCTGCGTTAGCTGAGAAGGTTCAATTCGCCAGTGACTTCGCCCTTGGTTCTACAAGCGAGTATTACACAGAAGCGGAGGGCGCATTGAAGAGCGTTCTCGTAGAGCACAAAGGTATTCTTCACGAGCAGGAGCTTTGTGCACTGCGTGAAATGCTAACTAAGATTGATGCCGCGTTTAAGCGTATCGGCGGTGCATAGCCGTAAGACGAGGAGGTATTGCTGTGGGCGCGATAAGCAAATGGGAGTCATCGGTTTTTGCCGAGGCCTTTCTTCTGTGGACGGCGTATGGGCGAGACATAATGCCTCGGCGCGACGATGCATTAGTGGTCTCTCGATTTGGCGCCGAAGCAGCATCCAAGTTGCTTCCAGCAATCAAGTCTTTGATGGATGCATTCTATCTGTCTGATGCCAAGTATACTGCTGCCGATCTTGGAGAGATGAGCAGAATGGCGACTGAGGAGTTCAGGGCGAAACACCCTGAGGTCGAAGATGAAGTCCTAAAGGCCCTGGCTTGGTGTTACACATTCGACTTCAAATAGATTTGATCTTGATTCAGCGCGGCAGTAGAGGTAAATAAGCTGTTGAGATGAGGGCTGATTTATGCTTCGGGAGTTCTATCTTGCGCATGAGTGCATAAGTGACCACGTGCCTCGCAGATGCGTGCTCGTACGGTATGTCAACAGGCATGATGAGCAGCACCACTTGGGCAACCGTTATCAGGTCGCAGCCAAAGACGGCTTCACGTATACATACACGCATGACCTTGACAATCAGTATACGCACATCCACGGGGAGTATGTTTGGGGGCTCACTGAGGACGCCTATCCCGAATACGACGACAACGGAAATCTGCAAACGGATAAGTGGGGCAGACAGTATTCCTATGACTACCGCAACCGACTGACAGAAATCGGCGATGTCCAGTATGGCTACGACGCATTGGGCAGACGAGTCAGCAAGTATGATGAGAATAACAACCTCACAACGTACTTCTATTACGACACTTTCGGCCGCGTCATTGCGGAATACGAAAAGCCCAACGGCGGAGACGAGGCGTTTGCCCGGTCGTTTGTCTACGGCAACGGTATCGACGAAGTGCTGGCGATGTTCCTGCCGGAGAAGTCGTTCGATCCCAACGATGTCATCGAACTGGCCGCTTTCTGCGAGGACTGGCTTACCAGCAACGCCACGTATGATTTCGACAGCAGCGGCGTCGTGGACTTCAACGACTTTGCCGTATTGGCGGCCGATGGAGCGTCGCTGCCCACGACAAAGGAAACTCGCTTCTATTACCTCAAGGATGCGC
>Ga0209407_1004919_pt1 | contig 10678 bp, 9 predicted proteins | sample AD_JPNHG3_MetaG_FD_184410 | JGI IMG/M metagenome (GOLD analysis project Ga0209407, IMG submission 184410) | Active sludge microbial communities of municipal wastewater-treating anaerobic digesters from Japan - AD_JPNHG3_MetaG (SPAdes) (version 2) | ecosystem: Engineered > Bioreactor > Anaerobic >... | reverse complement strand
TCAGGCCATCCTGCTCCAGCGACTGGGCCTGAATCTGCCCAAAAACCTGCCGTTAACCAAGCCGTCTTGAGGCAGATGTAGTGAAAACTTTTGGCGTTTCTACGCCAGAAACAACGTTTTCACCCCTTAACTGCGGAACTTGGGTTAGGTTTCTGCATTCGCGAGAGTGCGGAGGGGACGTTTCGCGCGCCGGATAATCTGGCACCGGATTTCGACGATGGGGTCGGGGAGACGTTCTGGCAGACTTTGCTCATTGTGGGAACGGTTGCCGTGTGCGTGGCACCGGCGATCGTGTACTATGTTACGGCGAGGCATGTCGACGGATATTTCTGGCTGGCGCTGGCGGGTGGGGGGTTCTTTCTGCCGATGGCGATGTTGTCGGTGGTGATGCAGAACGGTTTCTGGGGGGCTCAATCCCGTGCGGATCATTTTTTCGATTCTGCGGACGTTTGTGCAGTATCTTCTTGTTGTTCCTCTGTTCTATGTGCCTATTGCGATTATCGTGTGTTTGCTTATCTACTTGCGTGAGGGGGAGAACCTGTTCGTTTCACTCCTGTTCCGGGCGGTGTATGTGTATCTGCTGATTGTTGCGGCGCATGTCATCGGGCGATTCTTTTACAGGAACGAATCGCGGCTGGACTGGTTTTAGGTGTGAGGGTCTTGGCGGCGGCGGATGTCGACGCTTGCTGCGTGGGCGCCAAGGCCTTCGGTCGTTGCCAGTCGGATAATGTCGTCTGCGGCGGCGAGGAGCTTATCTTTGTCGTATTCGATGATGCTGGAGGACTTGACGAAGTCGTTGCTGGTCAGCGCGCTGAAGTGACGAGTTGTCTGGCGCGTGGGGAGTGTGTGGCTGGGGCCGGCCCAATAGTCGCCGACGGCGACCGGCGTCCAGGGGCCGACGAAGATTGCGCCAGCGTTTTGGATTCTTTCGAGGACGGCGCGGCTGCGGTCGCCACACTGAATCTGCATGTGTTCGGAGGCGAAATCGTTGGCGAAGTCGATTGCCTGCTGCAGTTCGTCGAAGACGATGATGGCGCTGTAGGCTTTAAGGCATTCGAGGGCTGCTTCGGCGCGGTTGAGGCGCGCGACCTGCTCGACGAGTTGGCTCAAAACGTTTTGTGCCAGTTCCTGTGAATTTGTGACAAGGATGCCGGCGCCGGGGTTGTGTTCGGCCTGGCTGAGGATGTCGGCGGCAACCCATGCGGGGTTGGCCGAATCGTCGGCGATGATGAGGACGTCGCTGGGACCAGCGAAGGAGTCCATGTCGACGAGGCCGAAGACTTCCTTCTTGGCGAGCTGGACGTAATCGTTGCCGGGGCCGACGATTTTGTCGACTTTCGGGATGGTGCGGGTGCCCCATGCCAGAGCGGCGACGGCCTGGGCGCCACCGATGCGGTAGACCTCGCGGATGCCCAGTTCATGACAGACTGCCAGGATGACGGGATGGATCGTGCCGTTGTGGCGCGGGGGCGAGACGACGACGATTTCCTTGACGCCTGCGACGATGGCGGGCACGGCGGTCATGATGACGGTGCTGGGGAGAGGGGCGCTTGCACCGGGAATGCACAGGCCGACGCGCTTCAGCGGCATGTAGCGGATGCCGGGTATGGTGTTTCGGCCGATGAAGATGGCCGACTGATACGCACGGACGTTTTCAATGGCCCTGCGGAGGGAAGCCATGAGCGTGCCGTCGATGCCGCGGTGAGCAGCGGCAAGGTCGGCTGGGTCGATGCGCAACGTTTCGGGGGTGAGTCTGGTGTTGTCAAAACGCTCGGTGAGGGCGATTACGGCGTCATCGCCGCGGCGGGCGACTTCGTCGACGATGTCGCGGACCTGCTGGGCGATCTGGCCGCGGCTGCGGAGGAAGCCGCTCATGGAGTGATGCGCGACAAAGCTCTGCAGCTTCTCGGCCGCTTTGGGCTGGGAGGCGATTATCAGGATGTCGTCGAGTGCGGTTTTCAAGATAAGTCTCTCGGTAAGTCGTTACAATCAGCGAGCGAAGTTTCCATGCGAGTAGGTTCGGGTGGCCCGCTGGAGGAGCATGTAGGTATTGCCGCGGAACGTGGTTACTATGCCGGAGACGCGAAAGCGCTGGCGGACGGATGGCATGTCCACAAGGGCTTTCTCGGTGTACTCGAGGGCCTCGCAGGGCAGCAGCGAGAACTCAAGGTTCTCGACGTTTCTGCCCAAGCCATCAACGGTGAATATCTTCGTGCCGTCGCTTATGTGAACGAACCCGACGCGGTCCGTCAGGACTACATCGCCTTCGGTCGCCAGCATCTCCTTCATCGTGTTCAGATCGACGACGCGCTTCCTCTCGAGCTTTTCAAGAATGTCGGCGGGAATGATGCTTTCATGTTGGGGCTTTGCGGCATCGGGCCGGGCGTTGTCGACAGGCGCCGGCGTTTCGGCGGTCTTCATGGGAATGAAATCGATGGCTAACAAATAGTTCTCGTTGGTCAGATGTTTGCTGAGGAAGGCCGAGTCCAACGTGTCCTTATTTACGGCCCTGCGATTGGCGAACTTGCGGCTGGGCAGTTTGTCGATCAGTATGTTGCGATTGGAATAGCGAGTGACACGTGCCCATAACTTACCGTCAATGGCGGTGTTTGTACCGACGGCATTGATAATCCTTTCGAGCGTGCTGCAGGGCAGCATTTCGACCGGCGTTTGGGCGGGGACGGTTGCCAGCCCGTCCGTGACGTCAATATCCGCCCTGAAGTACCACTTGTGGCTGTTGGGGTCGACGAAGGCCGTTCCTTCGATGCCGTTGTAGAAAGTGCCGTCGCGCAAGGGGACGGCAGGTGATCGCGTGGACTGTGCAGCGCATACGGGCAACGCGAGGCAGCCAAGCAATATCAGGACCGATAACTGTTTCATAGCTTCGCCTTTTCAGTTTCTGTTGTCAGCCCAGGCCGAGAAGATTTCGGCCGCCTGGAGCGGTGTCGCCGCGACGGTCAGTTGGCGGGAGCTCCGGGGATCGGCTTTTTCCATGAGGGCGATCAAATCATCCCAGAAGTCACCGACAATTATAATCGGCTTGTCGGCAGGCGTAAATCCCTTGTTCTTAAGTTCCCAAACCTGGGCAAGTTCGAGCAGGGTGCCCGTGCCTCCGGGCAGGACGAAATAGGCACAGCCCAACTCGACGAGGGTTCTGAGGCGTTCTTCCAGCGAACGGGTCTGGATCTGGCGTGTGACGTATTCGTTTGGGCCGGCCCGTCGGAAGGCGGAGCAGGTGACGCCGATGACCTGGCCGCCGGCCTGGCGTGCGCCTCTTGCGGCGGCACGCATGGTACCGCCGTAGCCGCCATTTGCGATGGTGCAGCCGCGCGCGGCAAGGAGGCCACCCAACTCCATCGCCTGTTCAAAGACGCCATCACCTTCGATGGCATGGCTGGTGCCGAAAATCGTGACGACTCTCTCTTCGCTCATCCGTGTAAGGCTTTCCTGCGAGTGTAGTTGAGCAGTCCGGCCGCCAACAGGATATCGCGGTCGCGCGGCGACAGATCAAGCCTGCATTCGAAGGTAAAACCGGCTGTCGTGTCGGCTACCGTAACACGGTCCTTGGTTCGAATCGCGTCCAGCAGGTTTTCTATGTGGAGTTGATCGTCCGGCTGGATACGCTCGTAATCAGCCTCGTCGACGAACTCCAGCGGAACAATGGCGAAGTTGATGAGGTTGGCTTTGTGGATGCGTTCTATGCTCCTGGCGATTACTGCGCGGACGCCGAGGTACATCGGGCACAGGGCGGCATGCTCGCGGCTGGAGCCCTGACCATAGCTGAGGCCGGCGACGACAACGCCTGCGATGCCCTGGGCTTTCAGGTCGAGTGCACGCTCGGCGAAGGTTGGCTGGTCGGGTTTGTTGAAACAGTTGAACACCACCTTGGCGTATTGGGGCACATTGGAGCGGTACTTGAGGAAGACGCCGGCAGGCATGATGTGGTCGGTGGTAATCTTGTCGCCGCACTTGAGGAGGACCCGGCCGTCGAGCGCTTCGGGAAGGGGGGTGGGCGCCTCCGGGACCACAATGGTCGGTCCACGGAGAACCTGAGCCTTGGAGGCCTCGGCTGCATCGATCGGCTTTTCAATCATGCTGTCGTCGACAGGGAAGGTGACGGGCAATTTCGGCTGCGGGTGCCTGATGCCGAGGAGTTCCCGCAGCGACCGCGGATCAGTGATTTCGCCCATGACGGCCGAAGCGACGGCTGTTTCCGGGCTGACCAGATAGGCGTTGTCATTGGGTGTTCCGGTACGGCCGGAGAAGTTGCGGTTAAAGGTCCGCAGGGTGACGACGCCGTCGGCGGGGGAGAAGCCCTGGCCGATGCAGGGGCCGCAGCCGCTTTCGAGGATGCGCGCTCCGGCGGCGATCATGTCGGCAAGTGCGCCGTTACGGGCGAGCATGTTGAGGACCTGCCGGCTGCCCGGGGCGACCGCGAATTCAATCATTGGGTCGATATGACGGCCTTTGAGGACCTCGGCGACTATCATGAGGTCGGTGAAGCTGGAGTTGGTGCAGCTTCCGACCACGACCTGATTCATCTTTGTACCCTGCAGTTCGGCGACGGTCTTGACGTTGTCGGGCGACGACGGGCAGGCGGCCAGCGGCTCCAATTCGGAGAGGTCAATTTCGATGACGCGGTCGTAGTCGGCAAATTCGTCGGCGCTGAGCGGCTGGTAGTCATCGGCGCGCTGCTGGGCCTTGAGGAAGCGGAGGGTGTTGGCGTCGCTGGGGAAGATGCTGGTGGTTACGCCGAGTTCTGCACCCATGTTGGTGATGGTGGCACGCTGGGGCACGGAGAGGGTCTTGACGCCCTCGCCGAAGTACTCGACGACGCAGCCGACATTGCCTTTGGTGGTGAGGATACTGAGGAGTTTGAGGATGACGTCCTTGCTGGCGACCCACTCGCCGAGGCGGCCGGTCAACTTGACCCCGATGACCTTTGGGCAGGTCAGGTAGAAATCCCCGCCGCCCATGGCGACCGCTACGTCCATTCCGCCTGCGCCGATGGCGAGCATGCCCAGGGCGCCGCAGGTGGGTGTGTGCGAGTCGCTGCCCAGGAGGGTGGCGCCGGGCCTGCCGAAACGTTCGAGGTGGACCTGGTGGCAGATGCCGTTGCCGGCGCGCGAATGGCAGGCGCCGGCCTTTGTGGCGACAGTCTGGAGGTAGAGGTGGTCGTTATGGTTTTCCGGGCCGAACTGGCTCATGTTGTGGTCGACGTAGCTGACCGAGACCTGTGTGCGGACCCGCCGCATGCCCATCGATTCAAACAGCAGAAAGGCCGTTGTGCCGGTGGCGTCCTGGGTCAGCGTCTGGTCGATGCGGATGCCGATCGGCTCGCCGGCGACCAGATTGCCATCGACCAGGTGCGTCTCCAATATCTTGTATGTCAGTGTCTTCGCCATATTTGCTGCCTGCTTGGCTCCTTTAAGAACAATCATTGGAAGTCTATCACAAGCAATTCACGGAGACAACTTAAAAGTTGATTTGTGCTATCGTGCTTCGTATAGTACAGGTTTAACTTCATACCGGTACGGCATATAAGGACTTACGTTTGTCGATTGAGCCCAGAAAAAAGGATAGCGCGCGGGACAAGTCCCAAAATGTGGGTGGCCAGGAGGCACCCGTGGATGTGTACGGTCGCGCGGTGAAAGGGGGGGCGTGGCTTTTCATCCTGCGCGGGTTCATGATGCTACTCAATTTTGTCCGGCTGCCAATCGTGGTGCGGCTGTTGACGCCGTATGACTTTGGTTTGTTGCGTATCGGGACACTGCTGACCGGTATGGCGGGATCGTTTACGGACTTGGGTGTCAGAACGGCACTGGTGCAGAGGAGGGAACACACACAGGAACATCTCAACGTCGTGTGGACCATCGATATTATCCGTACACTCATCATATTCTGTATCCTTTATCTTGTTGCGCCTTATGCGGCGACCTTCTTTGGCGGGTCGGGCCGGTTTGCCCAGGGTCATCTGTTGCAGCCGGATGTTCTGGTGCAGCGGCTGCGCGCCGCTAACGATCCAGCCTCGCAATATCTTGTGGCGGAACTGCCCGAGTCGATGCGACAGGTACTCAGTGGAGATGACCCTGCCGGCAGAGTGCCGGAGGCTTTGCAGGAGCGGCTCATCGAAGAGCTCAACAGGCTGGTAGAGGGGCCAATCTTGTATGAACTCGCCAGTTTCGCCAATGTGAAGATTTCTGAATACACGGCTGGAGACGCCGGCGAACGCGACCGTCTGGCACTGAATCGAAGAATCCTGGAAGAGGCGTTTGAAGGCGTCATTAAGCCGGATATTTCGGATCGCCGCACAACGGTCCTGGTGATACGGCTGCTGGCATTGTCGATGGTCCTGGCGGCTTTCAGTAACATTGGGACGCTTTATTTCGTTAAGGAACTGAATTTCAGAAAGAAGGTGGAGCTGGAGATCATCTCGCAGCTTGCCGGTTTTGTCGTAACCGTCTCCCTGGCATACATGTACAGGAACGTGTGGGCGCTTGTGTTCGGAAGGATTTCGGAAGTGGCCTGCACGTGTGTCTTGAGCTATGTCATGCACCCTTACAGGCCGCGGTTGTGCTTCGACCTCAACAAGGCGCGAGAACTATGGCGATTCGGTAAGCACATCATGGGAATTGCCACGCTCAAGTATTTCTGTCTGAATGGCGATGATCTCGTGCTCGGCAGGATGCTCGGTACGGCGGCTCTGGGTTTCTACGAAAAAGCGTTCAGGATTGGCGATATGGTTGCCTCGGAAATTGGAAACAAAGTTGCCGCTGTGGCCTTTCCCGCTTATTCGAAGGTGCAGGATAACGCCGTCAAGCTGCGAAACGGGTACCTCAAGTCATTGCGGCTGACCACATTGCTGGTTTTTCCGGCGGCAGGCGGCCTGATCGCCCTTGCTCGGGAGATCACAGAAGTCGTGTTCACCGCAAAGTGGCTGCCGATGGTGCCAGCTATGCAAATCTTGTGTCTCTTGGGGCCCTTGAAATGCATGCAGCGGGAACCCATCTTCCTGGCGATGGGCCGGCCAGAGGTAGTGACGCGACTAACGATCATACGTTTCATACTCATGGCGGCCACAATCTATCCGCTGACGGCCCTATGGGGCATGGTGGGGACTTCGTTGTGTGTGCTCGGCGGGGCTGTGCTCATGCAGCCGATAGCATCCTTCGAACTCAAGAAGTTGCTTGGCGTACCGCTGCGCGAGGTGTGTGGTATATTGTTCTACCCTGCTCTTGGAACGCTGATCATGATGCTGTGCCTGGTCGTGGTGAAAAGCACCATTGCCTCTGTCGGAGTCTTCTGGCTGACCGCGCTCATTGGTCTCGGTGTTGTTACGTATGTAGGCTGTCTGTTGCTTCTGGGTGTTCTCAGTCCGCGCTATGAGCCTTTGGCGCCTGTCCGCGACATCTTAAGAGGACTCAAATAATGGCCGACCGCATCAACATCAAAATCAGCGAGGTGATCGAAAAGGCGAGTCGCGGCCGCGAGATGCTTGTGATGGAGGTTGACGGTTTTGCTCGCCACAAAGTGACGTGTACGTTGGGCAAGGAGGTCAAGGCGGATATAATGACCGATTCCCTGAAGCAGGTCGGTCTCAAAGTGCACTATGTTTCTCTGCACGGGCCCCAGGGCGGCGTGGTTGAGTTGAGTTTCCGGACAGGCCCGATCACCGTTTATCCGCATGGCACGATTGTAATGGATACAAGCAGGGACTCACTGTACTGGTTACCCCGGTCGCCGTTTCTGCGAACGTACGATGCGCAGGGCAGAATGGTCTCGAACACGCCCTGCGACTTTAAGATCGTTGAGCCGGGGACCGTGGTCGTCGCCGGCGCAGACCGGCCCATCGGCCGACTTGAGTTTACGTTGGTGTTTTTTGAGTCACAACGTGAAAGTGTCTATAGACAATTGGCGGAATTCGTCCCTCAGGAGACTCGGCTCGTTGTCAAAAGCACATGGCTGCGATATGAGGGGGTCGGCAGCCTTTTCGATTATCTTTTCAACGGAATGACGTACAGCACGCGCCACCTGCCCGCGCAAAAAGCGTGGGACTCGCAGAACATTGCGCACGCGCTCTACGACTACCTGGGGTATCTCGGCAACATAACAGGCAAATCCATCTACGGGGCCTTATGCGATTTGATCGCGTACTCGGTCTTGTTGAGTCTGCCGTCTGACGGTCGATGGCGTCACGGGATATGGACGGACCTGATGGAGACCCATACCGTTCACCAGGTCGCCGGACTACACGTCCTGTTATCGCATTACCAGAAGACGGGTAAGTCTGTCTTTATTGCCAAGGCAAAGGCCGCCGCCCTGTATCTCCTGGACTGCGTGGACAGGCTGGACGACGGTATCTGGTTTCTGCACGACAGTCTCGAAAACTCTCCGGCCGAGGTGTCGCTATACTACAAAGGCATGACTTCCTCGACAGCCTTCGGCAAATCGGAAAGTAACACACTAACTCTGAACTCGCATGTGTCGACGATGACCGTCCTGGAGAGACTCAATACGCTGGTGCCGGATCAGAGGTATGTAAGAGCCGTTGACGCGGGTCTCATAGCGCTGAGGTGTGTGCTGGCCGCCAGGCCTTGTTCGATTGTCTATGGTGCGCTCTACGCTTGGTGCGACATATTGCGAAAGATATGCCTGATAAAAAGGAGCAGTTTTCTGAGGCGTATTCATCTCGCCTATGAAGACGTTCTCAGACACAACGTCCTGCCAAGGCTTAAATGCAAATATCCGCGTTTCATTATGCCGGACGGTTTCCTGGAGCGAGATTTGTGCTTTGCTCCACTGTCGTACTTCTATCATCTTGTGAACTTGAAGGTCCTGCTTGTCCTGTACAGTATGAGACCTGATGAATGGCTGCGCAAGATAATCTGTAAGGGTATGCGGTATACTTTCCGAAGCGGCTTTCCCGACTACATGATGACCTATACGCCCTGGGGCTCGATGTTGCTGGATATTCTGTTGATGTACGCGGGACTGATCGATGCCAAGTACCTCTGTCATCTGGCTCGGCATCTTCGGCATTTCCACAGGTCAGGCATACCATTGCAGACCGATGTGCTTGCCGATCCTCTCGTGGCTGATCCATCGCCGTTGGTTCGCAGTGAGATCTGTGATGCTGTTCTGTTGGCTTGTGCAAGAGGCTCGCAGTTTCATGCGGCGTTATTCAATCTGGTCGATACCGACATAACAGTGAGTCTTCATGCGGTAGACAAAAGGGAAGCTGCGCGTTTGAAAATTGTTGATTCACGTAACCGCTCATATGCTCTCGGTCAGGCAATCCATTTGAGCGGCGGCGCATTTCTAGAGGTGCTGAAGGAAGATGGATGAGGTCAATGTCATAAACGAACGATGGGATTACCTTATCGTCCTCGATGCGTGCCGGTTCGACTTTTTCGCGGAAATATACCGGGATTACTTAGACGGTGTGCTTATGATGAAAAAGTCACTCGGCACCAGCACAAACGAATGGCGGGACAACTGCTTTCCGGGTTACTACGACGATATCATCTACATCAGCGCCAATCCGCAGATCTGCGAGAAGTCGGCCGTTTACGGGTACGCCGCAGGCGAGCATTTTGGCACGGTTCACGAGCTTTGGAAGGATCATTGGGATCGAGAACTCGGGACGGTGCGCCCTGAGGTCGTCACGCGGCTTGCTTCGGAGATCATCCGGGCGACGCCGGGCAAACGCTTCATCATCCATTACTTGCAGCCGCACGCGCCTTATTTAAGCCTGGCGGACAGGACGCGCGGATATTTTGACGGAGATGTCAATAGCGTTCGACGGCTGATAGGCGCGGAGGCCGGCCAGGGCCCCGGCCGCGTGCGGAAAAAATTGTTCCAGATTCTGCGTAAGGCCTTGCCCCGTGGAGGTTGTAGGGGTCTGCTGCCTAAACAACCGGAGTGGATGCTGCGCAAACTGTTGGCAATAGCGCCGAAGGCGCCGCTGGAAGCGGCATGGAGGACCGTGGGACGGCAGGGTGTGCGCGCGGCATATGCGGCAAATCTTGAAGCAGTTCTTCAGCAGACAGCCGAGTTGGTGAGGTCTCTTTCGGGTAGAATAGTTGTCACATCCGATCACGGAGAGTTTCTCGGGGAGGACGGGTTTTATGGTCATCCGACCGGCTCGGACCATCCTATCCTCAAGGAGGTTCCCTGGCTGGTCGTGGAAGGGGCTGTCGGGACCATCGAGCGGGAAGGCTTTGAATACGGGGGCGTTGAGGGCCAGAAGACCCCTGCCGGCGAACCACAGGGCCAGGAGGAACAAGAAGAACTGAGGAAGAAACTGCAGGCATTAGGGTACTATGATTAGCAACTATACGGGAAACCATTCTCTCTCACTGCGCATGAGGAGACTGCAGAATGTTTTGCGGCAATGGGATGGAAGTGAAACGAGCCTCACGCGCAAACGCGCTCAGTACTTATGGTCTGACCCCAAGTTATGTACCAACTGCGATTAGAGAGTCATCCGCCTCTTGCGGCGTTCATTGCCATAACTCTACTGGGCTCACAACGCTACGCTGGGAAGCCGGTCCGGCGAACGAGGGTGTGAAAAGAACTGTGTAAACGGTCATGGAATTGTTAAGCTTTCTGACAGGAAAGGAATTCTATGGACCGGAAGACACAGGAACAATTGATTGATGAGTTATTGAAAGACTAC
>Ga0209407_1004915_pt1 | contig 10685 bp, 9 predicted proteins | sample AD_JPNHG3_MetaG_FD_184410 | JGI IMG/M metagenome (GOLD analysis project Ga0209407, IMG submission 184410) | Active sludge microbial communities of municipal wastewater-treating anaerobic digesters from Japan - AD_JPNHG3_MetaG (SPAdes) (version 2) | ecosystem: Engineered > Bioreactor > Anaerobic >... | reverse complement strand
AGACGGGTACCTAAACCTCCAGCCAAAATAACTCCTTTCATAGAAAGATTATATCACAATCTGTCACGATAACTTAATTTAAGCCGTTTGATGTTGACTGATAAAAAACCACTTAGCGGCTTCAATCCCCAATAATTCTACCAATCCTAAACCTAAAACTATCAGCCAGTCATAAAAACCCAAAGGAACGATTTCAAGGAAATTTTGAAAGAAAGGAAAATAAAGAGCCAAAATGAGCATTAATAAACTGGAACCGAAGGCCACTAAAAGCAATTTATTAGAAAAGAAATCTACTTGCCAGATATTTTTCCGTAGGCTTTTGCAGGAAAAAATATACAACAAAGAATCAATTGTTAAAGTGGTAAAAATAATTGATCTTATATAATCGATTGGGTAATTTTGACGCCACAGCCAGAAAAATAATCCTAAAAGAATCAGATCAGTAATTAAACCGATAATAAAAATAATTGTCTTCATTTCCTTAGTCAATAAAGGCAGATCATGTCCTTGGGGTTTTTGTTTCATTAAATCCTCTTCCTTAGGTTCAAACGCCAGAGCAATATCTCCTAATCCATCTTCCATTAAATTAATCCATAAAATTTGGACGGCAGTTATTGGTAAGGGCACACCAGCTAAAATACTAACCCCAACCAAAACTACTTCAGAGAAAGTATCGGATAAAAGATAAGTAATTACTTTTCTAATATTATCTAAAATAGCCCGACCTTCCTCGACCGCGGCAACAATAATCGCAAAACTATCATTTAATAAAATTAAATCGGCTGCTTCCTTAGCTACTTCTGTTCCCGAACCAAGAGCTACCCCAATATCGGCTTTTTTCAAAGCCGGGGCATCATTAACTCCGTCACCAATCATAGCCACCACTTTTCCTCTTTTTTGCCAGGCGGTAATAATTCTCATTTTATCTTTAGGCTCCACCCGGGCATAAATTTGAATTCTGGTTAAAATCTTATCAAGCCCATCATCATTTAATTTATCCAGATCTTTCCCTTCTAAAATATCTTCATCTCCGATGTTCCAATCTAATTCCTCAGCGACCGCTTTGGCAGTTAATTTATGATCCCCGGTAATAATAATTGGTCTCATACCAGCTTGGCGGCAAAGATTAATCGCCTCCTTAACCTCTGGCCTAACTGGATCCCGAAGGGCAATTAGACCGGTAAAAGTTAAATTATTAATTATCTCTTTAAAATCAATGGCCGAATTTAGGTCTGTTTTATACCCTGCCGCTACAATTCTTAGACCCTTTCCGGCTAATTGATCCAATTTTTTCTTCCATTGTTGCCCTTCCCGGGCAGTTAACTGGGATAAGGCCAAAACTGCCTCTGGAGCACCACAAACATATAAATTATTCCGGCCGGCTTCTTTTAACACTGTCGCCGCTAATTTATTAGCCGGATTAAATGGCATTTCGGCAATTTTATGCTTATCCAATTCATCTTTATTAAAACCAGCTGTGATAGCCGCCAACAATAAAGCCTGATCAGTTGACTCACCTCGAACAATCCACTGATCAACCGAAGCTTCAGGATTTTCTATAAAAGCCTGGGAAGTTAAAACCACTGTTTTTAAGATTAAAGATTTATCACCAATAACCTCGACGACTTTCATTTTTCCCTCAGTCAAGGTCGCTGTTTTATCGGTGGCGATGATTGAAGTACTGCCCAAGGTCTCGGCTGAGGCCAATCGGCGAACTAACCCGCCCTTCTTTAAGATTCTCTGCATACCTACAGCTAAAATAACTGTCATCGCTACTGGTAAGCCCCTTCAGGAATAGCCGCTACCGCTATAGCCACGGCGGTGACAAACATCTCTATCCAATTACCTTCAGTTAAAATTCCTTCAATAAAAATAATCAAACAAACTATGCTGATAATTATTCCTATGGTTCTTGAAAAATTAGCTATCTTTTTCTGGTAGGGCGTTTTTTCTTCCCGAGTTTCTTTCAACATGGCGGCAATTTTTCCAATTTCAGTTTTTAGGCCGGTAGCTGTAACTACAGCCCTACCCTTGCCATCTTCAATCATTGTTCCCGAATAAACTAAATTGTCTCTATCGGCCAAAGGCACATTTTCGTCCAAAACTCCGGTTCTTTTTTCAGCTGGAAGCCATTCACCGGTAAGAGCCATTTCATTAACTTTTAAATCATGGCTTTCAAAAATTCGGCCATCAGCCGGAATCCGGCTGCCGGCAGTTAAAATTATAATATCGCCCGGAACCAATTGGCTGGCATCAATAATCTTTAAATTTCCATCCCTTAAAACCTCGGCCTCATTTTTAACTGCCTTTTTCAGAGTCTTTAAAATCTGGCCAGCCTTATTTTCCTGTAAAAAGCCAACAACAGCATCTAATAAAACGGCTGTAAAAATAACTACGGCATCGACGTTTTCCTTTAACAGCAAAGTAACAATACCGGCAATAATTAAAATATAAACCAGAGGACTTTGAAATTGTTCAAAAAATATTTTTACCTTGGACAAAGGCTTTTCTTCAGGCAATTGATTGAAACCAAACTTTTTTAATCTGATTTTAGCTTCTGCTTCCGTTAGCCCCCGCTGAAAATTAGCCTTTAAAATGGATTGTATTTCATCTATCGCCAAACAATACCATTTTTTTTCCATATCCCTTTTCTAGTTTAGCATTAAGGGTATAAAATAAAATTATCAAAACAAAAATATCTTTTACAGGCAGAGTTATTCATTGGTTTCTGAAAGTAACCAGATTGGCCGGGCCGATGATAAGTATTTTGATTTTGATCGGGATTATAACCACCACCTTAATTACAACTATTCCCCAATTCGCTCTCAATCAAGAAGGATTTGAACTGGCTGCTAATAGTTGGAAAGCGGCCGGAAGTAATTATTGATTTAAGTCTTAAAAAACAGGGGATGAAAATAGTTAAGGAAAGGCAAAAAATAACCGTTCCTGAATTAGCAGCTGAACTTCACCTCCTTCAGGACGATCTTAGAATATTAGCTAAAGGTTGGATGGCTGGCGGCGGCGGTTCAAAAATGAATTTCGACCTTACTCCTCCGGGGGAGTTTACTTGGATAGCTGACTAAATATTTTTTTTAACAATTTTCTCCGGCGACTGTTTTCAGGAATAAAAAGGTCCCTAATTTTATACCACTTCAATAAAAAACGATAACCGGTTGATCTTTTAATTTGTCCTAATTCTATGGGAGTATTAAAGTTATTTATATTTCTCGAAGCTAATTCATTCTCCCAAAATCCAACAGCGTTAATTAATCCCAATCCTCCAACAGAATCATCAAAGGTAAAACATGAAAGAATGTCACGGTCAAATTTTTTGGAGCCTTCTAAAAACATCTCTACTGGCAAAGAGGCATCAAGATAGCGAAAATGAAGATCAAAAAAATACTTTTTAAAAATACCGGTATAATCCCCGATAAAATCTAAAACCCCTTTTTCCAATAAACCAGCGGCAATTTTCTCCTGATAAGAAGGTAACTGATCTTCAAAAACAGGCTGAACTAAATCATTTTTATCTAAACAAAAATCAATACAGGCAGGATGAGATTCAGACATAATTATTTCCCGAGCGACACCGGTAATTGCCGGAGTAAAATCATAAAAAGTTTTAATTTTAAATGACGCTTTAGCGGCTAATTCGGCTGCTTCTTCTTGGTTAACATGAATAAAATAACTTTCAGTTGTCAGTCCAGTTAATTTTTTAATAAAAAAGAGCGGCCGGCTACTATAGCCAATATCAAAAATGGCATCATATTTTCCGATATTATCGGTAAAATATCGCTTTAACAAATCAGAATATTGTCTCTGTTTACCAGAATCGATATGTTTCATAATTACTTTTAAAACCTTGGTTGGATTATTAATATTTTTTCTATAATTAATCTTATTTCGCTTCAAATCAGTCATAAGTTCAGAATAATTTCCTATAATTGGCCGACTGTAATTTAAAATTGACTCTAATTTAGTGATGTTAAATAAATAAAAGAAATCGATTTTATCGGTAAAAAAGAGGGGTATCAAAACTCTCCGATTAATGTATAAATAATTAGTTTTAATTTTGGAATGGTATACTTTATTTAAAATTTCCCAGCCTTTCATGGCTAAATAGCCATCCCTGGCCATAAATTGAATTGTCTCTGTTTTTCTTGTTTCAATAACGTTTTCCATCAGCCATTTATCAACAGCCAGCAGATGCATTCCCAGGGGATAATAACCCACAAAATATGGGTCGGCATTGAAATCAGAATTTCGATTGAACGGCCTGAAGGGATTATCGAAATATTTGTTAGCCGCCAAGGCCAGCATGCACCTTATCCCCAAGAAAAACAAGGCATGAATTGTTCTCACCCATAGACCTTTGTTTTGAATAAATAAAGCACCGCAGTCACTGGTAGACAAACTGCTGACTTCATTTTTAAAAACAGCAGTCGGGCTGGGATAAAAGAAACCGGCAAAATTATTTCTCTCAGCTGATTTAATGTCACTAAAATAATCATTACCTATATGTAAGATTGCCGATGGCTGGCATTTTAATTGGTTAACAACATATCCAAATAAATGACCGGTATGTTTGGTTAATTTTACTTCGGATGATAAAAATACCCGCTCAAAGCGGGTATAGCCGTTTTTAGTTAATATTTTTTTAATTACTCTCCGCGGCAAATAAGTATCTGAAATGCAAATTATCTTCTTATTAAGATAAACTGCTAAATTATAAATTTCCAAAACACTTTTCCGGGCGGTACAAAACTCCAATTCCAAATTTATTTCTTTTCGCTTGATTACGTCCAAAACGGTTTTGGATATTTGATAGTTCTTTTCAATATATAAATAGATTTCATCCAAAGTTATCTCTTCCTTCGAACCGTTCCGCCATTTTTCCTGCCTGACCGCTGATTCAGCCCGAAGCCGAAGATCATGAAAATTGATAATCGTTTTTTGATTTAATTTTTGAAAATCCCTATCGAGCAATTTAAACAAATCATGAGGCTCCCAAAAGGGCCTGACAACTAACGTATCAAATAAGTCAAAACTAATATACCTGTATTTGGAAGAGGCAACTTTTCGTTTTAATAATTCGTATTGAGGGTTAATTTCTGTCTGCAGTTTATAAAAATAATTATCATTATCATTAAAATTAAGTATTTTTTTCTGCTTTAATTTTACTTTTAAATATGAAATTAACGACGTCTTGTCAGTTGGAGACAATCTGGAATGTTGAATGGAATTGCGCCACATCCGGGCATAAAGTGATAACCAGCCGTTAAAATCATTTTGGTAAATTTTTGCTAAACCTATTTCTTTCAAAAATTGATGGATAAAAGAAAAACACGTCTGAATATCCTTAATATATTTCTTTAGTTGGGCGGCATTTTTATGACTACCAGTAACTGAGTCAGCCGACTTAAAATAGGCATAATAATCATTAACCGTTAAAAAGCAGGCCTGATCAGCCAAGGCAAACAAAACAGTGGAGAAGGCAATATCCTCGAGCATGACCAAATGTTCTTTTTGCTTCTCTAAATAGGGTAGAGCCCGAGTCCACAAACGCCTGGTATAAAGTTTGCTAATTATCAGCGACCAGGCAAAATTTAAACCCCTTTGGGCAAAATATAGAGACAATAAGGCCCGATTCTGGTTAGAAATAACTTGATCGGCCGGCAAATCGCTGATATTAAAAATTACTTTTCTTTTGTTCTCTTCTAAGAAGAAATTGCCGAAAGTAATATCGGCATTGGTTTTAATCGCATTGTCGACTAACCGTCTAATATAATCGATTGAATAAAAATAATCATCGCTGTCAACAAAAGTAATTAACTCTCCTCTAGATTTTTTATAACCGGTAATTCTGGCTTGAAACAAGCCTAAATTTTTTTCATGTTCGACGTAAATAATTCTGTTATCTTGACTTTGATAACGTTTCATTATCGATTGAAATTTTGGTTTGGAGCCATCGTTCACTAAAATAATTTCTATCCGGCGATATGTCTGCTCTAAAATACTTTTAAGACAGCGGTCAAGTAATTTTTCTTTGGGATTATAAGCATAGATGATAACCGAAACTAAGGGTTGGTTCATATTTTTATCGACAAATCTTCATCAAATAAGGTAAGGTTTTGGTTGTAAAATGGGTCATTTATTAGTATTGTACCATATTTTTTAACCATCAGCCGTTGTTCTTTTTTAAATTCCTTTATATTCCTGGTTAATTTTTCTGGTTTTCCTACCGAAATTGACTCATAATGATATAGTCGAGAATATGGGGTATAAACATTTAAATAACCTTTAGCCCCCAATTTTAGACAGAAATCAACGTCATTAAAGGCTATTCGAAATTTTTCGTCTAGTCCCCCAACCTCAAAGAATTTTTCCTTTTTAACCATTAAGCAAGCACCGGTTACAGCTGAGTAGTTCCTAATAATATCTTTAGAGTTTAATAATGAATTTCTTAGAGGCACATCGGGAAAATACTTTAGAACATGACCGGCAACTCCCTTTTTCCTTCTATTGTGTTCGCCAATAATGCCAAGAACAACTCCGGCGTGCTGAATTGTTTTATTTGGATATAATAATTTCACTCCAACCGCCCCAACTTCTTTTCTTTGGGCGTGTTCCAGCATATTTTCAATCCAGTCAGGAGTCACCACTTCAGTATCATTATTCAAAAATAGATAATACTGGCCTTTACTTTTGGCGGCGCCCCAATTGCAAACCGCCGAAAAATTAAAAGGTTTATTCCATGTTAATATTTGAGTCTCTTCATGTTCCCTTTTTATTGTTTCGTAAAAACGCCAGACTTTTTTATCATTTGATCCAGTATCAATAATTACCAACTCATAATTGGGGTATTTGGTTTTTTCTAAAACCGATTTAAGACATTTTTTAACATATTTATACTGATTTTTAGTGGGAAGAATAATGCTTACCAATGGTTGACGATGAAGATCATATCGAACTCGAAAAGTCCCCGAAACAAGGCCATCGGTCACTTGACCTTTTATTTTTCTTCTTTTTAATGCTTCCGTTAAGGCTCGAATCGAGGCTTGATCAGCGTAACTTTTAGCTTCATAAACCGCGGCTGTTGAACCTGGGGTTTTCCGCCATGAATATAATATCTTAGGTAAATGGGCAATATTTTCAGTTAATTCCGTCACTCTCAAAAAAAGATCGTAATCCTGTGAACCCTCAAAGCCGGGACGAAAGCCGCCAATCTGCTTCACTAAACTACGTCTGATAGCAGTTAGATGGCATAAATAATTAACCGACAAAAACATATCTGGAGACCAATCGGGTTTAAAAAAAGGATCAACATGTCGGCCGTTTTCCTCAATTTTGTCTTCGTCGGTATAAATTAAATCGAGATGACGATCTTTGTTTAGCAATTTAACTATCTCAAAAAGAGCATTAGGAAACAATTCATCGTCATGATCTAATAAACATATAAATTCTCCCTTACTGATGGCTAAAGCTGAATTAGAGCATAATGAAATATGGCCGTTTGTTTCCCTAAAAACATACTTTATTCTTGGATCGTGTTGAGCATAGGCCAGAATAGTTTCTCTGACCGATTGATCGGTTGAACAATCATCAGCCAAACACAGCTCCCAATGCTGATAACTCTGTTTTAGAACCGAATCCAAACATTTTTCCAAATATAAAATATTACTGTTATAAGTAGGGATAATAATACTAATTAAAGGCTGAAATTGAAAAATTGTCTTTTTTTCTCTAGTTAATTTTGTCGTTGATGGATAATGTTTCTTTAACCATATCTGATAATCGTCATTTATTTTATTAATATTATTAAGAACTTTTGACCTATAAAACAGTTTATTAGACACTGAATTAAATAAACCTTCTTCATTAATAGTCTTAAAATACTTTAAGAGATACTTTCGGGGATTTTTCCTTAAATTATGGTAAATTTGGGTAATTTTAAAATAATTGATTCTGATCATAATTAGGCTTATTCTATAATATCTAATATTATAACCCCAATACAACTATGACTATTTCCGCTATTATCGCTACTTTCAATGGTCTCGAACTTTTGCAAAAGTCTCTACCCAAGCTTCTCAAGGCTGTTCATGATATTGATTATGAAATTATCGTTGTCGACAACGGTTCAACTGATAACACCTGCCAATATCTAAATAATCTTAATTGTCATCAAATCCATTATTTACAGTTAGCCAAGAATTATGGTTTTGCCGGTGCCTCGGACCGAGGAGCCGAAATTGCTCGGGGTAAATATCTTTTTTTCATTAATAATGATTGTTACCTCCAAACCAATACCATTCAAAAGATGATTAACTATCTAGAAAAAAACAAAAAGATAGCAGCGGTCTCGCCCAAAATTATTGGCCGTTACCATCAAATACAAAATTTGGGTTATCTTGTCGATTTAAAAAAAGCAAGGGCTAAAGTTTTAACTGATGAAAAAGATCCAATTTTAGCCAATCCGCAACAATTCAATCAAAATATTTTTCAAACTGGTTATTTCTTTGGACTTCCAGCTACTTGTTTATTAATCCGCCGTAATATCTATCAAAAAATAGGTGGATTTGACCGACGATTTCATTCATATTTAGAAGATGTCGATTTATGTCTACGATTAGCCAAAAACAATTACCCCGTCCACACCTTGCTTGATTCAGTTTGTGTTCATGATCATTTGGCTACAGCCCGTAAAATGGGCCGATATAAACCCCGCCACGACTTTCAAAACTGGATAAGAATAATTATAAAAAATTATCCGATCAAGTTTATTCGGCAAAATTTTCTTTCACTTTTAATTGAGCGGATAAGAAACTTAAACGGTATTCTTAAAAACCATTATTGCTAAAACAACCATAATATACGGTGTAATATCAGCAGAAAATGAAGTGTTTATTTGTGTAAGAAATAAAAAAGATTGCTTATTTCTTTTTCTTAAGAACTATCCTGCCTTCCAGTACATCTTTGTTTAAAGTCGCATCTTCCCGTTTAAGCATAATTTCTTGATAGCCGACATGTACACCATTTTCATCAACGACTTCAACGAGACGAGTATAGTATGACGTATCATAGCAATCCCCATTCTTCAGAAGCTGTTCTGCTTCATAGGCAGTGTTCACGCGCCTCTTATATTCATCTTTAATATCCTGAAATACTCCACTTATTCCAATGTCCATTTCTTGCGTCTCGTGGGCAGCGAACGTTAATGCTTCAACCGTTGCGGCATAAAGCCAGTATCTAAGTTCTCGAGTCCATTCGCCATTTTTTACCTTTATCTGTGGAACTCGTTGAATAAATCTAGTAAATGCGTAGTTGAACTCTCCAAGATATGCGCCTTGGTATCCATATTTTTCACCCACTTCGTAAATCGCCAGAGCAAGATTAGATTCGGAACTCCCTTTAATTTCCCTGTATCCCGATAAATAGTCCGCCAATGAATGTGCAACATTAAGAAAAATGGATTTGTATACTTCAATCAAAGACAGATTGTCGTTTATTTTCCCAGCTGCTTCTCTTGCTAAAATCTCTACGACTTTATCAAGAATTTCCCTGTCTGTTGACTTTCCATTAGTTTTTTTACTAGGAACGTATGGCATCTATTTTTCCTCCTTCGTAGCACATTTATTTCGTTTGGTCAAAAAACTTTTCCTTTATCAGGAAATCATTAATGATAAATATTTCTGCGGCGATCCTAATATAATCCATTCCTGGTTTCATATGCTGATTATATCGTGTTTCTTCAAAAACGCTCTTCCAGAACCGGTAGAAACACTACTCTTATTATGTCGATCACCTTTTTTCTAGTTAGTCGATTTCGTCCAGGTAAAGAGCGCCAACTCGCTCAAAGTTATTCTTATAATCTTTTAAAACTTGCTCGATAAGTCCCTTTGGTCTAACATCTAGTTTTTCAATATCGTTGAGGTCTACTATGCCACCCACCATACTATTTATCCTTTTTCGGCTTACTAATGGTTTTCTTCAAAAACTCTTGCAGGGAGCTCTCTTTAATTCTCCACCAGCCGACCTTTGATGCTTTTAATCGGCCAGCCGAAAATCTTCCGAGCCAGAGGGATTAAAAGCAGTTTCCAAAGCAAGGGCCACATCCGAACCTGCCAAAATGGGCATAAATAAAGGGAAAAAGCGGTTTTTACCGCTCTCAATCCACAATGGCGGAGGGGGTGGGATTTGAACCCACGAGTCCCTTGCGGAACATGCGCTTTCCAGGCGCACGCCATGGACCAACTAGGCGACCCCTCCAGTCTTTGCCACATTATACCTAAAAATGCTAAAATAATAACTAAGGAGGTGGAAAATGGCTAAGCTGTTTTTGATAGTTATTGGTCTAGGGTTGATGCTGGTAGGTATCCTTGATTTAATTCCAAGTCTTGAATGGTTTCAGCAGCCTCTTTGGTTAGCGTGGATAGAAATCATTCTTGGAATTACCTTGGTTCTGACTTCAAATCCTAATCAATAACAGTATAATAATAGAATGAAAAGAGTTATTTGGGGAATAATAATTATTATTCTTGGGGGAGTATTTTTTAGGCCGCGTCAAGTTTTAGCAATAACTCCTTTACCTCAGCGATATTTCAATGAAAACGTTATTCTAATTGATCAAACCATCGACAATAACGTTATAACTGCTGGAGGAACAGTTACTATCGATAAAGATA
>Ga0209407_1004907_pt1 | contig 10695 bp, 11 predicted proteins | sample AD_JPNHG3_MetaG_FD_184410 | JGI IMG/M metagenome (GOLD analysis project Ga0209407, IMG submission 184410) | Active sludge microbial communities of municipal wastewater-treating anaerobic digesters from Japan - AD_JPNHG3_MetaG (SPAdes) (version 2) | ecosystem: Engineered > Bioreactor > Anaerobic... | reverse complement strand
AAGCAGGACAAGCTCATGCGGACCTCGGACTACTACGAGAAGGAGGGCGTCTTCCTGGACGCCTACTGCCTCAACCCCGTGACGGGCCGCAAGATGCCCATCTACGCCGCCAACTTCGTCCTGGCCGATTACGGCACGGGCTGCGTCATGGCCGTCCCCACCCACGACCAGCGCGACTTCGAGTTCGCCCAGAAGTACAAGCTTCCCCTGATCGTCGTCATCCAGGACCCGAAGAGGGCGCTCAACGTGGAGACCATGACGGAGGCCTACGTCGACGAGGGAATCCTGGTCAACTCGGGGCCCTTCGACGGGATGAGGAACACGGAGGCCATGGAGGCCATCGCGGCGCACCTGGAATCGATCGGGAAGGGAAAGAAGACGATCCAGTACCGCCTGCGCGACTGGGGGATCTCCCGGCAGCGTTACTGGGGCGCCCCGATCCCCGTCGTCTACTGCGACAAGTGCGGGACGATGCCCGTGGCGGAAGCGGACCTGCCCGTCGTGCTCCCGAAGGACGTGGAGTTCACCGGCGAGGGCGGCTCGCCCCTGGCCCGGGTCGATGCCTTCGTGCACACGACCTGCCCGGGCTGCAAGGGCCCCGCGAAGCGCGAGACGGATACGATGGACACCTTCGTGGAGTCCTCCTGGTACTTCGACCGCTTCGCCTCGCCCCATTGCGACGTCAAGCCCGGCCTCGACCGCAAGGCCATGGACTACTGGCTCCCCGTGGACCAGTACATCGGGGGGATCGAGCACGCCATCCTGCACCTGCTCTACTCGCGGTTCTACACGAAGGTGCTGCGGGACTTCGGCGTGCTGGGCATCGACGAGCCCTTCACGAACCTCCTCACCCAGGGCATGGTCTGCAAGGAGACGACGAAGTGCCCCGAACACGGGTTCCTCTACCCCGACGAGGTCGAGGCGGAGACGTGCAAAAAGTGCGGCAAGCCCGTCGTCATCGGCAAGACCGAGAAGATGTCCAAGTCGCTCAAGAACGTCGTCGACCCCGACTACCTCATCGAGAAGTACGGCTGCGACACGGCGCGGATGTTCTGCCTCTTCGCCGCGCCCCCGGAGAAGGACCTCGAGTGGAGCGACCAGGGCGTGGAAGGGTCCTTCCGGTTCCTGGGCCGGGTGTGGCGGCTGGCCGTGGACTACCTGGAGGATCTCCAGGGAGCCGGGCCCCTGACGGGGCCGGAGGACCTCGCCGAGGACTTCAGGAAGCTGCGCAGAAAGACGCACCAGACGATCCGGAAGGTGACGTCGGACATCGAGGACCGTTTCCACTTCAACACGGCCATCAGCGCCGTCATGGAGCTGGTCAATCTCGTCTACCAGCTCCCGAGGCCCGGGAAAGAGGACAAGGCGGCCCTGGCGGTCATCCGGGAGGCCGTCGAGACCGTGGTCGTCCTGCTGGCGCCCATCGTGCCCCACATCACGGAAGAGCTGTGGGAGATGATGGGAAACAAGGGGTCGCTCACGGCCGTGCCCTGGCCCTCCTATGACCCGCAGCTCGCTTCGGAGGAGGAGCTGACGATCGTCGTCCAGGTCAACGGGAAGCTGCGCAGCCGCATCACCGTCAGCGCCGACGAGTCGGAGGAAAAAATCAAGGAGATGGCCCTCGCAGACGAGAAGACGAAGAAGTTCCTCGAGGGCATGCAGGTCGTCAAGGTCATCACCGTGCCGAGGAAGCTCGTGAATATCGTCGTCAAGTGACGACGGATGACAGGTGACAGGTGGCAGGTGACAGGGCAAGAACAGTGGGGAAAGCCGCCCTTTCGCGGACGGCCGGGAAGCTGACGGGTCTGCTGCTCGCGTTCACGCTCCTCATCACGGCGGGGTGCGGGTACCGGTTTTCGCCCGGGGGCGAGTGGCTCGACAGCGGGATCCGGACCGTCTTCATCGACAACGTCGTCAACTCGACGAGCGAGCCCCTCGTGGAGGTCTACGTCCGGGGCGGCTTCGAGGATCAGTTCAGGAAGAGCCCCCGATTCCGGCTGGCCGACAGCCGCGAGGCGGCCGATGCCGTTCTGAAGGGCACGATCACTTCCCTGTCCGCGGCCCCCGTCGCGTTCGACCGGTACGACAAGGCGTCGGAGAGCCGCGCGGTCATGGTGCTGAATCTCTCATTCGAGGAGCGCAGGACGGGCAAGACGCTCTGGAGCGTGGCGAACTTCTCGGGCAACGAGAGCTACCGCATCGACCAGGCCAACCCCAACGCCACGGCGACCAGCAGGCAGGCCGCGCTGCAGAAGCTCTCCTCCGACATGGCCGAGAAGGCCTACCGGAACCTGATGTCGGGCTTCTAGGGCCGCCGCGCGGCAGGCGCCGGAAGTTCAGAAGATCGGAAGACAGCAAGAGCGGACAGAAAAAAGCCTGAAGGATTTCGCCTTCAGGCTCTTGCTTTTTCCGCGCCTCAAATGTCTCCCGCAATCATGCTTTTTTAAGGGCGTTGACCTTCTGGGTCAGGCGGGAAACCTTTCGGGAAGCGTTGTTCTTGTGATAGACGCCCTTGGAAGCGGCCTTCTTGATGACCCGGATGGCGCTCTTGAGGGCCTTCTCGGAACTCTCCGGGTCCTTGCCCTCCAACGCAGCGAGGACTTTCTTGATCTCGGTCTTCGTCTGCGATTTCACGGCCGCGTTGCGGGCCTTGCGCTTCTTGTTCTGCCGGTCCCTTTTTTCCGCCGAACGATGGGTAGCCAAACGCGTGTCCTCCTTGCGGGTACAATTGGAAAGCTGTCTTAATACATAAGTTTGCAGGCACTGTCAAGCCTAAAAGAATGTGCCTCACAGGACCCTTGCGAGGGTGAAGACCCCGAGGGCGCCCAGCAGCCCGAGCATGACCCTGCGGTAGCCTTCTTCCCTGAATCTGCCGTACAGGAGCGAACCGGCCCACGTCCCGGCCAGGAGGGTGGGGATCGTGACCAGGAAAAGCACGATGACCCGGTGCGTCGTCAGGCCCCCGGCGGCGTGGAAGACGCCGATGAGCAGGCCCGAGACGACGAAAAACCCCTGCAGGGTGACCTTGATCTGGTCCTTCGTCCAGGCCTGGAGGGAGGTGTAGACGATCACCGGCGGGCCCGAGGCGCTGATGGCGCCCCCGAGGCCGCCGGCGAGGAAACCGAACACATAGGCCCAGCGGCCGGACCATTTCCCGATCGGCAGCTTGCAGAGCAACCCGTAGAGCGCATAGGCCAGGAGTACCACGCCCAGAACGGCCTGGACGTGCGCCGGGTCCATCCGCTTGAGGACCCAGACACCGACGGGGATCCCCGCGCAGGCACCGGCCAGCAGCGGCCGGATCCTGCCCCATTCCCAGTGCGCCCGGAGCTGGACGATGAGGATCACCGTGAGGATCACGCCCATGAGGTTGACGAGGGGGATCGCCTCGCGGATGTCCAGAAAGAGCACCATGAGGGGCAGCGACAGCAGGACGGAGCCGAAGCCGGAGAGGCCCTGGATGAACCCGGCCAGGAACGCGACAACGGTCAGGTAGAAATAGACGTCCGCCAAGGGGCTCCTTTCGTTGCTCCGGTCCCCTCGTGACGATTCGCTTTGCGACCGGGCCGGTTTCTGGTAGGATCGCCGCATCATAGAGGAAGCGGTTGCTTCCTGTCAACCGAGGCTGCCATGTCCGCAAACGTTTATTATCATCTCATTCAGACTCGCTTCCGTCCGGCCGCCATCATCTGGAGTGAAAAAGGGCGGGGGCCCCGGGTGGTGCGGATTTTTTTCCCCGCCGTTTTCGGCATCATCGGCGGAACCTTCCCGGGAGCCGAGAGGAAATCCAACAGTGCTGTCAGCAGACTCGGCGAGGACCTGATTGCCTTCACGGAAGGCAAGCCGGTCTCCTTCGATACCGCCCTGCTCGACATGGACCGTGCGACGCCCTTTCAACGGAAGGTGCTGGCGGCGCTCGCAGCCATTCCACGGGGGAAGGTCATGAGTTACGGGCGTGTCGCGGCGAAAACAGGCTCTCCCGGCGGGGCGAGGGCCGCCGGCCGGGGCTGCGGGAGGAACCCTTTCCCCCTCGTCTACCCCTGCCACAGGGTGATCCGGGCGGACGGCTCGCCGGGAGGCTTCTTCGGCGGGCTCACGCTCAAGAGGGCCCTGCTGGAAATGGAGGGGATTCGTTTCGACAAGGGCGGAAAGGTCCTGCCGGAATACATCCTCTGCTGAGGGGCATCAGGCTCCCCTGGCCGCCCTTTGGGCCTTCGGGACTTTCTGGACGGCCATGTTGTCCCTGTGGATGACCTCGTCGTAGTGCTTGTAGCCGAGGACCTGCTCGATCTTCGAGGACTTGAGGCCCTGGATCTTGTGCAGCTCCTGGGCGTTGTAGTTGACGAGGCCCTTGGCGATGGCCTTCCCGTCGGGGCCGATCACGAGGACCGGGTCGCCCACGGCGAATTCCCCCTCCACCCGCTCGATGCCCGAGGGCAGCAGGCTCTTGCCGTTCTCCACGATGGCCCTCCTCGCGCCCTCGTCGACGAAGAGCTTCCCCCGGGAACGCAGCGTGAAGGCGATCCAGTACTCCCGGCTCGAGAGGCATTCCGTCATCGGGACGAAGAGGGTCCCCACGTCCTTGCCCGAGAAGATCTCGCCGAGGATCCCCTTCTTTTTCCCCCGCGCGATGATGTAGGGAATCCCGCAGGCCGTGACCTTGCGGGCCGCCAGGACCTTGCTCCGCATCCCGCCCATGCCGGTGGGGTCCGTCTCGGCCGTGGCCATGGACTCGATCTCGTCGGTGATCTCGCGCACCACCCCGATCAGTTTCGCTTTTTTCACCCCCGGGGCCTTGGGGTTGCGGTCGAAGAGCCCCTCCGTGTTCGTCATGCTGATGACGAGGTCCGCCTCGGTGATGTTGGCCACCATCGCGGCAAGGTGGTCATTGTCGCCGAACTTGATCTCGTCGACGGCGACGGTGTCGTTTTCGTTGATGATGGGGATGACATGCCACTCCATGAGGGTGGACAGGGTGTTCTTGACGTTGATGAAACGCTTGCGGTCCGTCAGGTCTTCCATGGTCAGCAGGATCTGGGCCACGTACAGATCGTGCTTGCCGAAGGCCGTGGAGTAGACGCGCATGACGCGGCTCTGCCCGATGGCGGCGCAGGCCTGCTTTTCCGGCATGCTCTTGAGCTTCCCCGAAAACCCCATGCGGTGTTTCCCCGACGCGATGGCCCCGGAGGTGACGATGACGATCTGGTAGCCCTTCTTGATCAGCCCCGCCATCTCGTCGACGAGCTGCTGGATGATGTCACGGTCGAGGCCGTCGCTGCCCGTGAGAACGCCCGTACCGATTTTCACGATGACCCGGCGCACGCCGGCCAGGATCTTCTTGCGCTCAGTGCTCATGCTTTCCCCATGCACTCTGTTGCAATTTCTTCACAACCGCCGCGATCAGGGCCTCGACGCCTTCTCCCGTAACTGCTGAAATTCCGAAGACTTCTATCCCCTTTTCCCGAAAGAAGTCAATTTCTTTTTTCATCCGTTCCCGCGTTTCGGGCAGATCCATCTTGCCGATCGCCACGACCTGCGGCTTTCTCGCCAGGGCCGGGTCGTAGAGCTCGAGTTCCCGGTTGATCGTTTCGAAATGGTTCCACCCGCTGACGGGCGCCTCGCCGGAAATATCGAGAAGGTGGATCAGGACGGCCGTCCGCTCCACGTGCCGCAGAAACCGGGTCCCGAGACCGACGCCCCGGTGGGCCCCCTCGATGAGGCCGGGGATGTCGGCGATCACGAAGGTGCCGAAATTCTTGTACTGCACGACGCCGAGGTTCGGGGTGAGCGTCGTGAAGGGGTAGTCGGCGATCTTCGGTTTCGCCGCCGAGACCCGGGAGATCAGGGTCGACTTGCCGGCATTGGGGTACCCGATGACCCCGACGTCGGCCAGCAGTTTCAGCTCGAGGCGGATCCAGCGCTCTTCGCCCTGCTCGCCCGGCTGGGCATAGCGGGGCGCCCGGTTGGTCGACGTGGCGAAAAAGGCGTTTCCCCGGCCGCCCCGGCCGCCCCTCGCCACGATGACGCGCTGGCCGTCCTCGACGAGGTCCGCCAGGACCTCCCCCGTTGCGTCATCGGCGACGATCGTCCCGACGGGCACGGGGATCACGACATCCTCGGAGTTGCGGCCCGTGCGGTCGCTGCCCTCGCCGTGGCCCCCGTGGCGCGCCACGTGGTGCTGCTGAAACTTGAGATCCAGCAGGGTCCGGTGGCTTGCCGAGGCCACGACGACCACGTCGCCGCCCTTGCCGCCGTCGCCCCCGTTGGGGCCGCCCCGGGGGACGTACTTCTCCCGCCGGAAGCTCACGCACCCGCGGCCCCCGTCGCCTGCCTTGACATAGATCCTGGCCTCGTCGACGAACTTCAAGAATCTGCCCTTGCAAAGAATCTCTTCCCGAGAATTCCGGCTGCGGGACTCGATGCCAACAAAAAGGCCCTCGATCGATCACCGAGGGCCTGGAGAATCTGATTCACGCCGGGTTGTGCGTCTCGGGGAGCCCGGGAAGGCTAGGACGCGTAAACGCTGACCTTCTTGCGGTCCTTCCCGAAGCGCTCGAATTTCACGACGCCGTCGATCTTGGCGAAAATCGTATAATCCTTGCCGATGCCGACGTTGCGTCCCGGGTGGATCTTCGTGCCGAGCTGGCGGATGAGGATGGAGCCTGCGCTGACGGCTTCGCCGCCGTAGACCTTGACCCCCCTTCGCTGGGCGTTGCTGTCTCTGCCGTTGCGGCTGCTGCCCTGGCCTTTCTTGTGTGCCATCGTTCCACGCTCCTGAAGCTGATTAAAGCGATATTTCCTTGATCCGGACCTCGGTGAGAGGCTGCCGGTGCCCCGTCTTCTTCAGAAACCCCTTGCGGCGCTTCTTCTTGAAGATGATGATCTTGGGCCCCTTGCCCTGGTGGACGATCTCGCCGACGACCCTGGCGCCCTCGACCACCGGGGTGCCCACGCGGGTCTGGTCCTCTTTCGACACCAGGAGGACCTCCTCGAAGACGACGGTGTCGCCCTTGAGGCCTTCGAGCTTTTCCACCCTCAGGACGTCCCCCTCGGAGACCCTGTGCTGTTTTCCGCCCGTTTTGATGACTGCGTACATGTCCGGTTCCTTGAAGGGAAATTGAAAACAGCAATTATAGGGATTCAACGCTGTTTGTCAACAACTTTTATCGGCCCGGTGCCGCGGCCTTTTCCCGTGCGCGGGGGCCCGATGCTCCCTTCTAACATTTTTCCACGGAATTTGCATGCCTCATCTTGACAACGTCAGCGAAAGGACCGCGAATCGATGCCCAAAATACCCGTCGAGCAGCTCAGGCCGGGCATGAAGCTGGCCCGGCCCCTGGAGAATACCTCGGGCATGGTCCTCATGGCCGCGGGGACCGAACTGACGGAGGCCCGCATCTCGAAGATCGAGAACATGGGCGTCGACAGCGTCTACATCGACGGACCGTCCCGGCCCGCGCGGCCGAAAGAGGAACTCCTCGCCGCCCTGGAGGAGCGATTCCGAAAGGTGGGGGGCAACCCCCGGATGGCGCTCCTCAAGAAGGCGGTCCAAGAGCATATCGAGGCGATGTATGGCTGAGATGGACCCCAGAGCCCTCCGGAGCCGGGTGGAGAACATCAGCACCATTCCCACGATCCCCAGCGTGCTGAAGCAGCTGTCGACGATCATCGAGAATCCAAAGATTTCTCTCAATGAAATCAGCTACTTCGTATCACAGGATCCGGCCCTGACCACCAAGATCCTCCAGATGGTGAACTCGGCCCTCTACGGGTTCCCGGGCCGGATCTCGTCGGTCAACCACGCCGTCATGCTCCTGGGTCTCAACGTGGTGAAGGGGCTGCTGCTGAGCGTGTCGGTCTTCGAGATCATGCACAAGGCCATGATCGGCCTCAGGGAGCACTCCATCGGGGTCGCCATCGCCTCGAAGGTCCTGGGCCGCATGAAAGGCCTCAAGGAGCCGGAGGAGGTCTTCGTGGCGGGGCTGCTGCACGACGTGGGCAAGGTCATCCTCACCCTCGTCTGGCCCGAGGAGTACGACCGGACGGTCAAGGAGGCCGAGGCGGCGGGGATCGCCATCTTCGACGCCGAGCGCGGCCGCTTCTCCGAGACCCATGCCGCCGTGGCGGGCTGGCTGGCGGAAAAATGGCACTTCCCCCGGAAGCTCTGCGAGTGCATCGCAAACCATCACCGTCCCCAGGGCTCCTCCCTGGCGTCTCTCGAGACGGCCATCGTCCACACGGCCGACGTGATCGTGAAGGCCCGGGGCATCGGGTATTCGGGCGACCGCCTCGTCCCCGAGGTCAATCCCGGGGCCTGGGACACCCTCGGCCTGTCGGAGGCGGACCTGAGGGAAATCCTCAAAGAGCTCGAGGATTCCGTCGAGCAGACCGAGGAGGAGTTCAGGTCCTGACCGTACGGCCGGGGTCGGGTCCCGCGATCCGCATTGGATTCGCCTCGGAGGCAGCCTCGCGGAAACCGGGGGAGCAGGGATGAGGAAGAGCGGACAGGACAAGATCTTTCATCCCCCCCGATCTTCCGCTCTTCACGGCTTCCTCACTTCATGATTTCGAATCGCCGGCCCGTCGAGCGGCCCGATGGAAGGAGAAGCGGCGCGACATGAAAACCGTGATCGTCATCTCCCGCGACATGGGGCTCACGAGCACCGTGGAGAACCGGATCCGTCACGGCTACCGGGTCATCCTGTTCGACCGCATCCAGTCGGCCATGGGACTGATCTGCAGCACGAGCCCGCCGGACCTGGTCGTCCTCGACGTGGACCCGAAGGACCTCGTCTCCGTCGGCGCCCTGAGCCAGCTCAAGGAGGACCCCATGTTCCGCAACCTCACGGTGCTGGCCGTGCTGGGCGACGAAGACGCCTTCACCCCGGGGGACTCCCTGCTGTTCGAGGATTACATCTGGCGGCGGGCCCTGGACCGGGAGATCCTGCGGCGGGTCAATCTGTGCATCCTGCGCTCGGAGCGGATCGTGGAGATCAACCCCCTGACGCGCCTGCCCGGCAACATCTCCATCAACCGGGAGATCCAGGAGCGCCTCGACCGGGGAGAGGCCTTCGCGCTGGCCTGGGCCGATCTGGACCAGTTCAAGCCCCTCAACGACAAGTACGGCTTCTCCCGGGGCGACGACATCATCCGCATCACGGGGCGGCTCATTCTCGGCGCGGTGAAGGACAAGCAGCGGGAGCGCAGCTTCGTGGGGCACATCGGGGGCGACGACTTCGTCTACATCATGAGCCCCGAGGGCATCGAGGCCGCCTCGCAGGAGCTGGTGACCACCTTCGACCGGATCATCCCGGGCTTCTACGACGCCGAGGACCGCGAGAGGGGCTGCATCCAGTCGGTGGACCGCCAGGGCGCCGCACGGACCTTCCCGCTCACCAGCATCTCCATCGGGATCACCGACACGTCCGCGGGGCCCTTCAGCCACTTCGGCGAGATGACGGAGCGGGCATCGGAGATGAAGAAGTACGCCAAGCAGTTCCCGGGAAGCTGCTTCAAGTGGGACCGCCGGAGAGGCTGACCGGCGACCTTCAGCCCTCGTCGCTCTCCAGGATCGTCCGCGTCTTGACGACCCGCAGGCCCCGGAGTCCCTCGTCGTCCAGCCCGAGGGCCAGGCCGAGGATGTCGGCCGGCCTCGCGGTCCGGCCTTCGTCAAACCGGAGGACGATCTCCAGGGAGCCGGCGCCGCGATCCAGGGCAATCCCCTCCACGTAGGGGCGCACGTCCTTGCGCGAAACCCCGCCCTTGCCCTCTCGCTCCACGATGACGGACGGCAGCGCCAGGAAACGGGCGATGCGCTGCTCCAGGTCCTCCCCGCAAAGCTCGGGGGGCAGGGAAACGCGGTAGCGAAACCCTCTGACGATCTTCGCCACGGGCGCCTCGCCGCTTTCGAGGCGCTCGATGCGCCGGACCTCGAGGCCCCGGGGCAGCGCCGCGTTGATCCTCCCCGCAGCCTCCCGGGCGTCGCCGATGACGCCCTCGAGCTGGATGTCGGCGAACTCCTCGAGGCTCTCCATCCCCACGGCCGTGGCAAAGGGGAAGGAGATTTTCGGGTGCGGGTGGAACCCCTCCGAGTACCGAAGGGCGAGGCCGCTTCGCTTGACGGCCCGGGTCAGCGCCGAGGAGACCTCGAGATGGGAGAGGAACCGCGACATCCCCGTCTTGGCGAAGACGAGCCGCCAGCGCGAAACCGGGGGCGCGCCGGCCGCCGGAGCCGCATCGGCGGCGGGGGCCGGGCGGTCCGGGACCCCCTCGGCCTCCCGGATGACGACGAGCGAGCCGTCGCAGACCCCGCAGCCCCGGCAACCCTCGCGGCGGCAGTCGGGGGTCGGCTCGCCCCGCAGGGATTTTTCGTATTCCGCAAGCAGGAATGCCCTGTCGAGCCCGGCATCGACCATCTCCCAGGGCAGGGGTTCCGCCGTGCCCCGGCCGCGCAGGTGTTCCTCGAGGCGGATGCCCGATCGCCGAAGGGCTTCCTCCCAGCGCTCGAAGAGGAAACGGTCGCTCCACCCGTCGAATCGGGCGCCGAGCGACCAGGCCTTTTCCACGAGGTCGGCGAGCCGCTCGTCGCCCCGCGAGAAGAGCCCCTCCAGGAGGCTCATCCGGGCGTCGTGCCACTTGAAGCTGATGTTGCGGTTCGACAGCCGTCGCTTGAGGTGTCCCTGCGCGGCCAGCGTC
>Ga0209407_1004905_pt1 | contig 10701 bp, 7 predicted proteins | sample AD_JPNHG3_MetaG_FD_184410 | JGI IMG/M metagenome (GOLD analysis project Ga0209407, IMG submission 184410) | Active sludge microbial communities of municipal wastewater-treating anaerobic digesters from Japan - AD_JPNHG3_MetaG (SPAdes) (version 2) | ecosystem: Engineered > Bioreactor > Anaerobic >... | reverse complement strand
TACTTGTCCGAAATGAGGTGGACTGATACAATTAATTGTAATTATAGACAAAATCCATTAAAATTATGCCATCCTCTAAAGTTTATTTCATCATCCTTAATTTTAATGGCTACGCTGATACTGTAGAGTGTCTTGAGTCTTTGCGTCGTTTAAAGAATCAAAATTTTCAAGTTATTTTAGTAGATAATGCTTCGGGTAATGACGAGGGGGCTCGTTTGGCGGCGGAATTTCCTAAATATATCCATATTTTAAATGAGAAAAATAGTGGTTTTGCTGGGGGTAATAATATTGGCGTGGCTAGGGCTCTACAAGAGGCTGATTGTAACTATCTTTTTTTCTTAAATAATGATACGACCGTTGAGCCAGATTTATTGGATCAGTTATTGGCCGTGGTTGATAATCCTCAAAATCAATCTTATGGATTTTTTCAGCCTAAGATGATTAATTATTTTCAGCGTGAGTTAATAGATTCCGCTGGCCTAGATTATAGCCGGAATGGGCTTGTATTTGCTCACGGCGGTAATCAACCGGTTGAGCATTATAATGAAAATCAAGAAGTATTGGGTTGCTGTGGTGGCGCTTTCTTGTGTCGCCGCCAAGCCGTAGAGGACTTATGGCATCAAGCTGGCGATTTTTTTGCCGAAGACTTTTTTGCTTATTATGAAGATTTAGATGTCTCATTGCGTTTACAATGGGCTGGTTGGCGGGCTTTATTGGTGGCTACGGCAGTCGTTTATCATAAGGGAGGACAAACTGCCAAGAAGTTTTCGGCTCTCAAGGTTTTTTGGCCCAATCGCAATGTTTGCTGGGTGACTATTCGCAATTGGCCATTAGTAGATATTTTAAAAAATTTTCATTGGCTGTTACTAGGGCAGATTGGTATGGTAGTTAATGCTTTTTTGCGTCGTGGCAAGTTAGGTTGGTGGGCGATTAAGGCTAAAATTGAGGCTATGCAGGGTGTATCTAAGATGTGGCACTATCGAGCGGCTATTCAGACCGATCGGTCTAATTGGTTAAAAATTAAAAAATTAATGATTTTTAAGTGGCGTCCATAATTATATGAATTATCAACAATTACGTCGTCAAAGCTTTTTTCAATTGCAGAAGCCTAATTTTTCAGAAATTTTAGCTGTTCTCACTGCTGATAAAAAGTATAATTTTTTAAGAAATCAGGCGACCCAAATTAACTATATGCAGTTTTGCATTTATGCTAGAAACTTCTGCCGACAATATTTTGGTACAGAGAAAGTGCAAGTTTTAGACTGGGGTTGTGGCCTTGGTCATAATTCAGTTTTATTATATGATCTTGGTTTCAGGGTTTGTGCTAGTGACATTATAGATTGTCCACCCGATCAACTGCCCCCTCTGACGATTAGGCCAATAGATTATATCGTCCTGCATCATCAGTCTCAACTACCGTTTGATGATCAGTCTTTTGATGCTGTTTTTAGCTTTGGCGTTTTAGAACATGTACCTAATGAAGCCGCTTCTTTATTAGAGATACATCGTATTTTGAGGCCTGGCGGTCTATTTTTTTGTTTTAACTTACCTTATTCCTATTCTTGGGGGCAAAGGTTTGTTCATCTGCGAGGCCACTATTATCATGACCGGCTATATAAAGAGTCCTACATAAAGCGCATTTTACCTCAATATGGCTATAATTTATTAGATCTTTGGCATCTTATGCTTTTTCCTAAAATATCTATTAATTATGGGCGGTTTAGTCCAGTTATGGAGCATATTGATCAATTACTAATTAATTATACGCCATTGCGTTATTTGGCGACCAGCTTAAATTTTACTGCCTCTAAAAAGTAGGATGCAAAAAAGTTATGCATTTTTTAGAATTAGCTAAGTAGCAATTTGGTTGATTTGTTGGCAGGTCAGGATTGTGGTAAAATAAATATATAGTATTTTATAGTTTAATTTCAGGTTTATTTTGTTTTTTTATATTTGAATAATCATGCTAGCATATTATCTGTTTTAAATTTTTTAGCAAGTTAGATTGGAGATTTTTACCTTATTATTACAGGTGATGCCCTAAATAGCCAGACTCGTTTAAGTAAATAATTTTTTAATTTATCAGCCGCAATAAAAGACAATTTTAGTTTTTAGAGGACAAAAATATTAAAGTATGCTCGAGCTACATTGATGTTGTTGCTATAATAGATTCACTAGGTGATAAAGATAAGTTAATACTTAAATGAAAACTTTAGCCGTAGAATCAATGCCTAAAATTCTAGTTGTCCACTCCTCGGGAATTAAAAGCGGAGGAGAGGTCATTTCTTTATCTATTTATCAGGGACTTAAAGATACATTTAATTTTGCTTTTTTCATACCCTGTTCACCATCTAAAGATCAATTTTCTTGTTCAGCTCAGTTATTTTATTCAAAAAATGAAAATCTCTTTGCGGTTTTTTGGAATTTACGTCAAGCCATTTTGCAATGGCGTCCCGATATAGTGCAAGCTCATGGTACTAGGGCTGCTCTTTTTGTAAAGTTGGTTAAATTGAGTTTGCGGCATTATCATTTTAAATTTATCTATACAGTACATGGATTTCATTTGGCCCACAAAAAACATTTATTAGATCGTATTGCTTTTTTTATAGAGAAGCTTACTAATCGGCTGGTGGATGTTATTGTTTGTGTTGGCCAAGATGATTATAGGTTGATGAATAAAGTTATGAAAGGCCGGGGTCCTAAGATAATGTTAATCAAAAACGGAGTTATATCTATCCGACCGCGACACGATAAAGATTTAGAACAGTTACGTCAGCATAGTAAATATTTAGTAATGACTATTTGCCGATTGCATTATCAAAAAAATGTGGCTAACCTTATTGAAGCTTTTCAATTTCTGGATAATAATTTTAATTTAGTTATTATTGGCGATGGCCCCCAGTTAAGTTCATTGCAACGTTTGACCCACGATTTAAAATTATCAGAACGTATATTTTTTGAAGGTAATAAACCAGACGCTTCTTCTCTAATTCATTATTGCGATGTTTTTTGCCTGTCTACGCACTGGGAGGGTTTGCCGTTAGTGTTACTGGAAGCTATGTTGTCTAAAGTGCCGGTAGTAGCCTCTAATGTTCATGGTGTCAGGGAAATAGTTCGTGACAATGTTACCGGGTGGTTGTTTAAGGCAGAGGACGCCCAAGAATTATCTCATAAAATTATACAGGCAGTTTCTGATAGTAGTGCTAGGGACTATATAATAGAAAAAGCCTATGAATTAGTTCTTGCAGAGTACAACATTGAACAGATGATAGATGGTTATAAAAAACTTTATAAGTCTGTGCTTTAGCTCTTTTTATAGTTATTTTTAGTTATGTTAAAACTTAAACGCCATATTAAGTTGTGGCACAAATTTATTGCTAACTATACTTATCTAAAGGTAAGTCCTAGACGGTTAGTTATTAAACTATTTAAGGGCTGCTGGTTTCTAATAACCTGGCCCTTTGAATTGCTGGGCGATATATTAATCTGGCCCCGACCAATTAAACACATTGTGGATCATCCCAAGATTTTAATTATTAAAGTAGACCAATTAGGTGATTTATTATTTTCTACCTTTTTATTACCTATTATTAAAGAAGCTTATCCAGCAAGCTCTATTGATTACTTAATTCATCCGCACGGTCAGGCTATTTTAGACAATAATCCAGCGATTAGACAGGTATATTATTGGCAAGATTTATTGCTACAAAATATTCCTGGCCGGCAAAAAATGAAATTAGGAAAGCGTACCCGGCAATTCTTAGCGACTGGTTATCGTAATTTTAAGAGCTGGCTAGCCCTGCGCCATGAGCATTATGACATAGTTATTAACGCTCGCGCTTTTTGGCCAAGCTGTAATTGGCCATGGCGGGGACTGGGTCATTATCTTATCGCTTTTGACATCAGTCAGGCCAGTTATTTAGCTAATTATTTAGCTGATTATAATTTACGGGCGCAAGAGTGGGAGAACTATCTTAATTTGTTAAAGCCGTTACACATTAAAGAAGAAATTCTTAAAAAATATGAGCCACGGGGACAATTTTTTAATTTTGTTCCTGCCCCGCAAAAACCAACTGTTCCTTATTGGTGTTTATCGCCGGTATCATTTGATCCTGAAAGAACCTGGTCACCAAGTTTATGGCTGTCTTTTATTCAGATATTTCTAGATAATTTTTCTGATAATTCTTTGGTAATAACCGGTCTAGCTAACCAACAGGACTGGCTGGCAGCCATAACTCAGCCCTTAAACAATAATGACAGGGTTATTACTTTAACTAATTTATCCCTACCGCAGTTAGCTGATTTATTAAAAGATAGTCAAGGGTTAATAAGTCTTGATTCTTTTAATGTCCATTTAGCGATAGCCCTAAATAAGCCAGTTTTTTGTCTTGTTAATAGCCGGCTTTTTTATGTGCCGGGATTAAGTACTAATCATCTAGTTGATGGCCGTTGTATGATTCCTTTATTGCCTAACGTGGTGCTTAATGATCTATTAACCACTACTCCCGAGCAGTTAAGCAGTCAAATTAAAAAATATTGTAGCTAAAATTATAAATTAGCGAGGGTATAATTATTAGCAGCAAATTCATATTGTCCCAGGGGAAATTTTGGTATTTTTATTTTATAAAATCGTATCATTTCAGCCTTTTTATCATCTCATTTTGAGACGATAATTGTCAAGAAATGATTATTTGCCACCTCGTGATAATACTGTGGCAATAGTTTTTAGAATAATAGTTAAGTCTAGATAGATAGAGCAATGTTTTAGATAATAGAGGTCGTATTGGAGTTTTTTGTAGGTGTCTTCCAGCGACGGGGAGTGATATTCACCCGAGACCTGGTCCCAGCCAGTAACACCCGGTTGAATTAAATGGCGGATGTTATAAAAAGGAATTTGACGGGCTAATTCTTGGACTATTTCTGGCCGCTCTGGCCGTGGTCCAATAAAGCTCATTTCGCCTCTTAAAATATTAATAAATTGTGGTAATTCATCTAATCTGGTTTGTCTTAAGAAGCGGCCTACCGGAGTAATCCGCTTATCATGGTCGCCGACTGGTTGGAAATTATTATCTTCTACCTTCATCGTCCGGAATTTATAAATTATGAAGGGCTTACTATCTCGACCGACTCGCTGTTGCTTAAAAATAATCGGGCCGTGGCTCGTCATTTTAATGAGCGGGACAATAATTAGCCAAAGCGGTAAAGTAATAATAAAGCCAAGAGCAGCGATGATAAAGTCACTGCCTCGTTTCAGGGCTAGATACCAGCGTTTATCTACTAAATTAAGATTTTCGAGAAACCAAGATTGGCCAATGGCATTTATTGGCACCTTGCCCGTTAATTGTTCATAGAAAGTTGGCAGAGTTAGATAGGTTAGTTTAAGCGGCAGAAGGTCAAAGAGAATTTGGTTTACCTGATTATCTGCCCGGTACCGTTCAGCAATAATAATAGTATTGATATGATCATTAATGATAGCTGGCATTAGTTTATCTGGGTCACTAATAATTTCCCAGCTAGCCATAGATTGTTGGGGTGGCTCATAGTCAAAGAGGAGCTTAGGATTATAGCCAAGGTGAGGGGCAGTATTTAATACTTGCCATAATTCTTCAGCCATTTGATCGTAGCCAATTAGGAGAACATTATTGCGCGGTAGGGCATGACGTAGATTGTGACGCCAGAGATGACGCCAAGTAAGAAAAGCCAGAGTATAGATGCCGGTAAAAATGGCCAGATTAGTTTTAGGAGTAATCCGCGCTTGGGGCCAGAGATAAAAAATGATTAGCGACAAGATAGCGGCAGTAGCAATAGCCCTGAGGACTCGCTCGGTAAAGCGTGGTCCTTTGGCGAGAACATTAAGGTTATATAAATTGGCAATATAGAAAATGAGGAGCCACAAGACGAAGATCCAACTAAAAACTATTAGATGGTCATGCCAGATATTTGGTTCTGGCCAATGCTGGCGTCGGATCACTAAGGTAAGAAATAAGCTTAGATATAATAATAACCAATCACCGAGGAGGAGACTGATTTGTCTAATTTTGCCTTTTATGGTCATATAATTTTATTATAATCATCATACACAAAAAAGCAAGAAGAATTTGTTTAATGTTCCCTCAAAATGATATTTATTTAGTCGTTTAGATTTCATCTTAAAAATTGCTTTATTGTTAGCCAAAAAAAAATATTTGCTCAAGTTGTCAATTTAGATTATAATAATGGCAGTAAGCTAGCTTAACCCCCAATTTATGATTTGCACTAGGTGCAATCGCCAGATGCCGGATGATAGTACTGTCTGCCCTCACTGTGGTCAGCCAGTAGTTCCTCCCGAGCAAATTATGAAGGAAATTAAAGTCCGTCGTCTGCAGCGTTATTTATTTTATACCATCGTCATTTTAATTGTTATTGTCGCAGTGGCGATTATGGTGCGGATTTATAACAATAATACCAAATTGGTATTAGAAATTAGCCAGGTTAAACAAAGTCTAGAGGGAGCACAGGGTGAGTTGACAGCGGCTCAAAGCGAATTAGAGCAGAAGAAGCAAGATTTAGCTAAGATACAGGCTGAATTAGCGGAGAGTGCTCGTAAGATGGAAGCGGCTGATAGTCAACTTAAAGAAAAAACCACGGCGTACCAGAATTTATTAACAGAAAAGACGGCCCTAGAGCAAGCCAGTGAGCAGTGCCGTATGAATTTGAATCTAGCTGATGCCAATATCTATGGCTTGATTGTTAAGTTGGGTGTAGGAGTAACTAATAAAAATTTAATGAGCATTCCCTTGGCTGATGCTAATCTGGGTGGTGAAGATAGTGATGGTGATGGTTTATCTGATACCATTGAACGTTCGCTTGGTAGTGATCCCAATAAGGCGGATACTGATGGTGATGGCTATGACGATAAAAGTGAATGGTTGCACGGTTATAATCCTTTAGGAGAAGGAATGTTGCCCATTAATCCACAGTATGTTAATGCCATGAAGGGTAAGATTTTATTACAGATAGAGGGTGATAAATCTGCCTGGTATGTAGCTAGTGATGGTAAACGTTATTATTTAGGTAATCCAGGTGATGCTTATGCGGTAATGCGGCAAAATGAGTATTGGACTAAAGATTGGCCAGGTTATGCGCCGCCATTAATGTCTACTACTGGTGAGGAGACAACGGCAACAGAATAGTTTTTAAGTAATTGATAATTAATATTTTTTAAGGAGGGGGCTAAACAATCCGTCTGCGGATTGTTTTTGTTAGGTCGCCTGGTCGGTTTGGCTGAATAACGTTTAAGGGGGGAGCGTTAATTCTACGCTAGACCGACCGGGCGACTTAATAAATACCCCGCTATCATATGATTCATAAGTTGAAAAAAATATTGTCTCAGCCTTATTTTTGGTTAATTATTGGGATTATCTTGGTTATCGTTATTTTGGGGCTAATTGTGGGGCCAACTATTTTAGAAAAAGTTGAGTGGCATAAATGGCAGGCGCCATTTTTTAATGATGCACGTACTAGCTTGGGCGGAGAGAGTCCGGAGGAAGCTTATCAGAAGTTTTGGCAGGCTATGCAGGCTAATGAACGTGACACTGCTTTAGCTTATGTTATTGGAGTAAGGCGACCATATTTTCAGAGAGCCTGGGAAGACCCAGCCCTGTGGGCCCTAGACCAAAGTTTACCCGAGACGACTAGTTTAGTCTTTATCGGTGATTGCCTGCCTGATGCTATAGCCTGTAAAAAGCGGGCAGTTTTAAGTTATTCCACTGCGACTACCACTGGCCGGATTGAACTTTACCAGAATTTAGCCGGCCGGTGGCAGATTGGTGATATTTATTAATTTTATGTTAAGGAGGGGAAAGAGCCATTTACGGCTTCAATATTTTTTATTATTTTTATTACTAGGATTTGTAGGCCCTAGAGCAGTACTCGCCTATGACCATCAGATTACTCATCCACGATTTACTAGTTGGTCAGTTCAGATATATAATTTAGCTTTTCGTCCAGTAATTACTAATCAAGAATTAGGGTGGCTGGCAGCCGGAGCGGCAGCTGAAGATCAACCAGTTTTAAGAACGATGAATCATTTTTGGTGGCCCCAGACTGACCGCCCCCTAAGTGCTGGGAGTTATCATTTAATGTCTTTAGAAACCGCGCCAGATTGGGGGTTAGCGCCAGGTGCGCAGGCTAATTTAATTTATGGGCCATCTTTTAGCTGGTACCAAGCAATTGAGGCTTATCGGCGAGGAGATTATGAGACGGCTTTTGTTAATTTAGGCCATGTGCTTCATCTTTTACAAGATGTTAGTGTCCCAGCCCATAGCCGTAATGACCCCCATGTCTTAGGAGACGCTTTAGAAAATTGGGTTTTTCAGCATCATGAGGAGTTGGCGGTTTTACCAGCCCTAGTGCGGCCACGGTGTCAGGATTATCGTGATTGCTTTCGACAAATGGCCAGTGCAGTTAATGTTAATTTTTTGAGCCAAGATACAATTAATAGTCCGGCCCAAGCTGGCGATTGGCCGGATAAACCAGTAATTAAAGATTGGCCTTCTGAGAGTGGATATGTTATTTATCGGGGATATAGACTAGTTTATTATAATGAACCACGACGTCGTTTTATTTTAGACGATATAGTCCTTAGTGATTATTGGTCGCAGATTGCGCCCCTGACTGTTGGTTATGGAGCGGAATTACTGCGTCTCTTTTTTACAGCTGTGGCTGATCCCCAGGTTGTGCCGGAGACAACTTCTTGGTTTACTCGCTGGCGTTCAACCATTGAGGCTGGCAGTGGAGCCCCGGTAGAGATTATAGACAACCCAGCTAAAATTACTGACAATTTAACCTCATCTCCGGCTATAGTTTCCTCTAGTTTAATTAGCCCTGGGTCCACCATTACTTCTAGTGTGGCAATAGATAGTAAATCTAACTCTACTAGTACTCCAACCGGAGTTAAGACGAACCAAGCTAGTACCAGTCAAGCCTTAATAGCTCAAGGGCTTAATGTCCAACTTAAAAGAGTAATTGATGGTGATACCATTGAGCTTACTACTGGCGAGAAAGTGCGATATTTAGGGGTTGATGCACCAGAATTAGCTTCTACTTCTTCTAGGGCCAGTGAATGTCTAGCTGAAGAAGCTAAAAGTCGCAATCAGGTCTTATTAACTAGGGGACCATTGACTCTAATAGCCGATAGTGGTGGCGATAAAGATAGTTATGGCCGTTTACTGCGTTATGTTTATGCTGGTGATATATTTGTTAACAAAACATTGGCCGCTGAAGGATTAGCTCAGGTATTTTTTTGCGCAGCTAATCAAATAAATTGCCCACCGGCTAAAGATCAGGTGAGACGGCAAGAAATTATTGCTGCTGGTGAAGCGGCTAAGCAGGCTAAGTTAGGTATTTACAGCAGCCGCTGTCAAGCTCAACCAGTTTCATCTACCTCGTTAGTTGCTAGTACTAGCGCTAATCAAGCTACAACTAGTACTAAGACGGCTACGAGTTCTAAAACAACAACTACTAGTGCTACTATTACTACTAGTAATACTAGTACTAATAAGACGAATACTACTTCTAGCCAGTCAAGTGTGGATGATTGGCAACCGCCAGAGACCACGATTAAAACTGAAGTACCAGCGATAGTAAATACAGGGACAGCACAATTTATTTTAGTGGCTAGCGAGCCAAGCACTTTTGAATGTCAGCTTAATGACCAGAGCTGGAAGAAATGTGCCGCTGATTATGAGCTTAAAAATTTAACTGCCGGGTCTTATACCTTAAGAGTGCGGGCAATAGATGCAGCAGGCAATGTCGATCCCACACCAGCTGTCTTTTCTTGGATTATTGATAAACAGCGACCGACCATTAGTTGGGTAACTAAGCCATCTAGCACTATTGCCGGGAGTAAAGTTGTTTTTGCAGTAGAGGTTAATGAGGCCGCTGAATTATTGTGTGACCTTGATGCTAATGGAGAAGAAGCCTGCCCAGTTAATTTAACTTATGATGCCCTATCTTTGGGCCAACATGAACTAACGGTGCGGGCTCGTGATGTGGCCGGCAATTATTCGGCTAAATTAAGTGCTAGCTGGACAATGGTAGATAATACACCACCAGACAGGGTGGTCATTGATTATCCGCCGACAAACCCGTGGTTTACTAGTTCTAGCTCTTTAACGGTGAGTGGCTCGGTGGAGGGTGGAGCTAAAGTTATGGTTAATGACCGCACAGCCCAATCTTTAGCTGATAATAAATGGCGTTCAGCTGTCAGTCTTAGTGAGGGTCGTAATGAACTGGCCATTGTTGCGGTAAGTTCAGCCGGACAAAGCGGGCCAACTACGAGCCTTACTATTGTGGTAGACAAAACTAAACCTAGCTCTAGTATGGTTGCCCTGCCAGAAACGGTTACGGAGTCGGGATTTGTAGTAAATTGGCTGGGGGAAGATTTGGGTCCTGAACCAAGTGATCATCTAGTATTTGATGTCCAATATCGCCTAGGTAGTGAATCATGGCAGTCGTGGCTGGAGACAGTAGATTATACTAGCGCTATTTTTGATGAGCCCCTTAATGTTGGCCAAAAAGTTTCTTTCCGAGTGCGGGCTCGAGATTTAGTAGGTAATTGGGAAAATTGGCCGGCTAATTCGGCTGCTGATACTTTTACTACCCTAGTGGCTCAACCAAGTGGTCCGCCACCGAAAATTGTTATTAGTCAATTGGTCACTC
>Ga0209407_1004889_pt1 | contig 10725 bp, 10 predicted proteins | sample AD_JPNHG3_MetaG_FD_184410 | JGI IMG/M metagenome (GOLD analysis project Ga0209407, IMG submission 184410) | Active sludge microbial communities of municipal wastewater-treating anaerobic digesters from Japan - AD_JPNHG3_MetaG (SPAdes) (version 2) | ecosystem: Engineered > Bioreactor > Anaerobic... | reverse complement strand
ATTCACCCTGTGCCCTTAGTAGCTTGACCATAAAATATACTTCTCGCTCAGCGTTTAAGAGACATTCACAATATGCAATTGTCAAAGATCGATCAGACCATGGGCCTGTAACCCATGACCGGTCCCTCGTGCGGAGCACGGGGGATCAGCGATACCTTACAGGCCGGGAGAAATGGTGGAGGTGAACGGGATCGAACCGATGACCTCCTGCGTGCAAAGCAGGCGCTCTCCCATCTGAGCTACACCCCCGATCCGAATCCATCGCCTACCGGAAGCGGATACTTGGTGGGCCTAGGTAGACTTGAACTACCGACCTCACGCTTATCAGGCGTGCGCTCTAACCGGCTGAGCTATAGGCCCTTTCCAAATACCAAGCTTGTCAATTGAATAGCAGGGAGGATGTTCCGGGATTGACCCAGGATGTCAGGCCGGCACGCTTGCACCGGCTGATGACTCCTTAGAAAGGAGGTGATCCAGCCACAGGTTCCCCTACGGCTACCTTGTTACGACTTCACCCCAATCACCAACCACACCGTAGGTACCTACCTCCTCTATGAAACATAAAGGTTGGTCCAGTAACTTCTGGTGCAGTCAACTTTCAGGGTGTGACGGGCGGTGTGTACAAGGCCCGGGAACGTATTCACCGCAGCATGCTGATCTGCGATTACTAGCGATTCCAACTTCATGGAGTCGAGTTGCAGACTCCAATCCGAACTGAGGACGGCTTTTTGAGATTTGCTTACTCTCGCGAGCTCGCTGCTCTTTGTACCGCCCATTGTAGCACGTGTGTAGCCCTGGGCATAAAGGCCATGAGGACTTGACGTCATCCCCACCTTCCTCCGGTTTGACACCGGCAGTCCCTTTAGAGTGCCCAACTGAATGATGGCAACTAAAGGCAAGGGTTGCGCTCGTTGCGGGACTTAACCCAACATCTCACGACACGAGCTGACGACAGCCATGCAGCACCTGTCTCCAAGCTCCCCGAAGGGCACTCCCCTGTTTCCAGGGGATTCTTGGGATGTCAAGCCCAGGTAAGGTTCTTCGCGTTGCATCGAATTAAACCACATGCTCCACCGCTTGTGCGGGCCCCCGTCAATTCCTTTGAGTTTTAGTCTTGCGACCGTACTTCCCAGGCGGTTCACTTAATGCGTTAGCTACGGCACTGAGAGGGTCAATACCCCCAACACCTAGTGAACATCGTTTACGGCGTGGACTACCAGGGTATCTAATCCTGTTTGCTCCCCACGCTTTCGCGCCTGAGCGTCAGTATCGGGCCAGAAAGTCGCCTTCGCCACCGGTGTTCCTCCTGATATCTACGAATTTCACCTCTACACCAGGAATTCCACTTTCCTCTCCCGTACTCTAGCGAGGCAGTATCAAATGCACTTCCTGGGTTAAGCCCAGGGCTTTCACATCTGACTGACCAAGCCGCCTGCGCGCGCTTTACGCCCAATGATTCCGAACAACGCTTGCACCCCCCGTATTACCGCGGCTGCTGGCACGGAGTTAGCCGGTGCTTCCTCTGATGGTACCGTCAAGGATGGACGATATTAGCCCCCACCCATTTCTTCCCATCTGACAGAGCTTTACGACCCGAAGGCCTTCCTCACTCACGCGGCGTTGCTGCGTCAGGGTTTCCCCCATTGCGCAAGATTCCTCACTGCTGCCTCCCGTAGGAGTCTGGACCGTGTCTCAGTTCCAGTGTGGCTGGCCATCCTCTCAGACCAGCTAACCATCGTTGCCTTGGTAGGCCATTACCCTGCCAACTAGCTAATGGTACGCGGGCTCATCCTCCGGCGAAAGCTTGTAAACAGAGGCCTTCTTTGAAAGACGCTCCGCGGAGCGTCAGTGTTATCGGGTATTAGCCCGCCTTTCGGCGGGTTATTCCTGACCGGGGGGCAGATTACCCACGCGTTACTCACCCGTGCGCCACTGTACTCATCGGCCGAAGCCGACTTTCTCGTACGACTTGCATGTGTTAGGCACGCCGCCAGCGTTTGTTCTGAGCCAGGATCAAACTCTCCAGTTTTTATACCAGATCATTTTGATCAAATGAAACAACTCAAAGCGGACCCAGAAAAACATCCTTCCCTGTATTCAATTGTCAAAGACCGTTGAAAAGAGCCTATACGTTTAGTGTAAAGGCCTTCTCTTGTCAAGAACTTTTTGGGGCGGGAAAACAATCCGTTCCGCCACCGGAAAGTGCTAATTATACTCGACAGAATAGATATGTCAAGCAAAAATTTTCAGTTTTTTTGAATCGGCCTTGTGAGGTTGTCCCGAAGACTGAGAACGGGGACTAACGGACGACGATGCGGAAGTACGTCTTCTTTCCTTTTCTCAGGAGAATCTCACCGTTGGAGGTAATATGCCACAAACCGATTTTCTCGTCAAATGTTTTTATCGGTTCCCCGTTGACGTAGCCCCCGCCCTGCTCGAGGTTGCGGCGGGCCTCGCCGCGGGACCTGCAGAGCCCCACCTCGTGGAAGAGCTCGAAGGCGGGGATGCCGTCCCCGAAGTCCTCCCGGCGCTTCTCGACGGCGGGGATGGCCGACACGTCGGCCTCGGCCCTCTCGCGGGGGATCGTGCTCGACGGAAAGAGAGGGGCATCCACGGGTTTCGTCCCGAAGGCGGCCGACGCTGCCCGCCAGGCACCCACGGCCGCCTCTTCCCCGTGGGTGACCTTCGTGGCCTCGAAGGCCAGCACCGCCTTGGCCTTGTTGAGGTCGGCATCGCTCAACGTCCGGACCCGGCGGATCTCCTCGATGGGCAGGAAGGTGAAGAGCGCCATGAAACGCTCCACGTCCTCGTCCGTCGTGTTGGCCCAGTACTGGTAGTATTCATGGGGCGAGGTCAGGGTGCCGTCGAGCCAGACGGTCCCCTTCTCGGTCTTGCCCATCTTGGTCCCCACGGAGGTGGTGATCAGGGGGAAGGTGATGCCGTAGGCCTGCTTGCCCTCGACGCGCCGGATGAGGTCGATTCCGGCCACGATGTTTCCCCACTGGTCGTTGCCTCCCATCTGGAAGAGACACCCCTCTTTCTGGAAAAGATGAAGAAAATCGTAGGCCTGGAGGAGCATATAGTTGAACTCGATGAAGTTCAGGCCCGTCTCCAGGCGCATCCGGTAACTCTCGGCCGCCAGCATCCGGTTCACGCTGAAGTGCCGGCCGATGTCCCGGAGGAACTCGATGTACTTCAGGGGCAGAAGCCACTCCGCGTTGTTGACGAGCAGGGCCTTCCCCTCCCCGAAATCCAGGTACTGGGAAAGCTGCTTCTTGATGGCCTCGGCGTTTTCGTCGACCTTCTGCTTCGAGAGGACCTGGCGCATCTCGGTCTTGCCGCTGGGGTCGCCGATCATGGCCGTCCCGCCGCCGACCAGCGCGATGGGCCGGTGGCCGGCCCGCTGCATGTGGGCAAGGGACATGATGGGCACGAGGCTCCCGATGTGCAGGCTCGTGGCCGTCGGGTCGAATCCGATGTAGCAGGTCACCTTCTCGCCGGCCAGGATCCGGCGGGCCTCGGCCTCGTCGGTCACCTGCTCGATGAACCCTCTTTCCTCCAGAACATCATAGACGCTCTTCATCCCGTTCTCCTTCGGTCGAAGCAGAAGGTCTGAAGGTAAGAAGGAGGGAAGGTGAGAAAGAAAAAGCACGGATCGCCTTTTCTTCCCTTCTCACCCTCTTCCCTTCTCACCCTCTCACCTTCTCATTCTTTCAGGCGCAGATTCACACGCTCGATGGACCGGGCCTTCCCGGTCTGCGGGTCCACGGCAACGACGACGCCCTGCAGGCGGGTGTCGCCGCGGGCGACCTCGAAGCGGCATGGCATCCCCGTGAGGAACCGGTCGATGATCATCCCCTTCTCGATGCCGATGACGGAGTGGTGGGGACCCGTCATCCCGACGTCGGAGATGTAGGCCGTCCCGCCGGGGAGGATCGTCTCGTCTGCGGTCTGCACATGGGTGTGGGTCCCCAGGACGGCGCTGACCTCCCCGTCCAGGAACCAGCCCATGGCCTGCTTCTCCGATGTGGCCTCGGCGTGCATGTCCACGATCATGACGGGCGTTTGCTGCCGGAGGCCCGCCAGAAGGCCTTTGACGACGCGGAAGGGACAATCGGCGGGGTGCATGAAGACCCTTCCTGCGAGGCTCACCACCGCAACGGGAATGGCCGCGGCCGTTTGCACGACGGCATGGCCGATCCCGGGACAGGCCTCGGGGTAATTGGCGGGCCGCAGGAGGTTCGGGTAGTCGTCGATGAAGCCCAGGACCTCTCTCTTGTCCCAGACGTGGTTTCCCGTGGTGAGCACGTGAATCCCGCACTCCAGGAGCTCGTCCACGGTGTCCCGCGTGATGCCGAAGCCCGCGGCGGCATTTTCGCCGTTGGCGACGACCAGCTCTATGCCGCGTTCTCTCACGAGCCCCGGCAGGAGCTCCCGCACGGCGCGGCGCCCCGGCCGCCCGACAATATCCCCGATGAACAGGATCTGCATGGGACCCGTCTTATCTCGCGAAGTCCGTCACCCGCGTTTCCCGGATGACGGTCACCTTGATCTGGCCCGGGTAGGTCAGTTCGGACTCGATCTTCTTGACGATGTCCTTGCAGAGGACGAGGGATTCGTCATCGGAGATCTTTTCGTTCTGCACCATGATCCGGATCTCGCGGCCCGCCTGGATGGCATAGCACGATTCGACGCCGTTGAAGGACTTGGCGATGCCCTCGAGTTCCTGGAGCCGCTTCACGTAGGTCTCGAGCATCTCCCGGCGGGCGCCGGGACGCGCCGCCGAAAGGGTGTCCGCCACCTGGACGAGGACGCCCAGGATGTTGTTGTTGCGGCCGTCGTCGTGATGCGTCGCGATGGCCTCGACGATGCGCTCGTGCTCGCCGAAGCGCTTGGCGTAGTCCGCACCGAGCTCGGCGTGCGTGCCCTCCAGCTTGTGGTCCACGGCCTTGCCGATGTCGTGCAGCAGCCCGGCCCGCTTGGCCTCCCGCACATCGAGCCCCAGCTCCGAGGCCATCATGCCCGTCAGGTGGGCCACCTCGATGGAGTGCTGGAGCACGTTCTGGGAGAAGCTGGAGCGGTACTTCAGCTTGCCCAGCAGGGTGATGAGCTCGGGATGGATGTCGTGGGCGCCCACGTCGAAGGAGGCCCGCTCCCCCGTTTCCTGGATGATCTTGTCCACCTCTCCCTGCACCTTTTTGACCACGTCCTCGATGCGGCCCGGGTGGATCCGGCCGTCGCTGATGAGGCGCTCGAGGGAGATTTTCGCCACCTCCCTGCGCACGGGATCGAAGGCGGAGAGCACCACGGCCTCCGGCGTGTCGTCGATGATCAGATCGACGCCCGTGGCCGCCTCGATGGCGCGGATGTTGCGGCCCTCGCGGCCGATGATCCGGCCCTTCATCTCGTCGGTGGGCAGATTCACTACGGAAACCGTGCTCTCGGCCACGAAGTCACCGGCGTAGCGCTGGATGGAGTAGGCGATGATCTCCTGGGCCTTCTTGTCGGCAATGCGCTTGGCCTCCTCCTCGGCCTTGCGGATGAGGATGGCCGCCTCGCGCTTGGCCTCGGCCTCCAGGGACTGGATGAGCTGTGCCTTGGCCTCCTCGGCGGTGAACCCGGCGATCTTCTCGAGCTTCTCCTTCTGGTCGTCGATGATCCGGTTGAGGCGCTCGTGCTTTTCGTGCAGCGCGTTCTCCTTCTGCTGGAGGGCCTTCTCGCGGTTCTCGATGTTGCTCTCCTTCTGGACGAGCATGTCGATGCGCTTTTCCTGGTTCTCCTCCTTGGCCCGGAGCCTGGCCTCGAGCTTGTCGAGCTCGGCTTTCCGCTCGCGGGCCTCCCGCTCGAAGTCGGCCTTGGTCTTCAGCAGGCTCTCCTTGGCCTGGAGAACCGCCTCTTTCTTGATGTTGTCCGCCTCTTTCTTGGCCTCTTCGACGATCCGGACGGCAAGATTCTCGGAGGACTGCATTTCCTTCCGGTTGATGATCCTCCGAATCAGGTACCCGAAGGCGATACCGGCGATCAGCGATGCAATGGCGATGATGACGGGTAAAAAGTCCAAACGAGGTCACCTCCTTATCCATGATGGCATGGGAAGACCGATGCGTTGATGACGATCCTTCCTTCTCAGTGCCTTGAGATCAAGCCAGGCGGGAGTCGGGGCGGGGCAAACGTCTGCAAAGTCGGGGGGTTATTCTTTTCGGGCGGGGCCAAAAAAAATCCCCCGCCTATGCCGTGTTAACGAATAACCTTGAACCTTGTCAACAAGGTGGGTGCCCTGTGTGTGGAGTCAGGCTTTCCCCTCGGGGACCTGCACACTTCCCACCAGGGAGGGCTCCCGGTCATCAGGTGTTAGCTCAAAGGATTTTGTTAATCACGCACATCGCAGGGGAATGTTCTTCCCGTTACCTTCCCGGTCGATGAGATGGATCAGTTCCTCCGACCGGGTTTCCAGCTGATTGCAGATCGTCTCCTGTTCGCCCCGAAGCCGAATCAGCTCATCGGCCAGATTCAGGGCAACCAGCATGACGACGTTCAGAGTCGTCAAGTTCCTTGAGGCGCGTTTGATTTCCTCCGCTTTGTTGTTGATATGCTCCACGATCCTCAAAACATGGTCATCACTGGCATCACTCAGCACGGAGACGTTATGGCCCATGATTTTGAGATCAAACCTTTTTTTCAAACAACAACCCCGATGTCTGCTCTGATGCGTTTATATCCTCCAGCAAATCCAGTAGCGTGTCCACCTTCTGTCTGACGGAATCCCTTTCCTCGTTGAGTTTGGCGATCTTGCTGTTTGCCTCCCTGACTTCTCCGCTCTTTATTTCGACCAGCTCTTCTAACTCTTTTAATCTCCTCTTCAGTGCCTGATGTTCCTCGACGAGTCCCTTGATCCTCTCTTCGAGTTCCCTGAACTTGACGAGTTCCACGATGCCGATCTACCTCTCCTCCGTGCCTCCCGGACCCACCCGGGGGAAAGCCTTGCTTTGATTGAAGCTTATGTTCATCTTTCCAAAAAAGTCAAGCGGCTTTTTCTCTTCGGCCGGACCCTCGGCAAGCGCTTCAAAATAGGCCGAAACCGCGGCCAGGACATTGGGTTCCCCCGTGATCGTCCCCGCCCCTTTCCGAAAGGCCGCGCTGCCCCGGAGCCCCCGGGTGTACCAGAACAGGTGCTTCCGGAAGTTCTTCACCCCCGTCAGTTCGCCGTAGCGCTCGACGGACATCGCGAGATGCTCGGCGATGACCCCCCTCTTCTCTTCGAGATTTGCAAGTTTGATGCCCTCCCCGGCCAGATGCCGGAGGGCGTTTCGGAAGATCCAGGGGTTACCCAGGGCCCCACGACCGATCATGACGCCGTCGCATCCCGTCTGCCCGAGCAGGGCCGAGACGTCCCCGGGGGCCTCGACGTCCCCGTTGCCGATGACCGGGATTTTCAAGGCTGCCTTGACCTCGGCGATCACGGACCAGTCTGACCGGCCGCTGAACCCCTGTGACGCCGTCCGCGGGTGCACGGCGACGGCGTCGGCGCCTTCCCCCTCGGCAATCCGGGCGATCTCGAGGGCGTTTTTCTCGTTCGGAGACCAGCCCGAGCGTATCTTGACGGTCAGGGGGATCCGGACGGTGCGCCGTGCCTCCCGAACGATCAGGCGGACCCGCTCGGGCTCCCGCATCAGGGCTGCGCCGGCCCCCCTGCGGATCACGGGCTTGACGGGACAGCCCATGTTGATGTCCACGGCGTCCGCAAGCCCTCTCTGCTCGATGATCGCAGCCGCCGCGGCCAGCACGCGGGGATCGGAGCCGAAGATCTGGGCGACAAGGGGCCGGTCGCCCGGTCCGCTGCGCAGGATGTCGAGGGTCTTCCTCTGCCCCCGCACGATCCCGTCGGCGCTGACCATCTCCGAGTAGCAAAGTCCGCAGCCGAAGCGCCGGACGATCGTCCGGAACGGAAGGTCTGAAATCCCCGCCAGCGGGGCCAGGATGAGGTTGTTGGAGAGATCGAGGGCTGCGATTTTCATCGGTTCACATCCGTCGGATTTCGCTTCTACCATAGGGGCCAAGGGGGCCCATTGCAAGGAAAAAACTTCTCATCCGCTTGCGTCCGTGTTATAAACGGGCCGGTTTTTGCATCGATGCCGGAGTGGGTTTTCGCGAATAAATCCAACGCCTTCGGGCGGAGCGGGCGGAGGTTGTCCCCCATGGCAGAGAAGGAAAGAACGCTTTTCGGCACCGACGGGATACGAGGAGTGGCCAACCGGCATCCCATGACGCCGGCGCTCATGCTCCGTGCCGGCATGGCCGTTGCGAGTCTCTACCGCAACGCCGCTCGCAGGCACCGCATTCTCATCGGCCGGGACACGAGGCTCTCGGGTCCCATGATCGAGGATGCCCTCGTGGCGGGGATCTGCTCCATGGGCGTCGATGCCCTGACCGTCGGGGTGCTCCCCACTCCGGCGGTGGCCTTTCTCACCCAGGACATGAAGGCGGACGCCGCCATCATGATCTCGGCCTCCCACAACCCCTTCGAGGACAACGGGATCAAGATCTTCCAGGGCAACGGCCTGAAGCTTCCCGATGCCGCGGAGGCGCGGATCGAGGCCCTCATGGCCTCCGGCAGCCTCGGCGAGTCGGCGCCATCCGGCGCCTCGATCGGCCGGGCAAGAGAGATTGCCGGGGCCGAGGGGCGTTACGCCGTGTTCCTGAAGAACGCCTTCCCGAAGGCCCTCTCGCTGGAGGGGCTCCGGGTGGTCGTCGACTGCGCCCACGGCGCGGGGTACCGGATCGCCCCGCTCGTCCTCGAAGAGCTGGGCGCCGAGGTGATCCCCATGGCAAACAGCCCCGACGGAAAGAATATCAACCTCAGGTGCGGGGCCACCCACCCCGATGCCGTCGCCGCAGCGGTCCGCAGGCACAGGGCCCACGCGGGGATCGCGCTCGACGGCGACGCCGACCGCGTGATCTTTGCCGACGAGAAGGGACACGTCGTCGACGGCGATCACCTGATGGCGATCTGCGCGATCGACATGAAGGCGCGAAGGCAGCTCAGGAAGAACACCGTCGTGGCCACCGTGATGAGCAACATGGGCTTCGAGATCGCCATGCAGCAGGCCGGCATCCGGCTTGTCCGCACGCAGGTGGGGGATCGATATATCCTGGAGCGCATGCTGAAGGATGGGTACAACCTGGGCGGCGAGCAGTCCGGGCACCTCATCTTCCTCGATCACACGACGACGGGCGACGGGATTTTCTCGGCCCTCCAGGTGCTCGCCGTGATGAAGAAGAGGCAAAGGCCGTTATCGGAGCTTGCATCCGTGATGTCGAATCTGCCGCAGGTGCTGGTCAACGTCACCGTGGAGAAACGGAAGGATCTCGATTCGGTCCCCGTCGTCCGCAAGGCCATCGCCGATGCCGAGAGGAAGCTCGCCGGCAAGGGGAGGGTCCTCGTGCGCTTCTCGGGCACCCAGGCCCTGTGCCGCGTCATGATCGAAGGCCCCTCGCAAAAGGAGATCACCAACCTGGCCAACGAGCTCGCGGAGGTGATCCGGAAGAACATGAAATAAGCGGGGCTCGGGTACCGGGTCTAAGGTATAGGGCAGAACAGAAGACGGCGGGATGGAGATTCCCGCCGTTTGCTGTTTTATCGCAGCCTTTCCTCGACGAAATCTTTCGGGCGCATCACCCTTATTCCCTGGTAGCCGGACACCTTCAGCAGATGCTTGTCCCCGCTCACGATGACCTTGCATCGGCCGGCAAGAGCACAGGCCAGGAACTTGTCATCGTCGGGGTCGTCACAGACGGGGGCAGGTAACCGTAAAGCTCGCACCATCTTCCCCTTCACGGCAACCAGCTCGATCAGAGGGGCCAGATGGACATGTGGAAATTGCTCCGCAAGCCGCTCCCCCACTCGCCGGTACTCGACAAGGATATCTCTTGACAGGACGAGCTGCAGTTTTCCGTCGCGCCAGGCTTTCAGGATTTGATAGGGCGGTCCGGCGAAAAAGACGCCCGAGACAAACACGTTCGTGTCGAGAACGATATTCACTTGCGGCCCCTCACCTTGGCGAGAGCTTCAGCGATGTCGGACTTCTTCAGGCCGGCCGCCTTGCCCTGCCTGCGGGCCTCGGCAATCAGCGTATCGAACTGATCCATCGAAGGCGGCGATATGGCTTTCAGAATAACCACATCGTTCTCTCCCACGACGACGAACTGGGAGCCGGCCTTGAGCTTGAGCAGTTTGCGGATCTGCTCTGGAATGACTACCTGCCCCTTCGAAGACATCTTTGTCGTTGCCGGCTGTGCCATGGCGCAATCCTCCAGATTAAATTCTTACTGGTAAGATTACCGCATCGGCACTGGAGTTACAAGAGAAAAGTGGCATGAAGAAAAAGAGGGGACTCTGGTTTCGGGTACAGGGGATAGGGCAGAAGAGAAGATGGCGGGTTGGATTCCCGCCATCTTCTCTTTTCTTCAATGGCTAATAGAATGATAGCGTAAAATACACGTTACCTGCTCTTTGAAAAAGCAGAGAGCATCTGATACGCCTTTGGAGAATTCGCCAAAACTCGAAAGGAGGTATCGAGATGCTCCCAGGAGAGTTACCTCTCCCGGAATGGATTGTTGCCTGCCCCGGGGACATTGTCAATCGGTTGTTTGTTCATTTGGCTGCCCTTTACGATCAGGCCTTTCCCCGGAGCTACGGGCAGCGGCTTCGGGACATCCAGCTGCAAT
>Ga0209407_1004883_pt1 | contig 10730 bp, 8 predicted proteins | sample AD_JPNHG3_MetaG_FD_184410 | JGI IMG/M metagenome (GOLD analysis project Ga0209407, IMG submission 184410) | Active sludge microbial communities of municipal wastewater-treating anaerobic digesters from Japan - AD_JPNHG3_MetaG (SPAdes) (version 2) | ecosystem: Engineered > Bioreactor > Anaerobic >... | reverse complement strand
GGAGCGCTACCACCGGTTCTGGGAGAGTGTCATCTCGCCCCTCGAATCCCACGACGCCGCCATGGTCGACTTGTTCCGCCGCAGGGGCAGCCGCGCCTACCTCTTCCTTCCGGCGTGGGAGAGGCTCGGCGGGCAGACGGTACGGCTCGATTCGCGGGCGCGCCTGAACCTCCTTTCGCTCGCCAATGTCCGCTATGTCGTGTCCGCGGTTCCCCTTGAAGGGACGGGCCTGCAGCTGCGGTCCCGGTCTGTCCTGGACCGTCAGCTCGACTGGGTCGGGCGGCCGCGGCGCGACCGGTTGTTGGGCATGCTTCTCGGCGAATATCCCGGCACGCCCCTCTACGTCTACGAGAACACAAACGTGCTGCCCCGCTTCTTCCTCGCCGCCCGCGTCCGCGCGTTCGACGACCCGGGCCCGCTTCTCGATGGGCTGGCATCGGCCCCTGCAGGAGAACTCGCCACGACGGCATTTGTGATGCACCGCGACATGGAGGTTCTTGCGGTCCCGGGAGGCGACAATCCCGGCGGAGTGAGCGTGCGGTCCCTCGGGCCCGACCGGATCGAACTCGAGGTCGACGCGAGGACCGCATCCGTGCTGACCGTGACGAGCAACTTCAACCCCGGGTGGCGGGCAGCGGTCAACGGGATTCCGTCACGCGTCTTTCCGGTCGATCACACCTTCCTGGGCGTGGCATTGCCTGCGGGCCGACATGACGTCGTCTTGTCCTATGCTTCGCCCCTGGTGGCCCTAGTCGGTGCGGGCCGGTAGCACCGCAGCTCGGGATTCGGCCGGGCAGGAGAAGCGAGTTCAGCCATGAAACGTATCCTGCAGAACGGGGGGCTTGTGATTCTTGGGGTTGCGGCGGCCCTGCTGCTTGCCGAGGCTGCCCTGCGCATGATGCCCTGGGGGCATTGGACTCAGCAAGACCCCCTGCCCCCGAGGAATTATTTCAGCGCCGATTCTGCGGCGGGGCACGACATAGGCGAGAACGTGGGTCTTGCGAAATTTCGTCTCAGGGAATGCACCCTCGACATCTGGGGAAACGAACTGGGCTGCTTCGATCGCCTCTACCTCGGCGAGGATCCCTTCATCCTTCTGGTCGGGGACAGCTTCAGCTGGGGTTATGTCCCCCTAGAGCAGCACTGGGGGAAGCTTGTCGAGCAGTGGACGGGCATCCGGGTGCTCAGCTGCGGGGTTCCCGGTTACGGGACGAAAAACGCTTTTCTCAAGGCCCGCAAGGTCATCGAAAGAACAAGACGAAGACCGCAGGCGATCATCCTGAGGCATTGTCTGAACGATCCCATCGACGATTACCTTCACCCGCGGTATCGGGTCGTGGACGGATACAGCCTGGAGGCGCGAAGTATTGCCGATTTCTCGTCGGGGTCGATCCGCGAACAAACGGAGGACATGCTTCGCGAGAAGCTCGAGAACTGGCGTTATTACGGATTGCCCGAGATCCCGCAGCACCCGCGCTGGGAGCGAGTGAAGCGAATCTTGAGCGAATCCTCGGCAACCTACCGGTTGATACAGCCGACGCTTTCCGAACTCAAGGTCGCAGCCGCCCGGTCGCTGGGTCTTACGACGAATCGGGCCGGGGAGACGTTGCAGGCGATCCGATATGCCGATCTGCCGTTCAGACCTCAAGGGGAGCTTCCATGGCTCGACGAGGCCTGGCGGGATCACCTGGCTCATCTGGGGGCGTTTCAACGGTGGGCGGAAAAAAACGGCATGCGTCTCCTGGTGGTGCTGATTCCTATGCGGGAACAGGTTTACCCGCTCTATTCCGGGGCGGCGCCCCGAGGCGGTGAAGGGCCCACCCGGCGGGTTCGCGAGTTCCTCGAGCGCGAGAAGATCCCCCATGTGGATTTGCTGCCCCTCTTTCAGCGCCATGCCGACCGGGGTCCGAAGCGCTCCCCGGATGCCCGGAAGGACCTCTACTGGTCTTCGGACAGTCACTGGAGTCCGCGGGGAAACCGGCTGGCGGGTCTCGCCGTCGCCGGGCCCCTGCTCGAGAGCCGCCTCGTCGGCGCGCATCACGAGGCGGATCGACTTCGGACGATTCGCGAAGCCCTCGAATCCTTCTGAAGCGGACGCACGGCGGCTCTGCTCGAATGCCCCATGTTATGCTTCTTGCTCAGAAAGATACGGCGTTCATGAGATATTTTCTTGAATGGATTAAAGGCCCAACGGCTCCGCTATTTCCCTGTGTCCAGAGATGGTGAATATGGAAGATCTGCAACGCAGATGCGAAGACAGCGTCCGCCAGCCTTCAGCCATTCATGCCCGGGAAGTGGCGGCAACCCCTTCCTGCATCCTGTGCGGGGATTCACGAACCCGATTCGTCATTTCGCACGGCCTATATACGTACGTCCGCTGCATCGGCTGCGGGCTGATCTTCGTACACCCGTTCCCCGAGCCGGCCGATTTGCTTTCGCGTTATTAATCAGTCCATAATAGTGTAGACATATTCACGCGTTTGTAGTATAACACCGGCCATGAAACAGATGGATGGCCGAAAGCTGAAGCATGATGTCCTGACGGAGCTCCGCAAGCGCGCGGTGGCAATGGTTCAAAGCGGCGAGAGCCCGGAAGTGGTTGTGAAGACTCTGGGGTTCAGCCGAGGGTGTATTTATAGTTGGCTGGCCATGTTCAGGGCAGGCGGCTGGGATGCCCTGGATGCCAAGAAGCGAGGTGGCCGCCCGCGTAAGCTGAAAGGCAACATGATCCAATGGGTCTATCAAACCGTCGTTGGCAAAGACCCGCGACAGTATCAGTTTCCATTTGCGTTGTGGACCCGCAATGCCATTGGCTCTTTGATCTACAAGCGATATGGGATCCGCTTGAGTGCAAACTCGGTCGGTCGTCTTCTGGCGCAGTTGGGCATTACGGCCCAGAAGCCGTTGTGGAAGGCCTATCAGCAAGACCCGGAGCGCGTGCGCAAGTGGGTTCAAGAGGATTATCCCGCGATTGAAAAAGAAGCCAAGCAGATGAAAGCGGAGATCTGGTTTGCCGACGAATCGGGCCTTCGCAGTGATTACCATGCGGGGACGACCTGGGGGGTCAAAGGGCAGACGCCCGTGGTGCGAAGCACGGGGGCGCGATACCGCCTCAACATGATCAGTGCCGTGAATCGGCGTGGCCGGATGCGGTTCATGATTGAAAAGAAAGGGGTGAATGCCGATGTCATTTGCCGCTTTCTGGATCGGCTGATGGTGGGAAGCAAAGCCCCCGTCTTTTTGATCTGGGATGGTCATCCGATGCACAAGTCCGGCAAAGTCAGGGAGACGGTCGAGAGCTACGAAGGTAAACTGCGCTTGTATTTGCTCCCCGGGTATAGTCCGGAGCTGAATCCCGGCGAAGGGGTCTGGCGGGAAGTCAAATCGCACCGGCTCGGCCGTGCCGGCATCTTCTCCTTTGCCGAAATGAAGTCTATGGCGCTGTGGGCACTGCGCTCCTTGCTGAAGCGTCCGGATATCATCCGTGGATTTTTTCATACGCCATCCACTCTCTATGCGTCTTAGCGTCCGTTCTATTATGGACTGACTTATATGATGATCGAGATCATGCACCCGTGCCTCCGTCCGACGATCCCAGCGGCGAGGCGGCGGTCCACAGGGTTCGCTTCGACGAGGAGCTCGACCGGATCGAGGCATACGCCAACCGGGGGAGGATTCTCGACATCGGCTGCGCCTGGGGGTTTTTCCTTGACCGGTGCAAGCAGAGGGGGTGGGAGGTTTACGGCGTGGAGCTGTCGCACGTCGAGGCGGATTATGCCCGGCGGCGCTTCGGTATCGAGGTCTTCAACGGGGCGCTCGGGGACGCCCGCTTTCCCGACCGGCACTTCGACGTGGTCACGCTCTGGCACGTGTTCGAGCACATGCACGATCCCCTCGCGACGCTGGCCGAGATCCGGAGGATTCTCAAGCCGGGCGGGGTCGTCGTCATCGCCGTCCCGACGCCGATCAGCGCCCCGGATTACGTATTCGACTCCGTTCCGCTCCACCTGTTCTATTTCGACGAACACACGCTCGGCCGGGCCTTGCACAGGGCGGGATTCCGGGTCAGCCGGATCCGGAAGGGCGGCGGGACAGGGGGGACGGCCCTGATGCGAAAAGCGGGCGTCCGCGACCCCCGCGGCATGATTGCACGCCACGTGGCCCTGCTGTGGCCGCTGAAGAAAATTCTCCAGCATGCGCGCTCCGCCGCGGACCTGCACAAGGAAATCACGGTTTACGCAGTCCCGCATCGGGAGCCCTGAGCCGGCACCGCCGAGGCGATCCGAAGCGCCCGTGGTATGCTTCTTGCTCTAAAGTCTCAGGATTCAAGGAATTTTTCAGAAAGGCATGCAGCCTCGGCGGATGATGGCAGCGAATCGGGATCGCATTCTCATCGTGCTCGTCGCCGGGATCGGCGACCTGATCCTCGCTTCGAAGGGCATCCGCGCCATCCGGAACGGGTACCCGGGTGCGGAGGTCCATCTGCTCGCCAGCAACGACGCGGCGCCCCTGGCCCGGAACTACCCCTATGTAGATTCCGTGGTTCCGTTTCCAATCCGGGAATGGAAATCGGGACGATTCCGTCTTCGGGGGCTCGTCGGAGAAATGAAGCGGCTCCGGGGCAGGGGATACGATCTTGCCGTGAATTTGTACCCTTCGCAATCCGTCGCCGGCGCTTTTCGGATGGGTTGCCTGCTGATGTTCTCGGGCGCCGCAGAAAGAGTCGGCATCGATGGCAACGGATTGGGACATTTTTTGACCAAGAAAGTCGAGTCCTCACGGCTTTCGGGACGGCACGTGGCTGACGCCATGGTCGAGATCGCGCGCTCGGCCGGTGGTTTAGCAGACAACAGGGGCATCGAGGTGTTCTGGGGTCCGGCTGCCGAGGAGCGCTGTCGCCGCCTCATGCCTGCCGGGCCGGACGGCCGTAGGCGCATTGTTGGGATTAATCCCGGGGGTAACAGGCGAAACCGCCGGTGGAGCCCTGCGAACTTTGGTGCCGTGGCGGAGGGGCTCGTCGAGCTCGAGGGGGCCTCTGTGGTCCTGCTGGGCGGTCCGGGAGAGGAAGCAATTGCGGAAACGATCCAGCACTGCATGCGGCACGACGTGATCAATCTCGCGGGCAGACTCGAACTGGAAGAATTGGCCTGTCTCATCAGCCGCCTGGATCTTCTGGTGACCAATGACAGCGCACCGATGCACATCGCGGCCGCAGTCGGGACGCCACAGGTCGTCCTGTTCGGACCGGAAGACCCCGGGACGTTCCATCCGTACACCGATCCGAAACTCTACGAGCTTGTCTGTGCGGACGTCGCCTGCCGCCCATGCGGGAAAGACGACTGTGTTCGGCCATTGTGCCTCGATCTCATAATGCCCGAATTCGTGCTCGACAGATCCCGGAGGTTTCTTCGGGGTAGGTCCCATCCGCTCGAGCGACGGAATGGCTCAGCCATGATCGTCACAGAGAGAGAATGTCGTGTCTGAAGGGTCTTCCCGATACAAAGCATTGAAACGCTTGCGCGACATGCCGGAGCGATTGTCAGCCTTCCTGCAATGCATGGCCGCGATGCGAAGAATCGACGGCTCGGTATCGACGGCGAGGGCTGTCGAGTGGGTCTACTCGATACAGGCGCGCTTCATCCGGCCGACGCAAAACCGAGACGAAATTCTCGAACTGCTGGGAATTTTGGAGCCGCTGAGACCGAGGACCATCCTGGAAATCGGGACGGCAAGCGGTGGCACGCTGTTCCTGCTTTCCCGGGTGGCAGCCCCCGATGCAGTGCTCGTGAGCATCGATCTGCCCGGCGGCGAATTCGGCGGCGGTTACGGGAGGTGGCGAACCCCTCTCTATCGCTCCTTCGCGCGGGGCGACCAGCGGCTCTTCCTCATCCGCGCGGACTCTCATCACGTGAAGACCCTTCAACGGCTTCAGACGGTTATCAGTCACGGGGAACTCGACTTCCTCTTCATCGATGGCGATCACACCTACGAAGGGGTTCGTCATGATTTTGAGATGTACGGTCGACTCGTGCGAGCCGGCGGATGGATCGGATTCCACGACATTCTCCCGGACCCGTCGGACACCATGAATGAAGTCCATCGTTTCTGGCGGCGGATCAAGGACGTCCACCCTCACCGGGAAATCATCGGGAATCGAAGTGGGAAATACGGGATCGGTCTCATCCGGGCATAAAATCGGTGTATTCATTCTCCGGCCGGTGCTGTGCACCCTGTCCGGGTTTTTAAGCGAGGCAACGGGGTCAGTGATGCAAGCGAAGGAAAACCTGAAAATAGCCGCGGTGATCGTGACCTATCGGAATTTCGCCATGCTCTGCAGCCTCCTGGAGGACCTTCTTCTCCAGTCCACCGCACTCGACGAGATCATTGTCATCGACAACTCGGCCGATGACCGTGCCGTGGAAACACCCCAATCCGCCTTTCCAGGGGTTGTCTACAGGAAGATGCCCGAAAATGCCGGGTCCGCGGGAGGTTATTCCGAGGGGATTCGAATGGCGGCCGCAACGGCGGATTATGTGCTGACGCTGGATGACGATGTGCGCATGCCCCCGGATGCCGTTGCGAATCTACTTGCCGGAATGAGGCAGAGGGAGAGGCAGGGACTGAGGGTCGGGGCAGTCCGGGCGGTCGGACCCAACCATTCAAGTCGGATACCGGAGGAGCTCAAGGACGTTGCCTGGCGAGGTACGCTTTTTTCGCGCTCGGCCATCGAAAAAGCAGGCTTGCCCCTCAGGGAGTACTTTCTCTACGGCGACGACCTGGAATATTCGCTGCGTATGGCCAAAGAGGGCTTCCGTTTCTTCTGGGTTCCGTCGAGTGTGGTGGAGGAGATGCGGAAAGGCGACAGGGTAACGCACCGCTTTTTCGGGAAACGATTTGTCCTCTACCGGGACGACTTCCGTCTGTACTATGCCCTGCGAAACCAGATCCATGCTTATCGGGTCCATCGACATTGCGCGAATCTCCTCCGAACGCTCTTATATGGTGCCAAAATGATGATCTTCTTCGTCCTGCACAAGCGCGGGGGGGAGTGGGTGAGCGTGTTCACGATCTGGAACGGAATCACGGACGGATTTCGATCCCGGCTCGGCAAGAACGGCAACTACCTGCCTGCGGGTGAGATACCATGCGCCGATTCCAACCAACTGCGGGCAAAGGCGGTGTGACGCCCATGTGCGGCATCTGCGGAGCGGTGACGACAAACGGAAGCCGGGTCAACGAGGCGGTCCTGCGGGGCATGACCGACGTCATGACGCACCGGGGGCCCGACGGGTCGGGCCTGTACCTGCGGCATGAACGCGGGGTGTCCGTGGGGCTGGGGCACCGCCGGCTCTCCATCATCGACCTCTCCGAGGCGGGAAGGCAGCCCCTGTCCAACGAGGACGGCACCGTGTGGCTCGTCTTCAACGGCGAGATCTACAACTACCCGGAGCTCCGCAGGGAACTGGAGGCCAAGGGCCACCGCTTCCGCTCCCACACGGACAGCGAGGTCATTGTTCATCTCTACGAGGAGGAGGGGGCCGACTGCGCGCGGCGGCTCGCGGGCATGTTCGCCTTCGCCGTGTGGGACGAACGGGCGGGGACGCTCGTCCTGGGCCGCGACCGCATCGGCATCAAGCCCCTCGTTTACTGGATCGGCGGCGATACCTTTCTCTTCGCCTCGGAGATCAAGTCCATCCTCAAGCACCCCGCCGTGGACAGGCGGATCGACTGGCAGGCCTTAGGGCTTTACCTCACGTTCAACTACATCCCGGCCCCGTGGAGCATCTTCCGGGGCATCCGGAAACTCCTGCCGGGGCAGACCCTCTGTTTCCGGGGCGGCGAGCTGAGCGTCGAGGAATACTGGAACATCGACCGCGAAGGGCATGCGGGTCGCGGCGAGGCGGACATCGAGGAACAGAAGGCGCAGCTCTTCGAGACCCTCGATACCGCGGTGCAGCGCCACATGGTCGCCGATGTCCCCGTGGGGGCCTTCCTGAGCGGCGGCATCGACTCGAGCATCATCGTGGGCCTCATGGCGAGGCATTCCCCCCGGCCCGTGCAGACCTACACCATCGGCTTTGCGGACATGCCCCTGTTCGACGAGAGGAGCTATGCCCGCGAGGTGGCCCGCTTGCACGGCACGGAGCACCGCGAGATCGCCCTGACCGCCCGCGATGTCCTGGAGACCGTCCCGGCGGTCCTCGAATCCTTCGACGAGCCCTTCGCCGATTCCTCGGCGCTGCCGACCTACATCGTGGCCCGCGAGACGGCGAGAAGCGTCAAGGTGGCCCTCTCGGGCGACGGGGGCGACGAGCTCTTCGCCGGCTACCGCATGTACGCCGGCGAGCGCTGGGCCTCCCTCTACAGCCGGATCCCGGGCACCCTGCGGAGGCATCTGATCGAACCCCTGGCCGCCTCGCTTCCCGATTCCCGGGAGAGCCTGCTGACCGATTACGCGCGACGCCTGAAGAAGTTCGTCCGGGGGGCGGGGCAGCCTTTCGAGAGGCGGTTTCTCGCGTGGAACGAGATCTTCGACCGCGCGGCCCGGGAGGAGCTTCTGCAGCAGCGGCCCGGCGTGTCCGCCGACCTGGGCGAGGTGATCCTCCGGGAGAGGCTCGGGGAGCGCGAGGACGACGCCGTCAACCGGATGCTCTGGGCCGACGTGAAGGAGTCGCTGCCCGGCGACATGCTCAAGAAGGTCGACCAGATGAGCATGCTGAACTCCCTGGAGGTCCGGGTGCCGTTTCTCGACCGACGGGTCTGCGAGCTGGCCTTCTCCATCAGCGGGGCTCGGAAGCTGCGCAACGGCAAGGGCAAGGTCATCCTCCGGGAGACCTTCAGGGACCTGCTGCCGCCCGTGCTCCGCAACCGTCCCAAGTGGGGCTTCGAGATGCCGGTTGCGGCCTGGCTGCGCAACGGGCTGGGCGGTCTGATCGACGAGACGCTCGGGCCGGAAAGGATTCGCCGCCAGGGGATCTTCGATGCCCGGGCCGTTGCGCGGATCGTGGGGGACTTCCGCTCGGGCCGCAGGGACACCTCGTGGCAGCTCTGGAACCTCATCGCCTTCCAGGTCTGGCACGAAACATACATGGAAGGCCGTCTATGAGAAAGACCCGGGTCATCCACGTCCTGACGCGCTTCGACAAGGGAGGCTCCGCCGAGAACACCTGCCTCACCTGCCTGGGTCTCGACCCGGAGCTCTACGACGTCCTGCTGGTCGTCGGGGCATCGGAGGAATCCGGCATGGGCCCGGAAGAGCGTGCCTGCGTCGAGGAGAACCTCGCCCGCCTCCGCGCCCGGGGAGTCAAAATCCTGACCCTCGCCGAACTGGTGAGGCGGGTGAGCCCCGTCAACGATCTGGTCAGCCTGTTTGCCCTCTGGCGGCTCTTTTGCCGGGAGCGCCCCCGGATCGTGCACACCCACACCTCGAAGGCGGGGATCCTCGGTCGCTGGGCGGCCTGGCTGGCGGGGGTCCCGGTCATCGTTCACACGCCCCACGGCCATGTCTTCTGGGGGTACTTCGGCCCCGCCCGGACCCGGTTCTTCATCCTCCTCGAGAAGCTCTCGGCCCTCGTCACGGACCGTCTCGTCATGCTCACGGAGCAGGAGCGGCGCGATCACCTGCGCGTCGGCATCGCGCCGGAGGAGCGGTTCGTCACGATCCACAGCGGCGTCGACCTCGCGCCTCTCGCGTCGGCGAGGGCCGCGCGGGACGAGGCGCGACGCGAACTCGGCATCCCCGACGGGGCTTTCGCGGTGGGCACCGTGGGGCGGCTCACGGCCATCAAGGGCCCCGGGGTCCTGATGGAGGCCGCCAGGGCGGTCATCGAGCGCCGCCCCGAGAGCGTGTTCGTCTTCCTGGGCGCCGGCGAGCTGCTGGAGGCGCTGCAGGCGCAGGCCGCGGCGGCGGGCATCGGGGCCCACGTGCGCTTTGCCGGGTGGCGTCCCGACGCGGCCCGCATGATGAGCGCCCTGGACTGCTTCGCCTTCCCGTCGATCAACGAGGGGATGGGCAAGGCCCTCGTCGAGGCCATGGCGCTGGAAAAGCCCGTGGTCGCGAGCCGCGTGGGCGGCATCATCGATCTCGTCGACGACGGGGTCAACGGCTTCCTCGTCCCGGTCGCGGACCCGCAGGCGCTGGCCGGCCGGATCCTGTTTTACCTGGAAAACCCCGGGACGGCCCGGCGCATGGCGCGCAGGGCCGCCGAGACGGCCGCCGCCTACGGCTCCGCGGCCATGGTCCGGAAGATCGAGGCCCTCTACGCCGAATTCGCCCCTCGACCGGCGGGCCTCGAGGCCCCGGCACGCTGCCTCGCCGACCGTTGAGGGCCGCAAGGCACCCTTCAGCCCCCCTGCGATCCCGATTATTTTTTTCGGCTCAAGACATCAATCTGGCAAGGGTTTTGCTCATTCAGGGACGAAGGAGAAAAACCCTCTTCCGGGGACGTCCCATGGGCCTGAAGAAAACGAACCTCGTGCTGATCTGCTCGATCCTGCTTTCGGCGGTTCTTGCGGCCTGGACCGCCGCGGCGGCCGATGAGCCGCCGGCCCGGAATGGCGTCTTGCCGGCCCTGGGCCTCATCGACCTGCGCTCGAACTTCAGCGACGGCGCCTACGACGTGGAGACCCTCGTCCGGATGGCGAAGGAGCGGGGATTTTCCGTCGTCGTCATCAACGACCACGACCGGATGGCCCTGGAATACGGCCTGCCGCCGCTTCGCAACCTCGTC
>Ga0209407_1004882_pt1 | contig 10733 bp, 10 predicted proteins | sample AD_JPNHG3_MetaG_FD_184410 | JGI IMG/M metagenome (GOLD analysis project Ga0209407, IMG submission 184410) | Active sludge microbial communities of municipal wastewater-treating anaerobic digesters from Japan - AD_JPNHG3_MetaG (SPAdes) (version 2) | ecosystem: Engineered > Bioreactor > Anaerobic... | reverse complement strand
TGACCTGCCCTTTTTCTTTGTACCAACTTATGTGAGAGGGTTTTCGACATCTGCAGTCGGTTACAAAGGTGCTCAGAACGTCTGAATAGCCCACTTCATTGCTCTGATTGTACTGTATTTGCCGCATCATTTCAATTCATTTTCTCTGCCGGATTGCATTTCCCCGTTTTGTATCCTATGCTTTCCGTATCGCGGCAAGGATACGGCACGGCAGGAATGCAACCTTCAGCAGGCCGTGATGATCGGGGCATCGGCCAGCTGCGGCTGGCCGGCTTCTTTTTGCTCATGCCTTGATCCCTCATGCGATAAATTCCGGGGGGGCGGGGGCAGAGCCCCCGGTATTCCAGTCACAGCCGCATACTGAGCCGGCGTCAGATACCCCAGGCTCTGATGCGGCCGGTGGTGGTTATAATCCAGCCGATATTTTTCACAGATGTAACGCAACTCTTCCATCCCGACGAATAGTTCACGATCCAGACACTCATCCCGCCGCATTTGTTCCGCCAGCGGTAATAGGTCTGCTGACTAATCCCCAGCTCACGGCAGACCTCCGGAACAGTCTTGCCCTGGGCCAACTGAACATCCGCCTGACGCAACTTCCCAACAATCTCTGTTCCGCTTATTTGCTTTGCCATTGTCCGATAACCTTTTAAAATCAGTCCTATCCAGACTGCTTCTGTCGGCTATCCTCTCATCCAACTTGGATCAATGTTCGGGCAGCAGGCCGCCCGCGCGATAAACGTCAGATTATAAATATTGGGATTGGTGACTTTTAATAGAAAGGTACTAAACCCGGGCCGCAGGGGGGCAACAAGCTACTTCGGATGGATTAGGGAGATCCGAACAGGCCGGCAGTTTCCGGCCAATTCTAATTATGGTGTCAAAGTGGGTGTGATTTCATAATCTGCACACACCTTCCACAAGTAGACTACCGGTTTCATCTATCAAAAACAGGCATACAATAAATGCGATGAGGAGCAATCGGGTGCAGCAAATGCGATAAGTTAACAAGACTCTAATATTTTTCTAATGAAATATAAACAAAAAGAGGTATTATTAAATTCAATAAATTGTCCGATCAAGGAACCGCTATGGCGAGAGAGAACATTTTAGTAGTGGATGACGAAGAAGATGTGTTGGAATTGGTTCGATATAACCTTCACAAGGAGGGCTACCACGTCGAAACAGTTTCTTCAGGCGAAGAGGTAATAAAAAAGGCAAGGATAAAGCTTCCGGATTTAATTATTCTGGATCTTATGCTTCCGGGTATAGACGGCCTTGAGGTTTGTAAAATCCTTAAAAGCGACTCCAAAACTCGGAATATACCCATAATCATGCTGACCGCCAAAGGTGAAGAAACAGATATTGTTACGGGTCTGGAACTGGGGGCGGATGATTACATTACCAAGCCGTTTAGCCCCAAAGTGCTGATTGCCCGGGTGCGGCGTGTGCTGCAAAGGATGCTAGCGCATGAACTGGAAAATACACCCTTAAAGATTCACGATCTGGTGATTGACCCATCCCGCCGGGAGGTGTTGGTTAAAAACAAGCCTGTGGAACTGACCTATACAGAATTTAACACCCTTTACACCCTTGCCAAGCGGCCCGGAGTTGTTTTTACCAGGTATCAGATAGTCGATGCCAGTCGCGGAGTGGATTATCCCGTAACGGACAGAGCGATTGATGTGCAAATGGTTTCTCTGCGGAAAAAACTGGGTTCGTGCGGGAAATATATTGAAACAGTGCGGGGTGTGGGGTATCGTTTCAAAGATTAGGCCTTTAATGGGCATTCCTGCGAGAAAACACATGACTGTCGATTGCAACCGTGTGGTGTAATAGCTGTGCAGTACCGAGGAATGTCAAGGGGCATCAGCATAAAAATGATTCGAAGACGGTTAATCTGGTATCTTTATCCTGCCTTTCTGGGTACTGGAATTGTGGTGCTGTTGGCGATTGCCTGCTATGCTGCCCGTTCCTTCCATGTCTTTTATTACAATCAGACCGTCCATGAGCTTGAAGTCCGGGCCCGCCTGATTGAGCATTGTATTGTATCAGCACTCCAAGCCGGTGATTACTCCCAGACAGACACTCTCTGTAAAATGCTTGGCCGGCAAAGTATAACCCGCATCACTGTTATTTTGCCAGATGGTCGGGTGGTCGGAGATTCCGAGGAAAATCCTTCCGATATGGAAGACCACAGCCGCAGACCCGAGTTTGTGGCTGCGATGAACGCCGGCTGGGGCAAAGCGATCCGTTTCAGCAGGACCGTTGGGAAAAATACGATGTATCTGGCAATTCCGGTCAAGCAAAACGATGCAACCCTTGCCGTCATCCGAACAGCTATTCCGGTGACGCAGATTGAGCAGGAGCTCACAAAACTTTATGCCCGCGTTTTCTGGGCAGGTGTTGTCATCGCCGTTTGTGCAGCGGCAGTCAGTTGGTATCTGTCCCAAAAAATCAGCCGTCCCATCAAAGATATAAAAGAAACAGCCATGCGAATGGCTTCGGGCGATTTCAGCCGCAGATTATCCCCTCCAAGTGCGGCGGAACTGGCCGAACTTTCCGAAGCTGTCAATGGAATGGCCAGCCAGATTAGCAGCCGAATTGAGATAATAACCGAAGACAAAAACTGCATCCAAGCGATTCTTTCCAGCATGATTGAAGGCGTTATCGCTTTCGATTCGGAGGGGATTATTGTCTGGATGAACAAGGCTGCCGCTGCTTTATGGGAAATTGATGAGGTCAAATCGCTGGGCCGCAATGTTGAAGAAGTGATACGCAACCCGGCATTTCAGGAGTTTGCGCAGAAAACACTTCAGGAGAAGGAAGTCCCCGCTCAGACTGTTACCCTTAATGCTACACCGGGCCCCAAAAAACTCCTGCAGCTTCACGGGACAGCCCTGGATGCCGGCAAAGACGGCAAAAAAGGAGCGGTCATTGTCATGCATGACGTGACGCAGCTTCATAAACTGGAAGAAATCCGTCGTGACTTTGTTGCCAATGTATCGCATGAGTTGAAAACTCCCATCACTTCTATCAAAGGATTTGTGGAAACCCTTCAGGAAGGGGCAATAGACGATCCGCAGGAAGCCAGGCGTTTCTTGGAGATTATCCAGCGGCATGCCGATCGGTTAAATGCCATCGTCGATGACTTATTGACGCTTTCCCGATTGGAGGAAGACAGCGAAAACCGAAGGGTTTTTTTTGAGACGGTGTATTTAAGGCCAATCCTTGCTGCGGCCATCGAACTTTCAGAATACAAAGCCAATAAGAAAAATATTCCGATAGAGTTGCGCTGTGAGGAGGGAATCGCTGCCAAAATAAATCCTGCCCTGATTCAACAGGCGGTGTTCAATCTGATTGATAATGCCGTAAAGTACAGCCCGGATCACTGTCCTGTAACAATCACGGTTCAACAAGACACCGCGGAAATTCTTATTTCTGTTAGCGACAAGGGCTGCGGCATTGAAGAACAGCACCTGACACGCATTTTCGAGCGGTTTTATGTGGTAGATAAAAGCCGAAGCCGAAAGCTCGGGGGGACAGGGCTGGGGCTGTCCATTGTCAAGCACATCGCCCAGGTTCACGGGGGCTTCGTAACCGTCCATAGCCGAATTAACGAAGGCAGCACCTTCACGATTCATCTGCCCGGCGGCGGCAGCACTTTCGATAAAATTAACTGAAAGCCTGAAAAGTCTCCGACGGCATTCCACTTTCATCCAGCGGATGCTGTTTGTGCAGCATTAATACAAATCTAACAGCCCGCTCATTATTTGCTAATACATTTCCATGATACTCTCCTGCAACTCTATGTTGACGCTCAAATCGGTTTGAGCACATTCATCAGAAACTTTTATGGAGGTCAAAAAATGACGCGAATCATGAGTGTATGGGTAGTGGGTATCGTATTTCTGATCGGCATTGCTGCGGCCGACGAGGTTAGCGAACTTCGCAAACAGATGGAACAGCAGTATGAACAGATGCAGCAGATGCAAAACAAACTGAATGAGCTGGAAGCTGCCCAAAAGCAACAGAGTATGACTGTTGCCAAGCTCGAAGAAACCGGAGGAACGAGCCTCCCCGAGACACTCAAGTGGCTCGAAAAGATCAAACTCTATGGCGATTTCCGCTATCGTTATGAAATGGTCGATGAGGATGGTTCGGACAACCGCAATCGCAATCGCATTCGAGCGCGGCTGGGTCTGACTGCCAAAATCAATGACGAAATCGATACCGGTTTCCGGTTGGCAACCTCCGAACTCTGGGGAGATGACGAGGACTCGGGCGATCCTGTATCGACCAATCAGACACTGGATGACGCCTTTTCCAAAAAGAGCATCTGGCTGGACCTGGCCTATTTTAACTGGCATCCGGCAGGCATTCAGGGCTTCAATGTCATCGGCGGCAAGATGGAAAATCCATTCTACCGCGTCGGCGGCAATCAGCTTATCTTTGACAGTGACCTGACGCCCGAAGGGATTGCGTTTCAATATACGCACGGCTGGACGGAACAGACGAGCTGGTTTGTCAATGGCGGGGGCTTTTATGTTGACGAAGTCAAGAGCGGCGCCGATACCAGTTTGTGGGGCGTTCAGGGCGGTATCAAACACACCTTTCAGGACAAATCCTATCTCGTGGGCGGTGGCAGTTTATACTGTTTCGGAAATATCCAAGGCCATGGGGCTTTTGTCACCGTCAATGGTTCTGATAAGTTTTTCGGCAACAGTAAAAGCGGCGGTTTATACATCAATGACTATGATTTGACTGAGCTTTTCGGTGAATATGGTTTTAATCTTGCCGATACTCCGACAGCGGTATTTGCCAACTATGTCAAAAACACTGTCGCCGCCGGCAGTGAGAATGCCGGCTGGCTGATTGGCACAAAATACGGCAAATGCAAGGACCCCGGTTCATGGGAACTGTCCTATGATTACCGCGACCTCAAGGCCGACGCAGTTGTCGGTGCGTTCAGCGATTCAGACTTTATCGGCGGCGGCACCGACGGAAAGGGGCATCGCTTTAGCGCTGTATATCAGCTTGCCAAAAATACGCAGGCCGGGCTGACATATTTTCTGAATGAAAAAGGTCATGATGATCATGATTATAACCGGCTTCAATTGGACCTGATGTTTAAGTTCTGAATATTTCTAATCAAACAGCAACACAACGCTAACTAAACGCTAACAATTGGGATGTATTATATTACAGGAAAGGAATGGACTTATGAAAACGTTAATAGCACAATTTTTGACCATTGGATGTGTGTTGGTTGGATCCGTCGCGGCTGCCGAAAAGCTGCAAATTGACGGCTCTACAACGGTTGGCCCCATCGGCGATGCATTTGCTGAAGTATTTAAGGACAAGGCAGCTGTAACTGTCAGCAAAACCGGGTCCGGCGATGGCGCGGCAGCACTGATGGAAGGGCGCTGTGATATCGCTATGATGAGCCGATTTATGAAAAACGCGGAATTCAAAGCGGCGGTTGACAAAGGCATCATGCCGGTGGCTCATGCTATTGCAATGGACGGTGTATGTGTGGTGGTAAACGAGTCTAATCCCGTTACCGGTTTGACAACCGAACAGATCCGTTCTATCTACAAGGGCGAGATTACCAATTGGAAGCAGGTCGGCGGTCCGGATAAGGCAATTGTGGTCATCAGCCGCGATACTTCCAGCGGAACATACGAGACGTTTGAAGAACTGGTCATGCACAAAGAGAAAATGGGGCCGGCTACGGAGTACGTCAATTCCAATCCGCAGGCTCATGCCCGCGTCAAAAGCACCGAAGGAGCGATCGGATATGTCGGTCTGGGATTTGTGGACCGTTATGTCAAAGCGATAAAAGTGGACGGTGTTATGCCCGATCGCAAAACAATTGCCAGAGGGACATATCCCCTCAGCCGGCCTCTGTTTCTTTTTACCAATGGTTATCCGAAACTGGGGTCCATTGTGTATCAGTTCTGCACGTTTCATCTGACTGAAGAAGGGCAGGAAATCATTGAAGCCAAAGGATTTGTACCGGTTACGGCCTATTAATGAAAGATTCCTCCACACAATCTGTTCAAAAGCAGCAGGCGGGCGTATTTGAGTTTGCTCGCCCGCTGTGTCTTACAGCGACAGAGGATTTTCGCGGTTTTATCGCTGCTCATCTCGGACAAGGACTTTTGTTTGTAACGGCCTCGATTTCCGTTCTGGCGGTCTTTTTAATCTTTTTTTTTGTGATTGGCCAATCGCTTCCCTTCTTTTTGAATAGAGGATTGGCGGAAAGTGTGCCGCGGATAAAGGAATTCTTGACGAGTACTCAATGGTATCCGCAAAGGCAGGCCGGTCCGGAGTATGGTGCCAGGGCCATTATTATCGGCTCTCTGTATGTAACCGTCTGTTCGCTGATGCTGGCGGTGCCGATTGGTCTGCTGGCAGCTATTTTTTTAAGCGATATCGCCCCCTTTGGACTTCGGCAATTCTGCAAGCCGGTCATCGAGATTCTGGCAGCGATTCCATCGGTGGCATACGGCGTTTTCGCTGTGATGGTGCTCGCTCCATGGATGCAAAATACACTGGGATTTTCAAGCGGTACCAATGCCCTGAATGCCTCGTTGATTTTATCTGTAATGGCGTTGCCTACGATTATTAGTGTAGCCGAAGATGCCTTGTCTGCGGCAGGCCGGGACATCCGCGAGGCCTCGTACGCACTGGGGGCTACCCGTGCCGAGACGATGCTCCTGGTTGTCCTGCCCGCTGCGCACAGCGGAATCGTCGCCGCGATTATACTGGGTATGATGCGGGCGGTTGGAGAGACGATGGTCGTCTGGATGGCCTCCGGCAATGCCAGCCGTATTCCCAGTCCCTGGTGGGATTTGTCGCAGTCGGTGCGGACCCTGACTGCCACTATCGCCGGCGAACTCGGCGAAGTGCCCAAAAATACAGACCATTATCATGTGCTGTTTGCCATCGGGCTGTTACTGTTGGTTTTCACCTTCGGCCTCAATATGTGCAGCGAGTATTTTATGGGTCAATTTAGAAAAATCACGGGGAGACGCTGAATGCGGACTGGGATGCGGCCTGTTTTTGACTGTGTATTTACGCTTCTGTCGGCGGCATCCGTTGCATTTCTAATTGCGGCCTTGGGGATATTTCTGATTCCCCTGTGCGGCAAGGGAATGAAGGCCGTTGTGTTTCGCGGGACAGTCGAATTCCGCAAAATGCAGTCAGACCGCTTCAATCGACGGAATGAAGCGACACTGCAAAACGAAATCCTCCAGACTCAGCAGGTACGGGATGAAATCTACGCCCTTGTTGATCACTTCAGTCGCGGTTTGGACACACAGACTCTGGCAGACCAGGCAAAAGATCTGTATCGCAAGTATGGCGACGAGCTGCGCAGCCGTGATCTTTCGCGCCAGCAGTTTGCTGATTTACGCGCTGCGGCCAAAGATATTCGGGACCATCTGCTGGCCGCTTTTGACAGCACTGACAAAGCTGTTGTCGAGGAGCATTTGGATGCGATTGAGGGCTTGAGGCATCAGCCCGGCTTTGAGAAAACCCCTGTCGAAACAATGTTCCGGCTTGCAGATGATTTTCGTGAAATGATTCAGAAGGTGGACCTGTCCCGCCGCGAGGAATACGCAGAGGAACTGGCCGCCGTCAATAAAGAATTGTTTGCTCTGTTCGGCCCGCGTCCCGGGCAGCAGCGGGTCTTGGCGATGGAAAGCTACGGCGCGACCCGATGGGATGTGGCCCAAAAACACCTGCGTTACTTAATTTGGCAGGAAAAATGGGTACCTTCTCCGGACGGCCAAACCCTGCAGAAGGTTCTCATTCGCAGAGATGATCCCGAAAAAGGATCTTTTGCCAAAACGGAATTAGCCCCGCTGTTTGGGCTGATTGAAAAAAACCTTGCTGCAGCACTGAATCCGCGGCTAACGTTTTATTGGCAGTATTTTATCGACGACAGCACACCGGGGCATTACTTCGGCGGGGTAGGGCCGGAGCTGCTGGGTACGCTGATGCTGACGCTGCTGGCGATGTGTTTTGCCGTGCCGCTGGGTATAATTTCGGCTGCTTATCTGGTTGAATATGCAGGAGATAATCTTGCCGTACGGATGATTCGTATCTGCATCAATACCTTGGCCGGTGTACCCAGCATCGTTTATGGGCTGTTTGGACTGGCGTTTTTCGTTCATTACATCACCAAACAGCCGTGTATATTATCGGCCTCGCTAACCTTGGCACTTCTGGTTCTGCCGGTGATTATCCGGGCTGCTGAAGAGGCCATCCGCGCTGTGCCGCAGAGCTATCGTGAAGCGGCAGTAGGGCTGGGGGCTGGCAAGTTCCGCACCTTTGCGACCGTTACGCTGCCGGCGGCCGGTCCGGGAATCCTGACGGGCATCATTTTGAGTGTAAGCCGCGCCGCGGGGGAAACCGCCCCCATTTTATTTGCCGGGGCGGTGGCGCTGGGTCCGGTTCCTAATTTCACCGGAAAATGGTGGTTTCAGCCCACCCGTGCACTGTCCTATGGATGTTATGATATCACCGTCGGCGACAAACTGGCGGCGATGGTCCCCCACAACCAGTTCGGGATGGTTATGACGCTGATTATTTTAGTAGTATGCCTGAATATTACTGCTATCCTGATTCGAATGCGGCTGAGTAAAAAACTTAGGGGTGGATAAAATGCCGATTAAGGAGACAGCAAAAATCCAAAATATGGATGTAAATCTAAAAATGGACTTAATCTGCACAGAAGCAGTAGGGCGAATGTCCGGAATCAATATTGCTGATGCTGCGAAAAATATACCCTCAGATAATCATATTATTCCCGAGAAAGCCATTATCCGGTCCCGTGATTTTACATTCTATTACGGCCAAAAGACGGGGGTAGAAAAGATAACGATGGATATTGAAATGGGATCCGTCACCGCTATCATCGGCCCCAGCGGCTGCGGAAAAAGCACCTTTCTCCGGAGCATCAATCGCATCAACGACCTGATTCCCCACACCCATACGGAAGGCCTTCTCGAGGTTGGCGGACAGAATGTCTATGCCAAAACGACCAACTTGGTCAATCTTCGGCAGCAGGTGGGGATGGTCTTTCAGAGACCCAATCCTTTTGCCAAAAGTATCTACGATAACGTCGCCTATGGTGCCCGCCTTTTGGGGGTACGGAAGAAAGCGGATTTGGACGAAATTGTGGAAAAATGCCTATGCGATGCTGCTTTATGGGATGAAGTTAAAGACAACCTGCATCAATCGGCCTTGGCCTTGTCAGGAGGCCAGCAGCAGCGTCTTTGCATTGCCCGCACGCTGGCAACCCGGCCGAAAATTATCTTGATGGATGAACCCTGTTCGGCACTGGATCCGCTGGCTACGGCACGTATTGAGAATTTGATCGCCAAGCTCAAGGGCACCTATACGATCGTTATTGTTACGCATAATATGCAGCAGGCCGCACGCGTCAGCGACCGAACGGCCTTTTTCTGTCTGGGCAGACTGATTGAATACGACATGACGGATAAGTTATTCACCAATCCGCAGCAAAAAGCAACGGAGGATTATATTACTGGGAGGTTTGGTTAATATGTCCCAACACCTGCAGCATGAAATAGAGAATCTGAAAAAAAGCATCCTCAGTCTCGGTGCTCGGATTGAAACAGCCGTTCGTGAGGCAACGCTGGCTATCGAACAGCGGGACGGCATACTGGCACAGAAAATCATTGATTACGATGATGTCATCGATCAGCAGGAGGTGGAGATCGAAGAGGAATGCCTAAAGACACTCGCTTTGCACCAGCCGGTAGCGATTGACCTGCGATTTATCATTACTGTCCTGAAAATCAACAACGACCTGGAGCGAATCGGCGATTTGGCTGTCAATATTGCCGAGCGTGCGGTTTTTCTGGCTGGGCGGCCTAAACCAGACATTTCGTTTGATTTTGTCGGGATGGCTTCTGCAGCGCAGATCATGCTGAAAAATAGTTTGGACGCACTGGTAAACCTCAGCGTGCCGCTTGCTCAGGAAGTGTGTGCGGGTGACAATACAATCGATGCGATGAACCGAAAAATGTATGTTAAAATCCAACAGGCGATTTTGGCCCATCCCGAACAAATAGAATCTTTAATCCACATGCTCTCTGTTTCGCGCCACCTTGAACGGATCGCCGACCACGCAACGAATATTGCTGAAGACGTCATTTATATGATTGAAGGACGAATCGTCCGGCATCGAATCGAAAAAAACATACTTTTAAGCTAATGCGCTGTGTCCTAAGCAAAAATGACCGTCACGAAGACGCGGGAGGGATGGGATGCAGAAACTGAACGTGTCATGCTCCGGTCGTGATGGAGATTTGGCCGTACCTTCGAAAAAGTCCATTGATTAAGTTCAGTGCTCTCTGTCCCTTGCAAACCGTAAAATGCCTCGAATTTAAATCCATTTTTAGGCTGTCATCGCGGGGGATAATGGCATTAAGGACACCACAACTCGATTTCAACTGACTTTATGTGAAAAACGATTCCATATTGCCCTGTTTGCCGTCAGCAGAAAGCGGGACAGCCCCCCGCAGAGGGATAAGGGGCTGTGGCGGCAGATGGCGACTCTATCTGTCCGAAGCTGCCGATGGGGGCAGACTCCCTATGAGGGAATTATATGTGAATATATGTAAATACCTGTATCTATGGAAAATTTGGCTAAAAATCCATACTCACAGTCTGTGCCTATGGATAATGAGCTAAAA
>Ga0209407_1004868_pt1 | contig 10751 bp, 15 predicted proteins | sample AD_JPNHG3_MetaG_FD_184410 | JGI IMG/M metagenome (GOLD analysis project Ga0209407, IMG submission 184410) | Active sludge microbial communities of municipal wastewater-treating anaerobic digesters from Japan - AD_JPNHG3_MetaG (SPAdes) (version 2) | ecosystem: Engineered > Bioreactor > Anaerobic... | reverse complement strand
ATGAAATCTTTGAATGATCAAACCTTTAAAGATTTTAAACATTTAATGGTAGATGATTGTTCAACTGATAATACAACCAGAGAAATATTAAAATATGGAAATGATAATACCATTTTATTTACTAATACCAAGAGGCAATATTGGATTGCTAATGCGTTAAAATATCTTACACCATATATTAAAACCGGTGATGAAATAGTTGTTATTGTTGATATGGATGATTGGTTAAATGGTGATAGAGTATTAGAACGTGTTTTTGATGAATATGAAAAAAATCTTGATTGTTGGATGACGTATAGTAGAATGATGTATTCAAGTAGTGGTAGAACTAGTCATTGGATACCAATATATAACATACCTATTCTTATGGATCGTAGTTTTAGAAATGTTATTTGGTCTTTTACACATCTTAGAACATTTAAAGGATTTTTGTGGAAAGAGATTAAAAATGAAGATTTATTGGATCAAAAAGGGAAATATATAAAATATGCTTATGACCAAGCAATATTATTACCAATGCTGGAAATGTCGGCTCCCCATCATATATTGTTTATACCTGATGTTCTATATTGCTATAATGACGAGAATCCAAACCAAGTTGAAAAAAATTTACGAAAAGAACAAGAAGAATCAGCCAGATATATACGATCAAAACGTAGATATGATAGGTTAATAAGATGATTATATTTAGTTGCGGTCGTGATTGCCTTGACAGTGTTGAAAAACACATGAATAGCATTTATTCACAGACATTTCAAGATTTTAATCACATAGTAGTTGATGATGCCAGCAAAGGAAATAATCTTTATAAAAAAATACATCAATTAAAGAATGAGAAAACTATTATATATAAAAATAAGAAGAATAATGGGTGGTTAAAAAATGCAATAGATTATTTGATACCATTTGTTAATGATTTGGATATAATTGTGGTTGTTGATTTAGATGATTGGCTTTATGATGATTTTGTTCTTCAAAAGATTTTAAATATTTATAAAGATCCAACAGTATGCATAACATTTGGATCGTATATAAGATCAGATGAGATAGATAAAAAAATAAAGTATCCTGATAAATCTGATGTTGTTAAAACTTTGAGTAGTGATAATATTCGTAAAGAACCGTGGGTGTTTTCTCATTTAAAGACATTTAAAGGTTTTTTAATAAAGAAGATAAAAGATGAATCATTTCGTGGTCCTGATGGGGAGTATATGAAATGTTCATATGATAGAGCTATAATGTATCCAATGATTGAAATGGTTGGAATTGAACATATACGATATATTGATGATATTATGTATATTTATAATGTTAATGTATCAAATAATGTTTACAAGATTTATCCAGAAATGCAAGTATTAAATAAAAAATATATATCGGAGCAACCAAAATATGAAAAAAGTATTTATAACATATTGTGATGATAACTATTTACAATGGTATGAGCCATGGTTAAAATCTGTAAAAACCTTTGAGCCAGAATCATTAGTATCATTACATATGATAAATTCTAAGAAAAGGCCAAGATATTCAATACGACAAACAGTATCATATAAAAATGGAACAAGTCCAGCTGATTGTATTATATGTCATAAAATACAGTTTATGCTTGATACAATGGAGAAGATAGAGGGGGATGTTTACATTTTAACTGATATTGATATGATATTAAATAAGCCACTTGAAGGTCTTGATGGTGAATGGGATATAGCTGGATTTCTTGTAAAACAAGATAAAGTTGCTGGTGGTTTTCTTGCTGCTAAGAAAAATGAAAGAGTAATAAAATTTCTTGAAGAATATAATACATTTCTAATAACACCACCACATTTTTTTAATAAAGACCAACCAAGTTTAGCTAAATTTTATAACAAATATTCTGGTAGTTTGATTACATGGAAACAGATGTCAAGAGATTACTTAGATCATACTTGCAATCCAAATTCTTTTATTTGGAGTGCTCATAAGTTAGAATTTGGTAGTAAATTTAAAAGGTTATTAAAGTTTAAAGAGAGATTTGGTATATGAAAATTGTTAGTTTGATTCCAGCACGAGGTGGTAGCAAGGGAATACCTTGTAAGCCATTATATCCTATTAATCAGAAACCAATGATTGATTATATTATAGAAGCGTCAATGTTATCACAAGTTGATGAGACATGGGTATCAACAGAGGATCAAAGGATAAAAGACTATGTTTCTACTAGATGGCCAATAGCTAATATTCACCATAGACCGAATGAAATAGCTGGAGATATTTCATCTATTGAAGAAGTTATAGATCATTTTACTAAACAAGTTGAATATGATATATTAGTTTTAATACAATGTACTAGTCCAATGATTTTATATACTGATATAGATATGGGGTTATCATTATTGATTCCAAGATTATATATGTATGATTCAGCAATGAGTGTATATGGCATGGAAGATAATGATATGTTATTTTGGTCTTGTAATGGTAATTATCCAATACCAATGAATTATAATCCAAATGACAGGGGTAGAAGACAAGAGAGGATTAATAAACATATTGTTGAAACTGGTGCTTTTTATATTACAACAAGGGGTCAATTTTTACAGTCAAAATGTCGTATCGGCAGTAAAGTGTTACCAGTGCATATTCCATTTTGGAGATCATTTGAAGTTGATGATATGGATGATTTAACTAATATTGAAAAATTAATATGAATAATACTATTATAAATGACTTTAATTATAATACTATATCTATTACAACATATGATATTATAAACGCCCATAGTTTAGAAATCGGTGATAGCATTTCTAATAATATATGTTGTATATGTGGTTCTAAATTAGAAAAAATATGAACCAAATGGAAATAATTTTATTTCATTAAAAAGTGGTGATAATGAAATAATTTTTTGTGTTTTTTGTATTATTGATTTATTAAAAAAGATTATATCTATATTTGGTGATGATATAAAGAAAAATAGATTATGTAATAATGTTTCAAATATAATACCGGAAAATCTTTTTAAAATAAACCTTGACAACTGAAAAATAATGATTATATTACTTTCAAATAAAATATATAAGGAGGTAGTATGATATGTTGCCAAGTTTAATAAGAAGGAGGGATTTTGATTTTCCAGAAGTTTCAAGTGTGTTTAATTCTCTTTTCCGTGATATGGACAGTGTTTTTGATGATACCGTAAAGTATCAGACATCAGAAGGTGATCTTGTTTATGAAATGGAAGTACCAGGATTCAATAAAGATAATTTATCGGTTGAGGTTATTGATGGTGTAGTAACTATTAAAGGAGAGCGAAAAACTGATAGTGATAACTATGTTGGTCACAAGAAAGTGTTTAAGAGAATGAATATTGCAAGATCGGAAAATCTTGAAGCTTCTATATCAGATGGTATTCTGAAACTTGTTGTGAAAACCCCTAAAAAAGAGTCTGTAAAAATTGAGTTGAAGTAATATTAATAAAAACCATTTGGTTAAAGAACCAAATGGTTTTTATTATTTTAAAGTCTTTTTATAAAAATATTTGTCATATTTTCCACGAATTTCATCTTCTCTATTTCCATAATTGCCTAAATCACGGCTTGTATATTCTATTTTACCAATACCAATACGTCCTTGCCCACAAATCCAATCTGGATGATCATATTCACACACCTTTATTTTATCACCCTGTACCTCACCCTTTTCAACCAAATCGTTTTGAACTTTATAATGTAAGGTGTCATAAGCATTCCATATATATATGGATTTTGTTGGCTTGTGAATAATAAATCTAACTTCTTTAATACCTTCTGATTTCATATTTTTTAAATCTAATAATGTTGGGTTGTGATAAACCATTGTTTTATAATCAGAACCAAATTTACCAATGTATTTTTCAATCAACAGTTCAATGTTCATTTAAACACCTCCAGGATTTTATTTCTATTTATATTCTTTACCCCCGGACGTAAATTTATTATATTTTTATAATTGTAAATAAATCAATTATACTCAATAGAAAAATAATACTTGACAATAAAAATGTTTTATGATATAATAAAAAGAAAATGTTAAAAGAGTTAGTGATTTAGACAAATATGAAAAATTAAGTGAGGAATTAAAATGACAACTTTACTGACATTAAATTTTATAGCCATGTTTATAGTTATTTTGTTCTTTGTTTTTACCATACCATTTATGGTAAAACTGGTACTGGGGGTGAATTTGACGCTTTAGTTATTGGTGTTCTTATCATAACAGTAGTATTGTCAATTACTATTAATGGACCTGTAAAGGAAAAGGTAGTAGATGCACCAGTAACCGGAAGAACAATAATTGATAATCATGTTGTTTTTGTTGTGGATAAACAAGTAAAATCATATAATGATATTGAAACTATAAAGAATATTAATAGTGTGACATTCAAAAAAGTGACTAAAATCAATGTATTTGGATTTATAATAGGTGATGAAATTGAAAAAAAATAATTGAAGGGTGTTGGTTATTTCATAAGTAGGGTAAATGGAGTGAACATAGGACAGAAATTTGGACATAAATTTTTTTCATTTAACAGGTACATTATATGAATATCAAGAACAATTTTGTTCTTGTTCGGTAAAGATGAAAAAAGTATAAAAAATTGTGATATAATAAGAAAATAAGTAGGGATCAAATCATGTCAAAAGTTTGTTATAGATATAAGTGGAAAGAAGTTTGTTAATATAGAATCAATGAAGGAGTTGATTTTTTGGCTTTTATTAGAATTAGTGAGAATGAATGTTTAAAGTTCAAGAAGAACGAGAAGTAATAAAGTTGTTTTCATTGATAGCCTTTACAATGATTGTTGGTATGTTCATTGAAACGATATATTTACATATGAATATTCACTGTTGGTTTTTAGTATTTAAGTTTTCACACTTGGTATATTTTGGGATAAGATTTGAAAGATATTGGGTGATATGTGAATCATAAAAATCTGGAAATATGTAAATTGTTAAATGAAGTTAAGACTAATAGTACTGGATATTATGAAATATTTAGAACCAGAGCATTAGTCGTTGTTAATAGCAATGCATACTGTAAATTACTAATAAGGAACTTTGAAACATGAAGATAAAATTAGATTTCGTTACCAATTCAAGTTCAACAGCATTTTTCTTTACTTTTAATAATATCAATCCTATTATCATGAAATCATTATTTGAAAACATAAGAAGGTATAAGAAGAATTTCAATATTGGTAAAATGACACATAAAAATGTTATTAATGCAATTGAAAATTGCTATAGCAGTAAAATGATCAAAACCATTGATGAAGCTATTGACTGTATAAATGATTTGATTGATGATTGTAATAATGATAATTTATTAGTATCCAAAACATATCATAATATTCATTTACAAATAGTAGACCGTCTGAAAAGAGCAAAATCAAATGGTGCAACTCATTTAATAATGATAGAGTTTGGTGATAATCATGGTGATGTTTGTGGTGGTTTAGTAGGAAATACCATGGACTATGAAGGTAGGTATATTGATATTGATGATAATGATTTTCAGGTGTTTACGATACAAAATAGATAAATGGTGAAAACAATGATAAGTTATGTTGGTGGTAAAAAACAACAAGCTAAATGGATTGGTGGTTTTATACCAGTTAATATAAAGACTTATGTTGAACCTTTTGGTGGTATGTTTTGGACATATCTTATGAATCCATCATTATCACATTGCTTAACAGTTGTTTATAATGATTTTAATAAGTTCAATGTTAATATATGGAAATGTGTTCAACAGGATAATCAAGAGTTTATAAAACATCTATTACCCTTTAAACACAATGATAAAGAAACGATAAAATTATTGAAAAATAAGTATTTGAAGAGTGTTGTTGAGTTTGTTATACCAGATTTTAAGATTGCTGCTGAGTATGCTTACATATTAATGTATTCATTCGGTGGTGATATAAGTGGTGGTGTTGTGAATAAAAAAACCGATTGTGTCGCCAGCCTGATAAAAAAGATAACTGATTCTAAAATATCTAGAAGGATAAGTCGAATAACAGATATTTTAAACAATGATTGTGTTGATGTTATAAAAAGATTTGATAGTCCAAATACCTTCATGTATATTGATCCACCATATTGGAAAACTGAAAATCTTTATGGTTTCCATAATTTTGGCTATAAAGACCATTATAGGTTGGCTGAGGTTCTATCAAACTGTAAAAGTAGATGGATATTGAGTTATTATGATTTTCCAGAGCTAGAAGACATGTATCCATTAAACAAATATATTTATACCAGAAAAGAGTATATTAAAACTAGTTCTGACCAAAGGGGTCACAAACCAAAATCACTTGAAGTTCTTATAATGAACTATGAATATAAGTATTGGTTTGAATAGGGAGTAATAAATTGATAAGCTACGTGGGTGGAAAGAAACAACAAGCTAAATGGATTGGTGGATTTATACCTCCTATTGATAAGTATGTTGAAATATTTGGTGGTGCTATGTGGTGCTACATTAATGGTAAAATAATATGTAATAAAGCTACTTACAATGATTATAACAAATATATGTATAATTTATTTACTTGTTGTTGTTCATATAATGATTTGTATTTTTATGCTAAACAACTGGATCCTTATAATCAAGAAATATTTGATATGTGTCAAAAATTCTTTCTTGATAAAGGCTCAGATTATATAGTTCCCGATTTTGATTTGGCAGCTTGTTATGCTTATATTTCTACTCATGTTTTTAGTGGTATATTGAAACCAACAGGTAATAGAATGGCTAAAGATAATGGTTCAAATCCAGGTTCAAAATATAGAGCTTTTGTTAAAAGATTAAACAATGTTGAAATACAAGAGAAATTCGACAAACTCGAAACTTATAATTTAAATTATGATAAGGCTATTGAACTGTTTGATAGTTCTGATAATCTTCTTTATCTTGATCCACCTTATTATGGCACTGAAGATTATTATAGTTTTCATAGTTTTGGTTTTAAAGATCACAAAAGACTTTCTGAAATATTGAATAATTGTAAATCAAAAATTATTCTTAGTTATTATGATTTTCCAGAGTTAAAAGAATGGTATCCAGCAGATAGGTTTATTTATAAATTTAAAGAATTTTCAAAGATTTCAAGTTCAAAATCGGTTAAAAATAAAGGGACTGAAATATTGATAATGAATTATGAAAGATAAATTTGTTTGTATTAATAATAATTGTAAATGACCTTATAAACCATATCTTGTTGTAAATGATAGCAATTATATTTATTATCAAATAAAAATAAATGATAATAAAACACTATTAGTATATAAAGATTAGTGTTATGAACCAATACAAAATTACATTTTATTACCAGAGAAATTATTTGAAATATAGGAGGAAGTTAAAATGTTTGATGATGTTATTTTAAAAAAGAAGATTGAATTAGATGAATCAAAGGATAAAGATATTATTCAAAGTTGGTTTGATGAATCTAAAAAAGTATCTACTATGGATGAATTAATCAATTTCATTGATAAATTAAATAATGATTATATTCACGATTATGGAACTATTGTTCATGCTATGACTGCTGGTTGTATAGCTACAATAAACATGATGAATAGACAGGAACAAGGTGGTATTACAGGATTTCAAGCTAGTTGTTTGATGTGGGAATTTATATCTAAATTCATGTCATTTGATGGTCCGATGAAATTGATAACATATAGTGATATGGTTTATCCCCAATATCATTATAAGTTTGAAAAAACAATCAATAGGGAAACATGGAAATGGATACAAAGTGAAGCATCAAAAAATTTGAAAAATGATTTAAATGATGAAGTTAGAAAACATATGAAATCTATTGTTAATGGCATTGTTCCATTTGGATATACAGTAGTTGAGGAGGATTAATGTAATGGGTAATAGTAAAACAACAAAAAGTGTAAAAATTATTCAAAGATTGGTTGAAGTTTTAAAAACACCAGATGTTTTTAATGTTATTAAATATCAAGAAAAAAAAGAAGATTATATTAAGGCACAGATGTATCCTTATATAATTAGGGAAGTTGCAAAACTTTATGAAGATATTTATAAACACAAGCCAGATACATGCTTGAAGAAGGCTAAAGAAAATCTTTTGTGGGAAGGTAATACAAAAACAACAGTTAATAATGTTTCATTGTTTGGAACTTGGCATCGTCCTGATATGGTACTTGAATTTGATAAAAATATGAAGATAGCTATTGAAGTTAAAAGAGGGGATGATGGTAAATCAATTCGTGAAGGAATTGGTCAGTCCATTGTTTATAGTCAACATTTTAATTTTGTTATTTTGTTGTTTGTTGATATTGGAAAACAAAAAGAAGTTCTAAATTCTATTAATGGCAATCGTGAGCAATCATTGAAAAAATCACTTTGGGATAATTATAATATTGTATTTGAAGTGGTATGAAAAAATATATAAAATATCTGAAATACTTAACAAAGCACAAATGGTATGTTATGTTAGAATGCTTTAAACATGGATTATATTGGAGAGGTATAATTCATGATAATTCTAAATTCTTACCATCAGAGTTTATTCCATATTCAAGATTTTTTTATGGTGATAACAAATCAACTGGTGTTGATAAATCTTTTGATTTTGCATGGCTTTTACATCAAAAAAGGAATGATCATCACTGGCAGTGGTGGATTCTTCCAGAAGATGATGGTGGTGTAAAAAAAATACCAATGTCCAACGATTCTTTAATTGAAATGATTTGTGATTGGGTGGGTGCTGGCAAGGCTCAAGGGATTTATTCACCACCTGATGATATTTACAAAGAAACAAGAACATGGTATAATAAAAATAAACATAAGATAAAACTTAATGATGATACAAAAAGGAAAGTAGAGTCAATATTAAATGTTTCGTAGTTGTTATTTTGATCCTAAAAGAAATAAAATACATTTGTGGGAACAAATCAATGGCCAAAATTTGTATAATACTGTTGATTGGATTCCATATGTTTTTGTTAAGTCTGATAACGGTGAAATAAAAACAATATATGGTGAACAAGTAATTAAGAAAACATTTAATTCATATTATGATTACAATGAATTTTGTAAGTCAACAATATCTTTTGAAGATAAGGTAAAGCCAGAAATTCAATTCTTGTCTGAACGGTACAGTAGTGTTCCAGATGAAGAAATGATACCACCACAACTTAAAATGTTTTTTATTGATATTGAAGTTTATGTTGAAGATACTGATGATATACATTCATGGAAACCAGAAAAAGCTGATGGAACTGTTGTTTTAATATCAGTATATGATAATATAAAAAATAAAACAACTGTGTTTGGTATACATCCTTATAAAGGAAAGTATCATAAAGAAAAATTTATTGATTATTTTGAATGTAAGTCAGAAGAAAATCTTTTAATAAGCTTTTTTAATTTTATTGGTAGAAATAATCCAGATGTTATTTCTGGTTGGAATATCTCTCAATATGACCTTCCATATTTAATCAATCGTATTAAAAATCAGTTTGGTGAAGATTCAAATATTTACAATAAATTAAGTCCTATTGGTGTTGTAAGGATGTGGGAACGTGATGGCATTTATAACATCAATATTGCTGGAGTAAACATTATTGATTATATGGAACTTTATAAATGGTATGCTCCTAATAAACTTGAGTCTTACAGTTTGGATTTTGTTTCTAGATATGAACTTGATAAAGGAAAAGTTGATTATTCAGAATATAAAGATTTGAAGAGATTATATAATGAGAACTGGGATTTATATGTTACATATAATATTATTGATTCGCTTCGTGTAGGTCAGTTAGAAGAAAAACTTGGATATATCAAACAAGTTCAATCATTATCATTACTTACAAGAGTTCCAATGATGTTTTATAAAACAGTAACAAATCTTCTTGAAGGATTGCTTCTTGTTTATTTGAGGAGAAACAATATGTGTGCTCCACATCTTTATGGTGGTTCTCAAGAAGGATATGAAGGAGCATATGTTAAGGATCCTGAAAAAGGATTGCATGAATGGGTAGTTGATCTTGATATAGTAAGTTCATATCCAACAGCAATGATTACAATGAATATGAGTCTTGAAACATATTTCGGTAGAATACAGGGAATGGATGAGCAAACAGTTATTGAATATACTAAAAAAAGGTCTTTTCCATCTTTTACAATGTATAGAGAAGGTCAAGGAAAAGTATTATTTTCAGATAAAAAATTGGAAACTTTTAATAAAGCCCTTGAAAAAAGGTTGATATGTATATCTCCTTGTGGTGCTTGTTTTTCAACTAAACCGGCTGGAGTTATTGCTACTGTTGAACGAGAGTTATTTTGGAAACGTGTTGAAATGAAAGATAAAATGAAGCGTTTAAAATCAAGTTTATCAGAGCTTAGAGATGATAATCTTAAAAAATCTAAAGAAAAGGTAGCACAGCTTCATAATTTACAAAACGCATATAAAACAATGTTAAACAGTATGTATGGTGCAACAGCGGTTCCATATAGTAGGTGGTATAATAAAAGTTTATCTGAAGCAGTAACATCATGTGCTAGGAATACAATAAAAATGGGTGTTCAGTATGTAAATGAATTATTGAACAATCCAAATGACAAGCTTTTGAAAGTATTAGAAGAAATTGAAGGATAATATATGAAAAACTTTGTTATATATGGTGATACTGATTCAATGTTTATTAATCTTGGTTCTTTTCTTACTCAACATCTTGGTGATAAGTGGA
>Ga0209407_1004865_pt1 | contig 10752 bp, 13 predicted proteins | sample AD_JPNHG3_MetaG_FD_184410 | JGI IMG/M metagenome (GOLD analysis project Ga0209407, IMG submission 184410) | Active sludge microbial communities of municipal wastewater-treating anaerobic digesters from Japan - AD_JPNHG3_MetaG (SPAdes) (version 2) | ecosystem: Engineered > Bioreactor > Anaerobic... | reverse complement strand
TTACAATCATTGGTTATTTTATCCTGGTCTAATGCTATCATCTAAGATACCTATCCAACAATAACCTATACAGATGTTCTTAACTTAAATTTAGTAGCAGCAAAATTAGCTATTGCTAATGCATATGCAGGATCTAAATACACATCAGAAATAAATCCTCTTAATACTTCTGATGTATTTAGATAATATGTTGGGGCATTTGTAAAACTAAGCTATCTGAATAACAGTCTTTTGTCGTGTTGCAACTTATTAAGATGGATAAAATTATTCTAAAATTCATTAGGAAACATTTGAGATACTTTAGTTTTCTTCATTGCCTAAGTTCTGTTTAACATTTTACTTCACTCCTTTTTAATATAAAAGGGGGCATTATAGCCCCCAGTATGTAATAAGGTAAAATCGGCAACGTTCTCCAGTATGATTTTTGACCTATGACTCGTCACCTGCAACCTTATTAGTTAATCAATACATAATAACAAATATATGGGGTCTAAAATCGTGAATGATAAATATTTACGATATCAATTAATCGTAGCTTAGAATAAATGACCTAAGGAGACCTATGGATCATTCACTACAAGACTCTAAATAAAGTATATCAGAAAAAATACATGTTGTCAAGTTAAATATATGTTACAATAATTTTGATTCTATAATAATCTTACAATTTATATCTAATTCCATATCACTTTCTAATAAATTATATATTGTATGATATCTAGAATCAGATATATTCATTTTAATAAAAAAATCATCATTTTTATCTTTACTTTTAAATATTATCCAGCATTTACCGTCATTACTTCGTTCAATACTTTCTATAATAACATGTTTATTTTTATAAATATCAAACATTATTCATCCTCCAAAAAATCTATTTCTTTGTCCCAATAATTCTTCCACCATATATTATCTAATAGATGCTATATTTTTTCTGCTGGTACTGCTTCATCTATTTTATTATTTGTCTATTCGGTATTTACTAACCATCTGTATGTATTTCCAATTCCCCAACTATACCCCAATGTAATAATAGGTTCAGTTGGTATAATGTTTTTCAAAGTAAAAAAATAATAAATCCACGTTAAGTATAAAGAACCACTAAGCACCTATTTATATGGATCATACATATCTTCGAATGTAAATTTTGTTTTGTAAAATCCATTAACAGTATCTAATGCAACTTTTGTCATTTGCATTAAGCCCCGCTATATATATGATTCCTAATTTATATTCCACTAAGATTCAGTTGAAATCATACCAAATACATATTGAATAGTAGGAAAACTAACTCCCCATACTTGTTTTCTTCTTTTTTGTATTTCACCCTAATCTAATATCTATTCTATCTAAATATTTTGTAAATCAGTCATAATTATACACCCTTTTAATAATGTGAGTCAATAGTCTTTAATTTCGTATAATATTTTGGATCTTCATCTAAGTGATCTTTTGCAATAGATTTCTATATTTCCTCATTATCTGAATGATTATCTTCTAGTTCTACTTTTATTCCCATTTCTAATTCTTTTGGATCATAATTTTTATCGGGTCTATTATCATCCATAGAAGGATTATCTATTATAATACTTTCATCTAAATCTAACAATTTATTAAGGTCTTTCATATTATCACCTTCTATATTATATTATTTAACTTAAAGAAAAAAGTATTATTTCAATTAAATTATTATATCAAAATAAATTAATTTATGTATTTCACGGAGGTAAAAATTAATGCCAAATTACGCATATATATGTGAAAATTGTGGTAACATAACATTAGAACTAATGACATTTGAAGAATATGATAAAAACAGAGACAACATTATTTGTAAAAAATGTGGTCATAAAATGATTAGGTCATATAAACCAACAGCGGTAATTTACAAGACAACAGGATTTTATGCCAATGATAATTTAATAGATGATCCCTAGATGGATAAAATGATGGGGATAAATTCTAAAGGTAAGTTAGATGGAGAAAATTCAGTATATTAATAGGAGATGATTAGATGAATTTAGAAATAGATGTATCATTAAGTTATAAAACAGAATCAGATAAAATTTAGCCATTATTAAATTTTATAAATAATGAAGAAACACTAAAATAGTTGTTAAAAAATGGAACAATAGCTTGTGAAGATTGTACATCATTAAGAATTCAAATTGGCGAAGAAGATATTTATATATATAATTATACAATCAAAATAGGTAAAACTATTATATAGGATCAAGAATTCTATATAACTAATAAAGAGAGTAATTTTGAAACCATTAAATATATACTATTAAAATATATTAAAAATAATCTAATTCTGGTGGGGGGATAATAATGCCTAGATATAAAAATAACAGTAACACATATGATTTACCAATTTCTTATGTTTAGAATGATGGTTTACTTTTAACTAAATATATAGAGAAAGAAGGCGGAACAGTCGATATAGAATACTATATACCCGAATCTTTAAGACATACATTAATTTCTATTGATGATATGGATGTATTGCCCGTACCATCGCCTGTAATTAATACAAAAACAGAATCAATCACTGTATAGGAAACATTTATTGATTATACACCCGATGATGAAACATTAACTGTAAATAGACAAGAAATGTTAATTCAAAATTATACATGGGATTTAGTATATGTATGGATAAATCATAGTTTCGATGAAACAGATCCAGTAGAAGTATAGTAGTAGATAGAAAAATAGATACCTGTATTGTAGGGAAATAGTATAACTATAACAGTGCCAAGTTATTCATTCTTAGTTAGACTTGAATAGTTAGATTTGGGAACTGTCTATGTAACGTCTACAATAATATTCTGATATTTGGATATTATATACTTGAAATATTTTTTATACAATTAATAGGTGATTACTTAGTAATCACCTTGTATATATTACAATTTATTTCACTGATACATGCAATAGTGTTTTACGTTCAGTGATTTTATCCGTATTGGTAACTTGTGATACTACACCTTGCTTTATACCAATCATTTCTATAATTTCTTCATCTATTGTATCCTTACCAACAAAGAACCATGCCGTTACTGAGTTTTGCTGACCTATTCTATGGCATCTATCTATTGCCTGTTCCAAATCTCCAGGAGTCCATGGAAATTCTAAGAACAATACATTTGAGGCTGCGGTCAGAGTAAGTCCTACTCCGCCAGCTTTTATATTTAATACTATCAATTTTGTATCGGGGTTATTTTGAAAATCTTCTACGATTGCTTGTCTTTCTTTTAGTGATGTTTCACCAGTAATAGACTTACAATTGAATTTTTTCGAAACAAGTTCAATTATATTTTTATGAGTTCCGAATATTACTAATTTTTCACCAGATTCAATGAAATTTTCAATCCATTCAATTGCTTCATCCATCTTACCTAGTGCTGCTTTCTGTTTTAATGTTTCTATTCTAAAAAGATGTTCGGCTCGTTCAGAATTTAATTGAGCAATCCACTTTGCCCTTAATTCTATTTGTTCGGGCGTAAGATTTGTATCTTTGAATTGTTCCATTATTTTTTTATTGGTAGTAGCTTCATTCCTTCTCCTTCTAATCCAATCAATAAAATCTTGTTCATAATTATCATAATCTTTTCTATTAGATATATTAACTGGTATTGTTACTTTTATTTTTTCGGGAAGTTCTTTAAGCACTTCCTTTTTCTCTCTTCTAATAAAACAAAGTCCTCTAAGTCTTTCATTTAATTCATCAAGGTTAGATGATCCAGTAAGATCATAACCATAACCATTGTGGGTCATCCCACAATAATTTTCAGCAAATTTCCAAAACCCGCCAAATTCCTGAAGCCTACCAAGAATCCCTAACTGTGAAATTAATTCAACTGGTCTATTCACAATTGGTGTTCCTGTCAAAAGAAATCTATATTCAATTTTGTTTGATAATTCTTTTGATAATTTTGTCCTTTGTGCTTTGCTATTTTTTAAATAATGACTTTCATCAAATACAATTGCTTTTGCATTTATTGATTTTAAGTCATCAATTCTCTTTTTAAGCATGTCATAATTTATTATAACAATATCTGCTGGATCTCCTGTACCATTCCATACAGATATTGTTTTATTACTTACCCATGTATTCCACTCTTTTTCCCAATTATATTTCAAAGAAGCGGGACATACAATTATGGCAGGATAAGCATTAAGTTTATGAATAGTAGCTATTGCCTGAACAGTCTTTCCTAACCCCATTTCATCTGCTATAAATACTCTCTTATTTTTTATAGCATATGCCACTCCTGCTTTTTGAAATGGATATAGATTCAGATTTAATCCGTCCACTTCAATATCGGCATTACTAGCAGTAGATTCTACTAAATTAGATTCATATTTATGAACCAGTTTTTCCAATATTGGCTTAACATTTTCATCTACTTCAAAACCATTATCAATAAGAACATAAATTCCTTCTACATTTGCTAAATCTTGATTAGCAATCCAAACCTTCTTATCACGATCAAACTTTCGTTTTGCTAATTGTTTTACTAACAAAACGGTGGAAGGATCATATGGGAATGTGATATGAAACTTATCACCAACAGTAGTTATTTTTTTAGGTACAACCGCTTTTGGTTTTCTATTTGGATATTTTTTATCGTCTGGAAGAGTTTCGGGGTCGGGCGGTTCGGGTATTTTATCAAAATCAATACCACCCTCAAGAAGTTGATTCTTATATTTCCTGAGAATTTTATATGCAATAAAAGTCATTTTTGGTGACCATTTATCTAAATCTGTATCAGCCAAAACATGACCAAATTTCGTGTCTGTGCCATTAAACCCAACCCCATCACGGGATTGGGCATAATCACATCGGGAAGCAAGAAAATCTATTGCTCTTTTTATTTCCGCTGACATTACTTTCCCTCCTTAACGTCTAGCCTTACCACTTCAGAAGGATTGTTAAATTCGGCATAAATCTCAGGGTACTTTGCTTTGAAAGACTTCATATCGAAGTTATCACGGGTATATTTATTTATTCCCACAAGTCCCACCTCTGCTTCAAATGTCTCTATACCCTCCGTCTCCATTATTTCCTTAATTTCTGACGTAAGAACTTCTTTACGCTCACTTGCTAACTTATACAGTTTCTTAAATGATACCAAATCCTTAACCAGTTCATTCAGTCTTACTTTTACGCTCTTTGTCATTCTTTCTCCTCCTCTTCTTTTGTTCCTCAATACAATAATACCATAGCTGTACCTAAATACAACTACGGTTAAGTAAATACTATTACAGTATTGTAAATTAAAATCTCAGTTTTTCATCTATGCGTAATACGAATTGAAATTTATCAAGTATAACTGCGGATTTATCTCAGTTTTATTTAACCCCAATTTTTCAGCAAAATTTATAATTTCAGTTTTCCACGACCGCATATTCTGATTGATAATATCTATATCTACCGCACATAGATTTTTTGTATCAACTTTAAACATTGAGGATTTTATATATATTATATAATTTGGATATACGGGATAATCATATGCCATAACATTTATATCTAAATTCTTCAATATCAAATCCCGTTTGAATTCATACTCCCGTTGAATTTTAAAAGTATCGCTATAAGTATCAAAATCCTCGGAAAAAGCTACATACCATCGATTCCATTCGTAGTCTCCATCTAACTTACTTATCTTTTTAACATTATTTGGAGTTTGAATATGATTTAGATCTATTCCATATAAGTGTTTCATATATATATCTTTCCATGAGTTCCAGAATTCCGAATATGTCAATTTAGCCCGCTCATGTACCATTACTGAATTTTCATCAACTAATACACCGTACACCATTCCAATCATTTTTTACCTCCTAGTTTTAAGAAGTTTGTTTTTAACCTCAACCACTCTTCAATATATATTTTAGCACACCCACTATAATATTCGTTAGCGGATATAAACTGATCTTCAGTAAAAATATCGTCTGTGTCAAATAATTTGTATCTTACAAACTTCTCACAAGTATTCCAGTCTTGTACTATACTGGTAATTTTTTCCTCCGTGGTAATAATTTCACGTATTAAATCCTCTACATATTCAGAATCCTTATAATAATATACTATATCACCTAGAACGTGGCGGGGGTCGGTGCGACTAAGAGATAAATTTAAATAACTATTGGATATAAGGTTGTATATTTTCTAAATATTTGTTCCAATGATACTCTGCTGCTATTTCATAGGCAGTTTTAATATCAACTTCATCATTACTACGAAATTTCTTTGGATAAATCTTTCCCTCTTCTGCTGATGATTTTGACGCATACTTATAATGCTTTTTTCTTTTAAAAAACATTGATTTACCTCCTTATAAGTGTTTGATTCTTATAGAATTTTACAGTATGCAATAACCTAGAAACGGCATTGGCAAGCGTGATAGTTAAATTATCTAACCGTCTACTATCAAACTCTCGACCATTAATCAATCGCACCATGATTTCATCATATTCTTTATTTAATTCCTCTAATTCCGTTATCTCATTCTAATCTAATATCATTTCAATTTTACTCCCTTCATTAGTTATTGGTAAAGTGTCAACCATTAACAAAAATCCCACGCATCGAATGTAATTATGAAAATTAAAAAAAGTGGAATAACATTAAAGATAAGAAATATTATTACACCAAGTCTCGTACACGCATATTTTGAGTTTAATATTTCATATTTCAGTTTAACTATTTTTAAAAACGTATTGTGATCATCTTGTGATACTTCCTCTGGTTTTATAAAATAAAAATTTTCAGAAGAATATGTCATTTTTACATTTTCATAAACATTTTTTTCTTCATCAGTAATAGTTTTAAATTTTTCATTCCAAAGAATTTTTACATTGTTTGAATTTATTATTATTAAACAAACACATAATATAATTAAAAATATAAACATTAATACCATTACAATTTGTAATAAAGTCATTTGTTCACCTTATATCTAATTAATTTGTTTTTATCTACATCTCCACCCCAAATCATATCTTCCATCATTTCAATTTTACCCCCTTCATTTTTTTACGTACTATTATATCATGTTCTTTATCCATAGTCTCCTTTAATTTAGTTCTTATACGATATTGTTTCTTGGATTTCTGTAAAATATCATTTATTATATCACTTGATATGTTGAGTCGTTCTCGTTCTTCCAATATTTCATCATAAATTTCACTGATAGTATTTCTATATTCCTGACTTAATCTAAGTTCGCCATTTCGCTTGATCTCAAACCCTCCGGTAAATACTCCCTCCATTTGAGATAACTTACCTTTGAAAAATATTCGGGGATTACTGTATAATTCAGGATATACAAATCCCGAATCATTAGCAAAATCAAATCTATCATTTTTAACAGAAATTACTTTCATTTCTGGTAGCAATAATCCATGTAGATATCCCATCTATGCAACTGAACCATCTAATGCATAAACTTTATTTGGTATTAATTCTGGATTATCGTATTTTAAATGTCCAAAACATATTGGTATATCTAAATCCATATATTTCCACCAGTTATAAATATATTCTTTGTTATATTTTTTAATTAATTCGTTAGTTTGGTATTTATGTCCGTATAATATACCCACATTCATTTCTGATAAATGTTCATCTAATAATAAATTATAATCATAAAAAGCGTGAATTACAAATACAATCTCGTTTTTAAAATACTACGGAGTTTTCTTTGTAAACTCTAAAAATTCATAATATTTTTCACCAAATTCAGACCTAGCAATAAGTTGCATAGGACCCATAAATCTTCTAATATGTTTGTTTTCGTGATTGCCCCTAACTACTTGAAACTATTTTTTATCATTAGAATATTGTTTAATAAAATCAACTACTTCAACATTTTGATTACCCCGATCTACTATATCGCCAACAGATATAATATTATCTGGATAATTCTATAATTCTATTAATTTAACCAGTTCATCGTAACAACCGTGAATATCACCAACAATTAATGTTGATCCCATAAAATCACCTCAAATTATTATAACACGTAAACTATTAAATATAAGTAACATTTACTATAAAGTATTGAAATTAAGGTTTATTAACATTTATGTAAATATAATATGGTATAATTTATTTAATTTATTACTTTCAAAAATTAGGAGGATATTTATGATAGAAATTGACAATAAGTGACATTGTTCTCCCTTAAATGGATTTGATAAGCTTCAAAATAGCATATAAAATAGAAAAGTAGTTCGAATGAGGAGAGATGAATCGGTGCAGATGAATATGTTTGATAAAGAGACAAAATGTAGAAAACCTACTGTTAACAGAAGAGGCAGCAAATACTTAAAGCTTGCAGAACTTCTGGAAAAGCTTCCATCCAATAACAATTGGGAAACTGTCAGGACCAGCGATTATTTGTCGATTGCTGAAAAGTTCAGCTTCAACTTCATTGACTTGTTCGCTGGTGCAGGTGGTTTATCCTTGGGATTTACGCAAGCCGGGTTGAAGAAGATTGTTGACGTCGAGTTACTTCCTTTTGCTTGCAGAACTCTAAAGAGAAACTTTCCGAATTCCAAGCATTTTTGCGGAGATATCTCTGACTTTGATCCTTTTGCTTATACACAAGGTTCAGTAGTCCACGTGGTGGCGGGAGGTCCTCCATGTCAAGGTTTTTCAGTTGCTGGACTTAGAAAGCCAGAAGATGAAAGGAATTTTCTCTTCAAGGAATTTGCAAGAATCATAGAGAAAGTTAGGCCTTGGGTTTTTGTCATGGAAAATGTTCCTGGAATCATAACTTTGGCAAAAGGATACTTTTATAGAGAGATTCTTTCGAAATTCGCACATCTTGGTTATAGCACTTCTGTAAGGATTCTTGAGAGTGCGGATTTTGGCGTGCCGCAGTTCAGATCGAGAGCAATCTTTATAGGGAATCGCTTTTCAAAGAATAACTACTATCCAAAACCAACCCGAAGCGCAGATCAATACGAACCAATCGAGAGCGCCATAAAAGACTTGGAAAGCCTTGATAGAGATCTTAGCATAAATCACGACTGGACAAAGCATTCAAAGCAGATGGAGGAAAGAATCTCGAGAGTGGCTCCTGGGGAATCTCTATACAAGAGCTTTAAGGACGCTTGGAAAAGGCAGAGAAAAGGAATGCCTTCGATGACCATAAAAGAAAACCATGGAGGCACTCACATCCACTACAAGTTAAATCGTTGTCTCTCGGTTAGAGAAATGGCTAGGATTCAAACCTTTCCAGATGAATTCTTCTTTGAAGGGACTACTAAGGAAGGGTTCAAGCAAGTTGGAAACGCTGTTCCTCCATTGCTAGCAAAGGAGATTGGTCTAGCTGTAGTAAAGATGCTTGAAACCATCAATCATGATGAAACATCATTCTAGTATGTCAGAGATTAAGAATTCTCGTATGAGCAGCATCCATGCTAGTAGAACTAAGATAGAGAACTTAGTTCTGTCGTTTATCTGGAGTCACGGGATTAGATACCGTCGGAACAATGCCTCATTATTGGGCAAACCAGATATGGCTATAAAAAAATACAAGATAGCATTGTTTGTTGATTCGTGTTTCTGGCATTTTTGCCCACTTCATAGAAAGCTACCAAAAAATAACGCTGAGTATTGGCTTGCTAAATTAACCAAGAATTTCGAACGCGACAAGGTAATCACAGAGCATTATGAAAAGCTAAACTGGCTTGTAATTAGAATCTGGGAACACGATTTGAAGGAAGACTTTTTGTCCACAATGAGTGCTGTTTTGAAGAAGATTCAACAAAAGATTTCTGACACTGAGTAACGTAGATTATGTGAATTCAATAGCATTTGGAAGCAAGAAACTCATATCTTAAGTAACATTTGCTATAAAGTATTGAAATTAAGGTTTATTAACATTTATGTAAATATAATATGGTATAATTTATTTAATTTATTACTTTCAAAAATTAGGAGGATATTTATGATAGAAATTGACAAAATTACTTCAAACAATAATGATAATTCTGATTCTGAACAAAGTAATTTTCCCAATAAAAAATAGGAAGATTATGGGTATTATATTTATAATATTACTAATGATATTACTCCAAAAACATATTCAGATTTTTAGAATTACCTATATGCCTTAGATATAAAATATAACAAGTATGCACCTGAAAATATCCCAGAAATTATATTACATATTGACACATTCGGAGGTAGTTTACATTCTGCAATATAGATATATTCTTTAATTAAAAGTTCCCGATTTACTATTAGTACATATACTTCGTTTGGGGCATTTAGTTAGGGAGCATTAATATTGCTGTCTGGTGATGAACGGTATATGTCAGAACATTCATTTATATTAATTCATCCATTTTGGGGAGTTACCCATGGTAAGTATCACGAAATGAAATCTTCTGCCGAATACAATGAAAAATTAATGAACAAATATGTTCAGATAATAAAAGATAGTACAAGAATGGAAGAGAAAGAAATATATAATATTATGCATAATGGTCAAGATGTATATTATACATAGGAAGAATAGTTAAAACTAGGAATAATAGATTATATTGGAACATTTTCTGGTTCATATTTTGATACAGAATATACTTTAGATTCAAATAGTAATATAATCAATTTTAGAGAAAAAGAAAATTTAGGAGAAAGTGTTTAGTCGCAAAAGCAAAAATATAGATCATCTAAATTTAAAAAAGACTCAAACCTGCAATCTAAAAAAGTGTTATTTCATA
>Ga0209407_1004852_pt1 | contig 10771 bp, 14 predicted proteins | sample AD_JPNHG3_MetaG_FD_184410 | JGI IMG/M metagenome (GOLD analysis project Ga0209407, IMG submission 184410) | Active sludge microbial communities of municipal wastewater-treating anaerobic digesters from Japan - AD_JPNHG3_MetaG (SPAdes) (version 2) | ecosystem: Engineered > Bioreactor > Anaerobic... | reverse complement strand
AAGTCAGGATCTCTCTGTACCTCATTCTTCACCCGCTGAATCGTCAACTGGTGAGCCACTTGTCTCTCTTTCTCCGAGAGTTCCTGTCGGAATTTCTCAGTGACCTTCTTCTCGATGTCGTACTTGACTTTGTCGAGGGGGTCATCGAACTCCGGTTCCGGTTCGGCCTTGGGTTCTTTGCCCTTCACAAAATACTCTCGCAAATGGGCGGCAAAGGCGGGATCACTTTCGATGGTCTTGGCTAATCCTTCCAGGGGGGCTAATGATCTCTCCTTCTCAGACAGACGCTGAGTTTTCTGAGTGTAGTCAAAACCCTTCTGGGCAAGTTCAACCAACTCGTCTTCGGTAACCTCGTACTCTGTACCCTCCCACTTGAGTTTCTTCTTCAATTTCCCCGTGTCTGGGGGTGCGGCATTGCCCTCGGCACCAGACCCTGCTTTGACCTCGGTTACTTCCCCTTCTTTGGTCTGGTCGGTTTTGGCCGGTGGCGTGTCCTGGGTTGCCGTATTTTTCTCCTCCATGCTGTCGATCTCACCGGCAAGGAGGTTGATCTTATCGTCTACCGATAGTGCTTGGTCTTTCGACTGCTCGTTCATTGTGTTCCTTTCTGGCTCCCCGTGTGGGTTGGCCTGCTAGTTGTTATGAGTTCGCCCAGATCGGGATACGGTAGGTCGTCTTGGTTGCTCCGCCGATGGTGATCAGAATATACTTCTGTCCTGCCGTCAGAGCAGGAGCACCGGTCGTCCATGCCGCACCGGCTGTCGTGCCGGTTGCCGTCACCGTCATGCCCAAAGGCCCGACAACCTGGGTTGTCTTTGCCGTCGCACCGAGCGTGACGGCACCCGTCATGGACACATCGCCCACGACGGTAAGTGTGCCGTCAATAGTGACCTCATCTCCCTTGAATCTGAAATCAGCATCCTGTTCAGCATACAGACTCGTTGACATTGTCCCTCACCTCCTCATTTAATTTGGTCGTTGCGGCGGCCAGGACTGCTAACCCCGTTGGGTAGTCAGGATGTTTCTCCGTGACTGCTTTCGCAATGTCTGCCGCTTCTCTATATTTCCCTAACCGGAAGTAACACACCGCAACATTACAGGCGGCCTCCCGAGATTCGGGCATGAACTCCCTTGCCTTTAATGAGCACTCCAACGCTTTCTCGTACCGTTGCAGGCAAGCATGGTTGTGACCGAGGTTGAGCCAGGCATCGAAACGGTGGAGGCGGTCATCCTCCGGTAAAAGCCTGTCGTATTTTTCCCAGTAAGGGATTGCCTCCTCAAACCGGTGAAGATTCTGCAACTGGGTGGCGATCTCTTGGATTGACCGCAGATCGTTGGAGTCCTCCTCGATCAGTTTCTCCAGGTACTTCATGTATGCTTTGCCCTTGGTGGCATCGTGGTCGAGATCCATCTTGCCGTAGTGGTGAACGGGGAATTCGGCTTTAAACATCCTGTACCCCAGGAGGTAGACTGATCGTTCACACACCTCGTGGACGGGGAGGTCGAAATGAATCCGCCTGTCGTTGGGCAAGATCCTCGCCTTCGTAGACGGGAACCAACCGCACCCCTGCTCCTGATCGGGGTAGTCGCCTTTGTTGGCCTGCCAGTTGGTGAAGAGTGATGTCGGACAGTAGTTGCGGGTTTCCACCAGGTAGGCGGAGCAGGGCTTGAGAATATCACGGGTAAACTGGGGGATGCATTCATCCACATCCATGATGAGGAGCCAATCCTTGGTGGCCTTCTCCATCGAGAAGTTGCGGGCCTTACTAAAATCATCGACCCACTCAAAGTCGTACAGTTTGATCCGACCCGGCCAATGCCTCATTTTCTCTTTGATGATTTCGACCGATCGATCTGTAGATCCGGTGTCCACCAGAACGACCTCATCTACAAGGGGAAGGATGTTGTCGAGGAACCACCCCATCCGCTTCTCTTCGTTCTTGAAGATCGTGCAACACGAGACCGTGCTATGCTCCTTGATCCACTTGTTCCACTTGGCATCGAACTTCGCTTGATTGATGGTCAGGAGTTTCTGGTACGAGTCCCGGTTATGGCTGACAGATCCGTAGTGGTGGACAAAGACATCATGAGTGAAGTATGTCCTCCACCCGGCCAGGAGAGCACGGAGGCAGTAATCGTCGTCCTCAAAGTTCCCAGGTGAGAACCGCTCATCCAGGCCACCGATCTCCTCGTAGAGTTCCCGACTGATCAGGGTGCAGAAGAAGACGATCCGGTAGAACGGTACATAGTTCCCGGGGTAAGAGGCACGGAACTGGCGGGCAAACTCGATCATCTGAAACTGGTTCTTATATTTGCCACCGGTGAATTGCTGCGGCCCCGAGACGTTGTTTGTCATCGGGCCTACGATCCCGACCTTCTCCCGGTGCTCGATGCAGTCGAGCATCCCCTTGAGCCATTCCGGTGTAACGAGAACATCGGAGTTGATGATGCAGAAGTACTTGCCCCTCGCCGCCGCCATCCCCTGGTTACAGGCAACGGGGAATCCGAGGTTGACTTTATTCTCGATGAGGATTGCATGCGGGTGAGTCGAGACATACTCCTTTAAAACCTTATTGGTGTCGTCCGTTGACCCGTTGTCGATCAGGATGATCTCGTGCTCTTCCGGCGTGTACGCCTCGATGCTCTCAAGCAGTTGTGAGGTGTACTCAATCTTGTTCCAACACGGCACAATAATGCTGACCATTGTGTCAGTCCTTTCTGCTATTCAGTTTTAGAGGGGGATTTTTGAGGTGTTACTTTGCGGAGATGTGGTCGAACTTGCGGTCAGGCACGGCACCGAAAGTCTTGTCGATTGCTTCCTTTGCCGCCACCCGTCTGGCGTTGTGATCTCGGATGAGGATAGCCCGGCGGCCAACCTCGGCCAGGGTCATCTTCTTATGATTCCTGATGTCGGACTCAAGCATCCAGATTTTGGCGTTGGCCTCCATCAGTTCAAGCAACCACGAGATGATCCAGGGGTGCTTCTTGACAAACCCGAGGACGGTCTCCCCGTGGTCGATGGTGGAAGGCAGAAAGGTGTCGTCTAGTTCCGCCTTCATTCTCAGGATGGTGTAGCGGTCGCATATTTCGCCGGGGGACATTTCCATCGGGCTATCCTTTCTTTATATAAAATTAGGTACATGAGTATGGGCATCCCCTGGAGGCCATGAAGTGATGGATCTTGGTCTTGAAGAGTGTCCGGTCTGGGTGGGGGATCTCGTCAATGTTGACCGGGTAACCGATAACCTCTCCGTCCAGGTTGTCACGGATCAGGGCCGGGAAGGCATCCTCTCCCTCACCCCTAATAAAAGCATCCACTCCAGGCCGATCTCGGAAGTCCTCTGGAAAGAAGGTCGGATGAGGGCCGCCGAAAACAGACATGAACTCATATCGTTCTTTTAATGCATTGTTCATCCCGAGGAAGTAGTTCTGGTCGCCGGTCATTACCGAGTAGGCCACGATGTCAGGCTTGAAGGTCGCCATCTTTGCACAATGGTTTCCACCCAACGCAACGGCCACCTCATGCCCTTCTTTCTTGAGGGCCGCCGACAGATACATGATCCCGAGTGGTTCGACTATGGGAGCCTGCCGGAGCAGGAAGAGGATCTTCATACCTGGCTTATCCACGGTGACCGGGTGAGGCACAACTGGCAGACCTGGGGGATCGTTTCAAAGGACTCCTGGGTGATGTTGGTCAGCATCCTCTCCAGTTTGTTCTTCTGCCAGATCCATGTATCAAAGAAGGTCTCAGGCGGCAGAGAGTTGGCATTGCCGATCCAGATCTCACCTCGCCAATCTCCGCAACACATATGCCCGTTGCCGTAGTAGTCGATGATCAGTTCCCAATCGAGCCGGTTGCACTTGGTGATCCTGGGGTGCCACCGAGGCTCGATGTCCTCCCTGCTCCGCCCGTCCAGGTTGGCCCTCTGGACACGGACATTCGGCATCTCAAGGATGCCCAGGTCTTGCAGGGAACCGATCTTTGTCTCGGGGTAGATCGTGATCATCACATCGGCACACCGGCTAAAGACCTCTTTCGCCTGCTTCACGCATACCCCGTTTGTCCAGATCGACCACTTGGCATCGATCCGATCCATCAGGTCGATGATCCTGTCGGGGGTCGTCATCGGTTCGTTGTAGTAGTGGAGATTGACCAGACCGTCAAACCCGTGCTCGATGGCAAAGACCAGATACGACTCGATCAGGTCGTTGTCGATCGGGTACTCCGTTAAGTGCTCAGCCCACCGGTCTGGGTCGGCGTTGCGGGGGCATTCCCTATGTACACCCGTCAGCGGGCAAAGGTCGTTTATCTCAAATGCAAGGTATTTTAGTTGCCGAAGAGAATCTGCAATTCTGGAATAATGGGGTCGTCCAGATGCTTCTGGCATTCGTCAAGGATTCCTTTCTCGGTCACATTCCAATGCTGAAATCCGTAACCGTTTCTCTTGTTCACTTCGCTGATCCTGGCCTTCCGCCGCATCCGCCGATAAAGGGCCAGGGTGGGATCTGCCATCTGCCAATGGACACCGGAGAATGTCTGGTTGGAGATCTGGTAGTCCATGCCTGCATCTTGGTGCATGATGTGGTTACCGGGCGAGAACCGGATGCCCGCCTTCGGTCTGAGCACGATGGGCTTGCAGTAATGGACATTACAGTCCCTGGTCGGGGTCTGCACCCTGGAGAACCGATCAGGGTCACCGTGCAGTCTCTGGGGTACCGGCGGTTTAGTCGGGTCGAGATCCTTGTCGTACTTGTGCCGGTACACCTGGTACATCATGGCGAGGAGGACATCCCCTTCAACCTTACTCAGGAAGTCGTGGTCTCGGCTCCCGTCCTCGGGGAAGATGAACTCGTCGGAGTCGAGGACATACAGCCAATCGGCCCCGATCCGCCCGATCCACTCATTGATGAGAGCAACCTTCTGAAGGTCATCAATCCCCCCGGTGACATGGACAGGAACGACACTAACATTCTCAGCATGATGAAGAAGGTCAAGCGATCCGTCTTGAGTGTCCGTTTCATAGAGAACAACGATCTCATCAAGGTGTCGATAATGGGAGAGGAAGTATGGGAGGATGAGTTCTTCATCGAAGACCATCGTCAGGGCTTTAACCTTCATCCTCTACGGTGCCACCCTTTCTCCTCACAACGAGTCTGAGGTCTGCGATCCTGCACTTCAGTTTGCCGATCTCCGCTTCGTTACCGGCGATCAATGCACCCTGGCGGAGGATCAGTTCGTCCTGGGCCTTGACGGTTGCCTCAAGTTCTTTGATCTTTGCCTCGTACTTCTTGAGTTTGTTGAAGAGATCTGGGGTGCTTTGCCCTACAATCATAAGATTCCACCGTTCTCGGTCTTGCCGGTCAGGGTATCCGATGCCCTCTGGCCCTCAATGATGTCCATCTCCATGTAGTTGAGCGGCTCCCAAGCCATGTCGTAGGCCGCCTTCATGGCACTAAACTCGTCCCTCTGGTCTGACTTGAGACCCATAATGCCCTTGAGTAGGTTGAACTGAATTCGTTCAATGACCTGTTTGATGTACGGGTTGGTTTCCAGGTACTGCTTGGTCTCCTGGGCCTGCCGACCCACTTCAATGACCTTCTTGAGCGTCTGCTCGTCCATCATTTTCCTTTCTGCGCTTCCGCACTCTGGTTGTTTTTGAGGTGCGCCATCGCAAGTTGGTTTTGCTGTTCCCTCTTGGTGGCGTGATAATCCATCAGTTTGCCCAGGAACTCGACTTTTTGGTCTGCTAATGTCGACAAAAACTCGACTTTTCGGTCTGCTTGGGACTCCTTTGCATCATGCATTCTGCTCATAATGTCGAATTGCTGTTGGGCGTTGAATTTCATCATGTCGGCCTGGAGATTTGCCTTCTCCTGCTCCGCTTTCAGCAACGACTGAGCGTTAGGAAGGCCCGTCGCCCGGGCATTGGGGTCTGGGTGAATGCCGATTAACTGGAGAACTTGCATCTGCTCCATCCTTGAAAGCAATGGATACAGACGATCCACATCCACGATCTCCTTGATCTGGGGTTTCTTGGGTTCCTGGGCCCTTCTCTCCTGCTCTTTGGTGAATTCTTCCTCGGTCATCAGGAGATCATCGACGGCCACATTGAGCAGTCTGTACTTTTTCCTCTGAGCACGGAGTACATGGACGGGTGTGCATACTCCGAGGTTCAGCCCGGCCTGCATCTGCCATTGAATAAGGAGGTCTAACTGGTTCGCCGCCGCTTGTTTCTCCGCCGGGCCGACACCGATGTCGATCTCGATGTCATAATCACCGTAGAGATCGTCCTGCCTGATCTCAAGTTTCGACCCGAGGATACGCATCTGCTCCTGGGGGGCGGGCCATTTCTGGTTGATGTAGATGAAGTCCTTGATCAGACCCTTGATCGGGCCTTTGCCCAGGAGTTTGGCTATAAGCCTGAGTCTCTTCGTTGCGGCCTGGGATATCAGGGAGATCCCGGTGGCCGTCTTGTTGAGGGAGTCGGCATCCAGGCCCTGGTTGTAGCGGGTCGTGCCGGTCTTCTCCTCGTTCTCACCCTTCATCATCTCCCAGGCTTTCAAGATAAACGGGGGAGGATCACTCGACTTGACCTCTCCAAGTTTCTCGGGGTTGCCCAGGATAACGGAGAAGGGTTTCCTGACCTGGAGGTTGGAGAAAAGTTGAGGGTCGTTGGTGACCGGGTTGCGGTATGTGGCTACTGCCGCCGAGTCTTGGATGAGTCTCAGAAGGTTGGTCATCACCTTCTGGTCGTTCTCGAGGATCTTGGGCATCGCAATGCCGATGACCTTGTTCGGTTCCGGTATAACCGAGCCGACTCTGAAGGGTGGCCGGTTGTACGGGTTCTCCCGCACCTGGAGGATGACATCGTCGCAGATATCAACGAGGCAATGCTCCAGAAGACCGTCACCGTCGATGTCCATCTTATAGTAACACTCTTCGATGACGACATCTTTCGCCGGTTCGTTCTCCTCGGGAACCTTGTCGCTCGTCGTGGTGATCGAGTCCACGAGGTTTAGGATCGTGTCCTCGTCAACCTTCTCTCTACCCTGGCGGGACTCCACCTTTTCCTTCACCTTGTCGTATGACCCAGGCCGGTAGATCCCTGCCTTCTCCTTCTTGCGGATGTAGTCTAAAGACCGACGAACCTCATGGCAGACAAGTCTGGCATCGATGGACCCGAAATCCCCGATCTTTGCATCACGGGTGAACTTGAATTCCCAGTTCGGAACCACCTCAAAGAACGGGCCAGAGAATATCATCTTTCTGCGAACTGCCTTGACATTCTCGTACCATGTTATTTCCTGGCCGGTGTTGACATCCAACTGGCCGACCTCTTCGTACTTGGAGACTTGGACATCACCGGATGCCTGGAGGGCTTGCATCTCCTGCTCCGACAGACGGTCAAATGTCAAAGTCTCCAGGTCGTATTCTTCCTTCTTGTAAGCCTTGATGACTCCGTAGTGATAAAGCCAGGCGTTATACAGGAAGTCGTACATTTTCCTGTACCCGTCCTGCTTGTGGAACATCTGCACATAGAGAAGTTTCTGGAGTTTCTTTGAGCGGTCATCGTCGTCGCCACGGAGGACAAAGAAATCCTCATCGAAAATCTCCATCAAGGATGGAAGATTCCCGTGCAGATTATTGAAGATGATGGGGGCAACGGAGGAAGACCACCCCGAGATCTCGTTGCCATAGGGTTCCATCCGGTACTGCTTATAGAAGGTCTCCCTCTGGATAGCGAGTTCATCCTGTAGTGAGTCAGCGTCCTCTAGGTCCTGGTTTAACTGACTCAGTATTTCGTCGTCTGATATCTTGATGTTGTGACTCCCCATCTCCTCCCCCACTAAAGCATAACATTGCGTTGCCCTGCGGCTGTGTTATCGATCATCGGATACCATTGTGTGTTGAGCAGTCCGTGCCGGTACAGGCATTCACACATATCGTCATCGACCTTCGACGGTTTCAAAGTCTCGGGGTCGTACATATAGTCCTCGACTTGCTGTATGGTGTGCTTCAAGTCCGAAAAGAAGAAGAGCGAGGGCATCTCGTTGTCCGTCCAGAGTAAATCCCCGATGGCAGAGATCCCGTTCTCTTTATCCTTCGACGCAACCTCCAATGGAATGCCATGCGAAGCAAGAACCTTACTGAGTTTTTCGTAAACCGTATCATCGTCTGCATTGCTGTCTCCCTTCGCCAGGGGGTCGATCTGCACCGATCCGATCCGGTAGAGGTTCTGCTTGAAGATCCTCACGATCTCCTCCCCGATGTACTGGGGGGTACCCTTCTCCACAATCTCATGGATGCAGTATTTGAAGTTGCGTTTGTCGGTGGCGAGGAAAAGAACATACCAGGGTTTGGCCGGGTGGAAGTCGATCTGGACATCGACGATCCAATCCAGGGGTACCTTGTGGCGAGGCTTGACATGAAGGTCTCTACTGAACCTCGGCCACACCAGGGTCGCCAGGTAAGACGGCTTACCCTTGAGCCTTGCCTCTTTCTCGTGATCCTTGAGCGTCTTAGCAAACTGGTCTATGCCCTCCTGGGTCAGACCGTAACCGACATTGTCGTAGATCTCACCGTGGACATTGAAGACACTCAGATCCGGTGAACCATCAGGCAACTTTGCTTTGATCACCTCCCGGTGAATCCATGCCTCTCCTAGAAGGGTGGCAACAAACAGTTCCCGTCCCTGCCGGTCAACCAACCCACGAGCACAAGCGATCCTGTTTTCCCTATGTGGGGGTTCATCGTAAACAACCAGGTCGCCTTCCCATCCTTCAAACGATCCACTCTCTTGATTGTTGGAGAGGATCTCCAAGACGCTCTTGGTCTGGAGGTCAGTCCAGGTTGCCTCGACACCTTGGTTGTTCTTCTTGGTTTCGACTCTGCGGGACTTGGGCCACCATTTTTTCAAGGCAGGCTCAACAACGGTCTTGATGTGTGTCTCCCATCCCTGGCCGACATACCTCACCTTGCGGGGGTAGTCGTGGGGAAACACTATCGGTTCGTTGTTCCAGAGCCACTTGCCGGCAACAACGCATATGGCAATGACCGTACCGATGGTCGTCTTGCCCAGACGGTTGCCTCCGGTGAAAGTGAAGACCTTGTAAGGGAGGTGACGCCACGCTTCTAGGAGTTTGGCCTGGGGAGGGTTAGCAGGGGTACCACCCTGCTCTTTGGGGATGTTGAAAAACTCGATGATGTTTTCTTTGCGGTACTTGATGTACCGCTCTTGGAAAGCGAGTTCCTTCGCTTCAAGTTCCTGCAATTCTTTCCTGGCCCGCTCAATCGAGGCAGGCGACGTGAGTCTGCGAACCACTACTTGACTTCGTCTTTCAGTTCAATAGGATTGTCCTTTGTTCCTTTCTTCTCGCCCTCAAAGAAGATCATCTTGATACAGATCAGGGCCAGAACAACCATGATGATCTTTTCCTTGTCGGGTGTTAGGGTATAGCCAAGGCCAGTTATCCAATTGATGACCTCGACCACCATGTCCTTAAAGAGAGCAATGGCAATCCCGATCAACCCGAGGGTACCAGTAAGAGTACTCTTCATGTCTTTCATTTTCTCAAGGATGTCGTTCATAACTGCCCCTCGTAAATGATGTCCACATACTTGTTGATTCTCCAGTTGTCTGCCAAGTCGTCTGGGTTCCATCCCCAACCGTCGCAGGCCGACACGCCCGCGTAGTACTTGTGAAGGCCGACCAGTTCCGAGCAGACCGGGAAGGTCGCCTTGAAGAACCTGGCAATATTCAAAAGGTGAAGAGGTAACCTCCACCAGGGATATATCATGCCGTCGTACTCCAGGACTTTTGCGTAACCCTTTGCGCAACGTTCAGGGGTCATCTCCTTGTACCGCACAATCATAATCGGGCATCCATAATACCGGGAGATGTGATAATGGTCGATGTGCTTCAAAGACTCAAAGGTGTTCCCTTCAGAGTCGATAATGATCCCGGCATGATTAAAGCAACTCCCTCCATCCTTTGCCCAAAAGTTCTGAACCGCAATAATCAACCGGGCAAGCAGGGAATCGGTGCGTACAACGAAGTAGTCGCCTGGACGAAGATCCATTACTTGAATGCCGCCACACCGGCCTTGAAGTTGCTGACTAGACCCTCGATCACCGGGACATCGAGCACCTTTACGGTGGGGGCATCGATCTGGAACTCGACCATCGAGAGGACAGCCATCACATTCATCTTGATGAGCGGATCTTTGATCTGCTCGACCATCTCCTTGACAGCCGCCTGGAAAACACCGTTAACCGACCCGGTCTCGCCATTCTTTGCGATCAGGGAAAGAATGCCGTCTGCCACCGGGATCGCCCTCCGGGCAAACTCGGGGTCGCTCTTCGCCACAAGATAGCCTGCATCAAAGGCGGCAATAGCAATCAACGGACTCAAACTGGGTTCCTTACAAAAGAATTTCATGTTATCCCTCCAACATTGTTTCAGCGTTTTTCCTGGCCCGGCCAGGTGTCTGTAGGTAGTACTTGCTGTCGAGGATCTCGGCGGCGGCCAGGACAAAGTCTCCCTTGGCGATGGCCCGGATCATTTTGCGGAATCCCGCCAGGCCCATGCGGCCCATCTGAAACGCCATATCCACCAAGACCATCTGACGGTCGTCGCTTAGTTCATCAAAGCAAGGCACAACCCTCCTGGCATCGCCAACTGCCGCGCGAAAGTCGTAATCGAAGAGTTCCTGTACTTCCTGGTCGGTGATCTCCCGATCCTTGAAGAGCGGCATCTCGTGCCGCCTCACC
>Ga0209407_1004843_pt1 | contig 10782 bp, 12 predicted proteins | sample AD_JPNHG3_MetaG_FD_184410 | JGI IMG/M metagenome (GOLD analysis project Ga0209407, IMG submission 184410) | Active sludge microbial communities of municipal wastewater-treating anaerobic digesters from Japan - AD_JPNHG3_MetaG (SPAdes) (version 2) | ecosystem: Engineered > Bioreactor > Anaerobic... | reverse complement strand
TAAAGATGATCCCAAGAACAAAATACTCAAAACCGGACCGCATTTGCGTTCTTCGGAAGATACAGTAATTCCGTATCTAAAGCAATTACATCTTGACATGGTCACCCTTGCCAACAATCACATATTGGATTACGGAGAACAGGGATTAATCGACACGTTCCATGCATTGGGGAAAAACAATATTGACCGGGTTGGAGCAGGGAATAATTTAATCGAAGCATCACAGCCATTTACTATCGAAAAGAAAGGGTTGAAAATTGCCATTCTAAACTTTTGCGAACACGAATGGTCAATAGCCGAAAAAAACAAAGCCGGCGCCAATCCTCTCGATATTATCGATAATGTAAAACAGATACAAACTGCCAAAGCCACTCACGATAAACTGATTTGCATCATCCACGGCGGACATGAATATTATAATTTGCCAAGCCCGCGTATGCAGAAGCAATATCGTTTTTACGCTGATCAGGGAGCCGACATTGTTGTCGGTCATCATACGCATTGCATTAGCGGAAATGAAGTGTATAAAGGGGTTCCAATTTATTATAGTTTGGGTAACTTTATTTTTACGAAAAACAACAAAAACGATGAGTGGTATATAGGTTTGGTTCTGGAAGTAGATATATTGAAAAATGAAATTAGACATCAACTACATCCTGTTAAACAATCAAAGGGAGGATTTTAATTTATCATTATTGACAGGTAAGGATAAGGAGCAGATATTGGAAAGGATTGAGACATTCAATGGTATTATTCAGGATGAAAGTCGATTGAACGACATCGTAAAAAATTATTATCGCAAAGAAGGTGAAAATCTCGTTCTTTCATTTGAACCTTATTCAAATCGATATACAAAATTTTTACGTAGACGCAATTTGCTCCCATCATTTATTAATGAGAAAAAAATTCTCTTATTAAGAAACATAATTGAATGTGAATCACACAGAGATAAAATTATTGGTTATTTCAAAAATATACACTGAATAGTATGTTAAAAATACGCAATTATATTGATAATCCAAAATTAATTTTACTTGGATTATTACAAAAGACAGCAAGATTATATCCTGATACATTTTATGTAAAAGCCCATTACAGATTGGTAATGGGCAGTAAACTAAATTTAAAGGAACCAAAAACTTTTAACGAAAAACTCCAATGGCTGAAACTTTACGATAGAAATCCAGAATACATCCAAATGGTAGATAAAATCGCGGTGAAAAAATACGTTGCTAATATCATTGGTGAAGAATACATTATTCCTACTCTTGGAAGTTGGGATAAGTTCGAAGACATTGATTTTGACAAATTGCCAAATCAGTTTGTACTCAAAACCAACCATAGTGGGGGAAGCAGTGGCATTGTAATATGTAAAGATAAAAAAACTCTGGATATAGAAGCTGCAAAAGAAAAATTAAATAAATCACTAAGAACAAATTATTTTTATAAAACACGCGAATGGCCTTATAAAAAAATTAAACCTCGTATATTAGCCGAAACATATTTAGAAGATGAAAGCAAATCGGAACTAAAAGATTATAAATTCTTTTGTTTTAATGGCGAACCTAAAATAATTCAAGTGGATTTTCATAGATTTGAAGATCACACAAGAAATATTTACGATATTGATTGGAAATTATTAGATTTGAAAATCAAAATCAAAAATAACCCAAATTTTATTATAAATAAACCTGTACAACTTAACAAAATGCTGGAATTTGCATCTCTTTTATCAAAAAATATACCTCATGTGAGAGTCGATTTTTATTATGCAAATGGTAAAATATTTTTTGGAGAATTAACTTTCTATCACGGGAGTGGGACAGAAAATTTTATTCCCAATAGTTGGAATTATAAATTGGGTCATTGGATTGGATTGCCACAAGTTGAAAAACAAAAAAATAAAAATATAAAAACATTATTTCAAAGATTTGTCTAAACTATAAGACTATATAATATTTTTAATTTTTCTTTTTATACAAATCATAGTGAATTCAAATGAAATGAATATTTGTGTATTATCAGATGGTTATCCATCAAAAAATAATTACCGAGGAATTTTTGTAATAAAATTATGTGAAGAATTCGCAGATTTAGGGCATAGTGTCAACATCATTGCTCCCCAAAGTTTAACACGATACCTAATAAATCATGAATCATTAAATCCAAAAAATTTTGTACACAAAACCCAAAAAGGTAATGAAATAAAAATTTTTCAACCATATACAATAACATTTAGCAATTGGAAGGGATTTCGGAAGATGAGTTATCTTCTTCGAAAAAAAACTGTATCAAAAACAATAAAACACTTGGAGGAAATTCCGGATGTTTTTTATGGACACTTTTGGCATAACGGATTTACATTGTATGATATTATTTCGTCTACAAATAAACCTTTATTTGTGGCTTCAGGTGAATCAATTATCAATTTTCATAACAATATTCCTATAAACAAGAAAAAAAAATTTGCCGATTATGTGAAGGGGGTAATTTGTGTATCGACTAAAAATAAAATGGAAAGTATAGAAAAAGGTTTAGCAATGGAGGAAAAATGTTATGTATTTCCAAACGCTGCTGATGAAACAATTTTTTATAAAAAGGACAAAAACGAATGTCGTAGAAAATTGGGATTCCCTATTGATAGTTTCATAGTAGCTTTTTGTGGTTCCTTTGATGAAACGAAAGGATCGTTAAGACTTTCCGATGCAATAGAAAAATTAAATGATACCGATATAAAAACCATTTTTATTGGTTCCGGAAAAGATATTCCCAATTGTAAGGGCATATTATTTTGTGGCTTTTTACCTCATTCTGAAATAGCCGATTATTTAAATTGTGCAGATGTTTTTGTCCTTCCAACCTTAGCTGAAGGTTCTTCCAATGCTATCGCAGAAGCGATAGCCTGTGGTTTACCTGTTATATCTTCTGATAGGCTGTTTAATTATGATATATTAAATGAAACAAATTCCATTTTGATTGATCCAACGAACATTGACGAAATTGCAAAGGCGATTAAAAGAGTGAAAGACAATAAAATTTTGAGAGATAAATTAGAAAAAGGTGCTGAAATCTCATCAAAAAATATTTCATTAACCGCAAGGGCTAAAAAGATTATCAACATCATTGAAAAATAAATTTATACTTCCTGTTAAATAGAAATTTAAAAATAAAATAACTTGAGAAAACATATATTTGTAAGAAATTTACTTTTTGTACTCATAGTAATTTACTTTCTCCAAGGATTATTATACCGTACGGGTTCAATAATTTCTCAATTAACACTAGCAATTTATTTTCTGATTTGTCTGTATTATTTTATTGAAATAATTCCTTCAAACAAGAAAAATCCTTTTGTTAATAGTTTGATTGGTTTTTTATTGATGATTCTACTTTATTATCTGTTTAGCCAAAAAGTATATATTAAATCTGATGGTGAAGCTGCGAATACAATAAACTATTTAAAAGGTGTTTTATTTGCCTTCCTAACATTTTTCCCTTTTTATTTTTTCTCAAAAAAGGGGTGTTTAAAAAGAGAAAATCTAATTATCTTTTTTATAATATACGGGATTATAACAGTATTTCGTTTCTTTTATTCCCAAACTCTCTTACGAAATGAATACCTTCAAAGTGATGTTATTAATAATGCAGCATATGACGTTTTAAGTTTATTTCCTTTTATTTTTTTAATAGCCGATAAAAAAATATTGTCCAGTATTGTATTTATCTTATTATTTAGCATCGTATTAATGGGTATTAAACGGGGGGCAATCTTAATTGCTCTAATTGCAACTATTATTTATGTACTTTATTTAGTGAAAGCGGGAGATAAATTTAAGTTTCGCAATTTTTTGACAGGCCTTATTTTATTAGCCTTTCTTGGTTATTTTTTACATCGTTTTTATTCTACAAATGTTTTTTTACAAAGCAGGTTATTAGTTCTTTTAGAGGGTGGAGTTAGTGGCCGAGATGTCATTTATTCAAAGATTTATAACTATTGGAAAGATAGTGAAAATATGGCCAATTTGTTTTTTGGTTATGGGCTTTGGTCTTCTATTAAAATTGCAGGTAATGCGGCACATAATGACTGGCTAGAACTTTTATCCAATTGTGGTATAATGGGCGTTTTAATTTATTTGTCATTGTTTTACCTTTTATATATTTCGGCAAAAAAAACAAAAGAATTAGATAAAAAATACATGTTGTTAATGATCTTAATTATTTGGTTCATGAAAACATTATTCTCTATGGCATACATGGAAATGAATATGGCTCCTTTGATGATGCTTTTGGGTTATATATTTGGGAATGAGGAATTGAACAATAATATGAAAATTATTTCAAATAAAAATTTTTCAACTTATGTCTAAAAAAGTTTGTCATTTCACATCGGTTCATTCAATTCATGATGATAGAATATTTATTAAAGAATGTGTGAATCTTGCATCCAATGGATTTGAGGTAACTCTAATTGCTTGTGGTGAAAGTGAATATGAAGAAAATAAAAACGGAGTGAAATGTATTTCTTTATATATTCCAGTAAAAAATCGCTTCCAACGAATGATTAAACGCCCAAAGGCTATTTATAAAAAAGCGTTAGAAATAAATGCCGATATTTATCATTTTCATGATCCGGAACTCTTGCCTGTTGGAAAAAAATTAAAAAGAAAAGGGAAAAAAGTAATTTATGATTCTCATGAAGATTTACCACGCCAAATTTTTCAAAAAGAATGGATTCCCGATTTTCTTAAAAGGAGTGCATCCATAATAATGGAATTCATAGAAAACTACTATGTGAAACAATTGGACGCTATTGTAACCGTTACAGAGTTTATTGCGAAAAGGTTTCAGAAAATAGCAAAAAAAGTAATAGTTTGCGCCAATTACGCTTCTCTAAATGAATTCGACGCAATACCTGATTATAAAAAAAATTGTAATAGTATATGCTTTATTGGAGGAATTACTAAATTAAGAGGAATAAAAGAAGTCGTGTATGCCTGTGAAAAAGTCGGAGTAGAATTGAATTTAGCCGGTGAATTTGAAAACGAAAAGCTTAAAACTAAGATTTTGGTAAGTGAAAAAGTAAATTATTTAGGATACCTGAATAGAGAAGAAACGCGCAAAGTTTTAGCCCGTTCATTTGCAGGAATGGTAACTTTTTTACCTGCGCCAAATCATAATAATGCTTGTCCTAATAAAATGTTTGAATATATGGCTTCAGGGATACCTGTGATTGCTTCAAATTTTGAAAAATGGATTCCCATCATAGAAGGAAATTATGCCGGAATATGTGTTGACCCTACCAATATTGAAGAGATATCAAACGCAATAGGCTATCTAAAAAATAATCCACAAATAGCTGCAGAAATGGGAAAAAATGGAAGAAGAGCTTTTGAAGAAAAATATAATTGGCAAGTGGAAGAAAAGAAATTAATAGACCTTTATAATACGATTTAATCAATGAAAATTATTGTATCTCATGATGTAGATCATTTATATCCATCTGATCATATTTTCAGAGATCTGATATTCCCTAAACTTTGGGTGCGTAGTTCGATTGAAATGTTACAAGGGAAAATTGATTTTAAAACATGGTTTTATCGCATCATATCAATTTTTGAGTACCGAATGAATCGTATACCCGAAATTATTGAATTCGATAAAAAGAATGAAATTCCTTCTACTTTTTTCTTTGGAATGGATAATTTATTGGGAATGTCGTACAAAAAAGAAGCAGCAAAACCCTGGATTTATTTCGTTAAAGATAAAGGTTTTGATGTAGGAGTTCATGGAGTTGACATTGATAATGTGGAAAAAATGGAAAAGGAATACAAATCATTTTCAGAAATATCGGGAATGCTAAATTTTGGAATAAGAACACATTATGTTCGATATAATGAAACGACTTTCAAAAAAATGGCTAAAATTGGGTATTTGTTTGATTCATCCGAATTCAATAAAACAAAAATAGAACTAAAATCTCCTTATAAAATTGGCGAAATGTGGGAGTTTCCGCTTCATATTATGGATGGTTATGTAATGAAAAATAATTTGAATGAAGCCAAAAGAAACACTATTAGTGCATTGGAACAAGCTTCAATAAAAGGTATAGAATATTTTACTTTTCTTTTTCATGATTATTTATTCAATCCGAAAACTTATCCTAATGATAAAGCATATTATGAATGGTTTATCTCTTATTGTAAAGAAAAACAGTATTCTTTCATTTCATATAAAGAAGCTATAGAAGAAATAAATCGACATGAACGACAATAGACAGAGGAATAATTCAAAAAAATATACAAATTCGATTTTCGAAGAATCATGGTGGTTAGATACTGTTTCTCCAAACACATGGAAAGAAATTTTTATAAAAAAAGATGATAAGGTGGCGGCTCGATGGGCGGTTCCTATTCAGAAGAAAAAAATTCGTATGCCGAAATTAACACAAACTATAGGATTCTGGATAGATCCATATATAATTGAAAATGATCATTATTTAAATGAACAGAAAAATATTATATTAGAATTGATTGATAAACTTCCATCAAAAAATACCGTCCTCGATTTGGACTCTAAAAATCATTATTTCCTACCATTTATCTGGAAAGGTTTTTCAGTTAAACCATGTGTATCTTATAGAATTAATGATTTATCTAACATAAATGCTGTTTATGCCCGTTTTAACAAAATAGTAAAGAAAAATATTAAAGCAGGGAAAAATAAATGTTCGGTACAAGAAATAGACGATATATCAATTTTGTATGAATTGATGAGAAAGACATTTCAATTGCAAAAAAGGAAATATCCAATAAAGCAAGAATTATTAGAAAACATTTATTCGGCGTGTAAAAAACACAATGCATGTAAATTAATTTATGCAGTAGATAATGAAAAAAATGTTCATTCAGGGGCTTTATTCGTCTATGACGAACGGGTATGTTACTATTTAGTAGCAGGAACCGATCCAAAATTTCGGAGCAGTGGAGCAAATTCACTATTAATTTGGGAAGGAATTAAATTTGCATCAACTGTATCAAAAGTCTTTGATTTTGAAGGATCTATGATAGAAGGGATTGAGCATTTCATAAGACAATTCAATGCAACCCCCACCCTATATTATAATATAAGAAATGTGGGCATTGCAAAAGAATTATTTGAAGTATTTAAACCCAAAATCAAAAGACTCATCGGTTACAAAATTTAATATTGTTATCTCTAATTATTTTTCTTATGTATAAGTTGTACATTAAACCTTTTTTGGACTTATTCGTAGCTTTACTCATTTTGCCAATAGTAATTTTATGTCTTATTATTGTCTCGCCACTTATTTATATATACGATCGAGGACCAATATTTTATAACGCCAAACGTATAGGAAAGAACGGAAAACCTTTTAAAATGTTTAAATTCAGGACCATGATTGTCAATGCTCCTGATATAAGATTGCCCGATGGATCAACTTATAATGCAGAAGACGATCCCAGAGTTACTAAAATTGGAAAATTTCTTCGTAAAACCAGCATTGATGAATTGCCACAAATTTTTAATGTATTAAAAGGAGAAATGAGCTTTATAGGTCCACGGCCAGATCCTGTTGATTGGCTAAACAAATATACGGAAGAAGAAAAAGTGTTTTTGACTGTCAAACCAGGTATAACAGGTTATAATCAGGCATATTTTAGAAATTCCGTTGACGCTAATACAAAAATTAAAAATGATATTTTTTATGCAGAAAATATTTCATTTATCTTAGATTTGAAGATATTATTAAAAACGCTGCAAACCGTATTTTCAAGACAAAATATTCACATCAATTATATAAAATAAAAATGAGAGAATATGGGAGCTTCATAGAAGGTACTTACAATAGCAAAAAAAATATTCTGTCTATTATAGGAGAATGTTGTAATTTTGGTCTTTTTCGTTCAGGCAGAGATATATTATCATACATAGCTGCATGTTATAAAAATCGGAAATTTATAATAATGCCTGAATATTTCTGTGAATCAATGATAAAACCTTTTGAAAATACTAGTTTTAAAGTTATATTTTATTCATTAAATGCCGATTTTTCTCCAAATGTCGACAAATTATTTGAATTGGTCAATATTTATCCAGATGCTATATTAATGCTAGTTGACTATTATGGTTATACAGACTTTAATTCATTAAAAATACAGCTAAAAGAGTTTTATCCCAATTTACTCATTATAGAAGATGCAACCCAGGATCTAAATAAAATTATATTTGCAAATAATTTTGCGGATTTTACTTTATGTAGTTTAAGAAAATGGTTGCCTATCCCTGATGGAGCAATATGTGTTTCTCATGCTCATTCTTTTGAAATTTCTGAAATTGAAATTGATACCTTATCAGAACAAAAGAGAAAAGCGATGGAAGAAAAATATAATTGGCAAAGAGAAGAAAAGAAACTGATAGCATTATATAATGAGATATAATCAATTACAATTCAATCATCGCACATATATATAAATATAAAAAAATAGACATATCAGGATGATATTTTAATAATAAATAAACGATATTAATAATCAAACAATGATTTATTTTGAAATTAAAGATTTAAAAGTATTTGAAAATGTTGACGCTAAAATATTCAATAAAAACAATTTTAGAGGAACAACTAACATAGCCACTTTGGGAGAAGAAAATGAAGAATCTTTGATATTTATCGATTTGAATTTAAAAAATAAAAAAGATATCCTCACAAAAACTAAAGCAAATCTCATAATTTGTGACCCTAAAACATTTAATGATTATAATTTGTCTTCAAAATGTTACATCGTAGCTGAAAATCCGAAACTATTATTTGTGAAAGCAATAAATAATATACTTCAACAAAATAATTCACTTAATAAAAAAGGAATTGATAGTACTGCGAAAATTCACAAAGATGCTAAAATTCATCCCAATACTTTTATTGGAGCTCATTGCTATATCGGTAACTGCGAAATAGATGAAGGTACAATCATTTATTCAGGCTGCAATATTTATGACAATGTAAAAATAGGGAAAAATGTAGTTATTGACTCAGGCGTAGTTATCGGATCTGCCGGATTTGGGTTTGTAAGAGATGAAGAAGGCATTCCTCATCAATTTCCTCAGTTAGGGAAAGTTATTATTGAAAATGATGTTGAAATTGGTGCAAACACTTGTATTGATAGAGGTGCTCTTGGAGATACGATTATACATAAAGGAGTAAAAATAGATAATTTGGTTCAAATAGCTCATAATGTTGAAATTGGAGAATATACTTATATAATGGGACATAGTGCTATAGCTGGGAGCGTAAAGATTGGAAAAAATTGTTGGATTGCACCAAGTTTAATTTTAAATAAGATTAGTATTGGAGATAATGTAACAATTGGTTTTGGTTCAAATGTTTTAAAATCTGTAAGAAGTAATACAACTGTTATGGGAAATCCAGCTTCTCAAATTGAAAAATATGTCAATATACAACGTAAACTAAAAAAATTGTGAAATTATTATGGAACTACAAGAATTCATTACAAATTTTGCCAACCAGTTTGAAGAAACCGATCCTTCGGTATTTACAAAAGATACGGTTTTTAAAGATCTGGACGAATGGAGCTCTTTAACGGCATTGTCGATTATTGCAATGGTGGATGAAGAGTATGGGGTTACCTTAAAGGGAGACGATATCCGTTCTGCCAATACCCTTGAAGATTTATTCAACATCGTAAAAAACAAGAAATAAAAGTGTATAACCCTTTTTCTCTAGAAAATAAAACCATATTGGTAACCGGCGCTTCGTCGGGGATCGGGCGAGCCATTGCAATAGAATGTTCCAAAATGGGTGCATCAGTTATCATTACCGGTCGTAACGAGGAACGTTTGAAAGAAACGTACAGCCAAATGAGAGGGAAACAACCGAATTATATTGTTGCCGATCTTTCCAAACCCGGTGAGGTGCAAAACTTAACCAAAAACATCACCACATTAAACGGATTGGTGAATTGTGCGGGATTAACAAAGGTGTTGCCTTTCCCTTTTGCCGAACGAAAAGATTTTGAAGAGGTGATGGAAGTTAATTTTTTTGCTCCGACTGAACTTTCCCGATTATTGGTTAAAACAAAGAAATTGCAAAAAGGAGCTTCTATCGTTTTTATTTCTTCTGTTTCCGGGGTATATTGTTCAGCTGTTGCCGGCTCTATTTATTCGTCCTCGAAAGGAGCTATCAACGGTCTTGCAAAAGCAATGGCTTTGGATTTGGCGCCGAAAGGGATTCGGGTTAATTGCGTGAATCCGGGTATGATCGATACCCATATATTTTCGGAAGGAAAAATAACCCAAGAACAACTAAACGAAGATATGAAACGTTATCCCCTCAAAAGATTCGGTAAACCGGAAGAAGTGGCTTATGCGGTTATTTATTTGCTGTCGGATACCGCTGAATGGATAACAGGATCAAACCTGTTAATTGATGGAGGATATACATTATTATAACTATGAAAACCTATATTAAAGCAATAAGCTATTATTTGCCGGAAACCGTAGTGACCAATGAGGAGTTGATAAAAGAGTTTCCGGAATGGAGCGTGGAAAAAATTGTCGATAAAGTTGGAATCGATCAACGCCATATTGCAAAGCCCGAAGAAACATCGGCTGATCTGGCAACGAAAGCAGCTGAGAAATTATTTACAGAATATAAGATTGACAAGAATTCGATTGATTTCATCCTTTTTTGTACACAAAGTCCGGATTATTTCTTACCAACCTCGGCCTGTTTGATTCAGAAAA
>Ga0209407_1004830_pt1 | contig 10797 bp, 4 predicted proteins | sample AD_JPNHG3_MetaG_FD_184410 | JGI IMG/M metagenome (GOLD analysis project Ga0209407, IMG submission 184410) | Active sludge microbial communities of municipal wastewater-treating anaerobic digesters from Japan - AD_JPNHG3_MetaG (SPAdes) (version 2) | ecosystem: Engineered > Bioreactor > Anaerobic >... | reverse complement strand
CCGGTCCACGAGCCGAACCAGTCGCCGGCGCAGGCCCACACGCTGGCGATGGCGATGCCCTTGTCCTTCTGGGCGTGCCAGAGGGGGACGCTCGGGGGCCGCTGGTCGTCGAGCCACAGGAAGTAGAAGGGGCGTGGGTTGTTGTTGACGCGGAGCGCGGCGTCGAGGATGGCCTTCGAGTAGGCATCCTCTTTCTTCTTGCCGAAGGCGCCGGGGCTGGTGACGCCCTCGCAGGGGATGCCGGCGTTCTTGAGGAGCTGCATCGCCGTGGCGATGTAGTCGGTGAGCGGCTCGACGGGCGGGTCGTACCACTCGACCTGCTCCCACTGGTTCGTGAGGGCCATCGTCTTGATGTCCACCACGTGCGAGTGGGTGAGCATTTCGGGCGTGAGGTCGAAGTTCGGCCAGATGATTTCCTTCGTCAGCTTGAGCCAGTCGGCGAGGAGGTGGCGGGGATGGTCGGGGAAGCCCTGGTCTACGCGGCCCTGGCCTGCGGGGAAGGGGACGAAGGAGAACTTGCCGTGAATGCCCTGCTCGCCGCACCATTCGGCCCACCTCTTCGCGAAGTCCACGGGGATGGTGCGCGAGAGCTTAGGCACGATGGGGTTGGATTCCCAGCGGGCGGGCGGCAGGTCGGGGCGGTGCTTGGGCCGCCAGGCGAGCCACTGCTGCATCCAGTAGTAGGTGAGGTTGATGACGGGGCACGAGTCGTCAATGATCAGCGACAGGGGGGTGCGGAGGAGGGGATTGCAGACGGTGGCGTTCATGCTCGCTCCTTTACTCGGGGGCGACCTGGATCGCCAGGCCGCGCAGGCGGTCCTCGCAGGGGCGTTTCAACAGGGGCTGGCTCTTGAGGAACAGGTTGGCCGGCGTGTTGCCGCTGTAGCCGGCGGGCACGTTCTCCGGCTCCAGGAACGGCTCGCCGTCGTGGTGGAGCCGCGTGACGCGGTAGGCCAGAAACGCTTGATAGGTGCCTGCCTTCTTCGGCGTCCAGGAGGCCGAGAGGGTCGCGGCCGCCAGCTTCCCGCCGTCGCCGTGCGGGTTGTCGGCGGGGAGGGCGATGGGCACAACCGTCGCCCGTCGCCGCGTCCTCGAAGATGAGCTGCCAGTACTCGACGTAGTCGTAGCGGGTCTCGAGGACGCGGAACTCGATTCTGACGGCCTCGCCCACCTTGGCGGCCTTGGGGCCGAGGGCGTCGAGGAAGAGGTAGCCGCCGCGGTCGGTCGCCCCCACGCGATGGCGGCAGAGCGTGTGGGTCTCGGGCACTGCATCGGGCGCAATCTGCCGGCTGTGCCAGCCGCCATACTGCGTGGCGCTCGCCCACTTGAAGTCGGGCGGCAACGGGGCGCGGGGGAAGCGTTCGGTGTTCCGCGTCACGATGCGCTCGATGGCGGCACGGTCCTTGCCGAGGACGATGGTGCAGCCGTAGCGAAGCTCGGGAATGGCGAGCCGCTCGTTGGCGACGCGGAGCATGCCGGCGCCGCCGTCGCGGCTGATCCAGCCTGCGTGCTGGCTTTCGGCCTTGGGCGGAACGTGGACGACGACGTTCTGCTTCGCCCCGCCGGAGTAGTTGACGAGGCTGGCGAGCGTGAGGTCGCCCCTGGGCTGCTGGAGGATGTTGAGGAGCACGTGGGGATCGGGCGGGTCGAGGCGGAAGCAGGGGGTCACGAACATCTCGATGGCGCGTCCCAGAAGCTCCGTGGGGTAGGGCGACTGCACGGCCAGCACGGAGTGGCCTCGTCCCTTGTCGGCGAGGGCGGCGGCGACCGTGCGGCGGGGCGCCCAGGGCGGCGGGGCGTTCAGGTGGTAGTGCCGCGGTCCCTCGATGAGGCAGTCGCCGAGCAGCAGCAGTTGCCCGCCCGCGTCGAGGTAACGGCCCACCTTCGCCAGTTCGTCCTCCGCCAAGTCGGTCTGCGACATGATGAGGAGCGGGAACTGCTTCACCAGTTCAGCCCCCAGGTCGTCCTCGGTCACCACCTCGTAGGCGAAGCCGAGGTCGGTGATCTGGTCCACGAGGGCCTGGTAGTCGGCCAGGTGGGATTCGAGAAGGCTCTGCTCGACGTGGAAGAGGAGGGCGATGCGGCCGCCGGGCTGCGCGTTGGCCCACAGGTCGAGGTTCGCGGCGAGGAACTCGGCCTGCTCGGGGCGGTACGTGTTCGTGCCGCAGACCGCCAGGCTCTCGGCGATCTGTAGGTCGTTGGGGTAGAACTTGCCGGCGGGCCGCCCGTGGCTGGCGGCCATGGCGGCCTTGATGAGGAAGTGGAAGCGGCCGCGGCACCACTCAGGCACGTACTCGCTGGGGCCAAAGATGTCCACGCAGCCGCGTTTGGCGAACCAGAACTCCGCGGTGCCGTGGGGCTGGGCGATGAAGCTGAAGTTGCCGGCCGTGTGGCAGAACGGCTTTCCCCGCTTGGCGAGCAGTTCGTTCTGGTATGCCTTGCGCCAGAGATAGAAGTCGGCCCAGGCGTCGGCCCAGAAGCGCGCCCACTCGCGCCGCACGTTCGGGTCGGGGTGGGCGGCGGGGTCGGCGATCTCGACGCCGAACTTTTCGCGGAAGTGCTTCTCCCAGGCGGCGCGGCTGGCCACGTCGTAGCTGGGCGCGCTGCCGGGGTTGTCGTACCACAGACCCGCGTAGTGGCCGAGCATCGGGTAGGGCGCTTTGGGGTCCTTGGCGTGCGGGTTCTCGTAGGGCCGCATCGGGACGCTCGGCAGAGGGTCTATGGCGGCGAGGAGCCAGGCGATCTGCCTGGCGCGGACGCTGCGGTGCTCGGGGGCGAGGGGGCTGCCCTCGCGGCGGACGGTGACACGGTGGCCCGCGTAGCCGAGCTTCTCGTCGCCGTTGCGGCGGCGGGTCGTGGCAGCGATGGATTCGGGGAAGAGGCGCCACCAGTCGTAGTTGGTCCGCCAGGCGTGGTTGTACCACCAGCCGCCGGGGAGGAACCTGCCGTGGATGAAGGCGAAGCGGTCAATGTGGTCGTCCTCGAAGAACAAGCTGCCCTCTACCCGCACGTCCACGGGGATGCCTGCCTTGTCGAGGCGTTCGACCACGGCTGCGTCGTCCGGCCAATGGGGCGTGAAGGCGTGGATGAAGGGCGTGGCGCCCTGGGCCTTGTAGCGCTCGACGAGCGCCAGGTGCTCTTCCGTGGCGCGTGTGCCGTCGAGGTACAGGATGCGTCCCCGCTGCGCCCAGTCGGGATAGCGCGGGTCGTCGAGCCAATGGCCCTGAACCAGGTGCGGCACGCAAAGCGCCAAGAGCCAGGCAGCCATCAGGGGCCCCCTTCGCTCGGCTGAATGAGGAGGAGGCGGACGTCGCCGGGTGCGAGCTTGACGGCGAAGCGGCGCAGGTCGGCGGCGGAGGCGGTGTCCTTGCCGTCGAGCAGGCCGCGGCACGCGTCGGCGGGCGATGCGGCGGAGAGGGTGAGGAGCCTGTAGTTGCCCTCGGGCAGGGCGAGGCCGACCTCGAGGTCGGCCTCCGTGTCCTGCCAGTTGATGAGGGTGAGGAACTTCTCGCGCGGGCCGCTCTCGGCGAGATACGCCTCGACGTGGCAGCCGTGTTTGTGGAGGAACAACGGCTTGGAGTCGCCGAGCACCTCGTCGAGGGCCTTCGCGAACTCGTCGGTGAAGGCCGGCTCGGTCTCCCACTCGACGAGGTTGCGCGGGAGGTAGACAACGGAGCCGTCGTCCCTGCCCTTGCGGACCAGGTCGGAGAGGATGGGGCGGTCGTGCTTCGCGCCCACCTCGTCTACCTCGCCGAGGCGCTGGGCGATGAGGAGCTTGGAGCCGCCGGCGTGCGCCGCCGCGAGGGCTTCGGCCGCGGCCTTCGACACGGCGTAGGGGAAGGGGAGGAAGAGGACTTTGTACTGGCCGATCTCCTTCAGGCTCTCGGGCTGGTCGAGGTAGTAGAGGTCGTAGGGGTAGCCGTGGGCATTGAGGAACTGGTTCACGAGGCGGGCGGTCCAGAAGCCCTGTTTGGCCACGGGGTTCGAGCCGAGCCAGTTGGTGCCGTGGTCGTTGTCCCACCAGTCCTCGGAGGCGCGCGAGGCGAGGACGGCGAGCGCCCTGGGCGTGCGGGCGCGGGTGACGCCCCAGCGTTCGAGGGCGGCGAGGAAGGCGAGTTCGCGGCGGCGGTGGTCGGCGGACTTCTGCATCTCGATGTAGTTGTAGCGGTACCAGGCGAGGAGGCGTGCGCCCTGGAGCGCGGCTTGGGCGCCCTCGCGGACGGAGGGGGGGACGAAGATCTCCATGGCGGCGCGTCGGTTGCGCGCCGAGGCGGCCCACACGCGGGTCTCGGCCTCCTGGTAGTCGGTGCCCAGGTAGTCGAGGTCGGCCAGGTGCCCGATTACGTCGTAGGCGAGGCAGTAGGTCATGCGGTTGTTGGCCGACACGGCGTGGGAGCCGATGATGGCGAAGGTCTCGCACCTGGGGTTCACCTTCCGCACGGCGTCGCGGAGGCGGCGGAAGCGCGCGGCGAGCTGCTCGTAGCAGTAGAGGGTCCAGCGCTTGTAGTCCACCGTGTCCTGCCAGATGCTCTCGGGCAGGTCGGCGCCCGGGCCGAAGCGCTGCTGGAAGGCGAGGCGCACGGGGTCGTCTTTGGGGCGGGTCTTGCCCTCGGGTTTGTCGAGGCCGTAGAAGGCCTCGTCGTGGCAGAGGCTCACGCCGTCCACGCCGCGGGCGGCGACCTCTTCCATCAGCAGTTGCCAGCCGTCGCGGTCCTTGGGGCCGATGTAGGTTTCCATGAAGCGGCCGAGGAAGATGACGTAGAGCTTGAGACCGTGGGCGTGGAGGGTGTCGGTGAGTTCCCGGAGCAGGTCGCGGTCGGGCGGCGGGGCGTCCTTGTCCTTCGTGTGCCAGCGGAAGTGGGCGGAGGGCCAGAAGGCGCTCATCTCGGCCTCGACGAAGAGCAGCACGCCGTCGGCGCCCAGGGCCTGGATGTCCTTGACCACTTTCAGGCATGGCTCGAACTCGGCGAGGGGCTTGGGCGGCGGGGTCTCGAGGTGGATGCCGAGCATCCACAGGTCGGCGGTGATGCACTTGGTGATGCGGTCTTCGGGCTTCGGAGAGGGCCACTCGACTTTGACAGGCGGCCCGGGGGTGAAACGGCGGGCGTCCTTCGGCACGGGCTCGGCCGCGCGCAGCGGCAGGGCCTTCTCGAGGCCGGCGACGGCTTCCTTGGGGCCGTAGGCTTCCAGCTCGACGAGTTGGGGAAAGCTCTGTTCCCAGCCGCGCTGGCCTTCGAGGGCGCGGAGCTTGAGGCGGTGCACGACGGCGGGGGCGAAGCGCACGTCGCACCAGGCGTTCGGCGCCCCCTCGGTCCACGCGGCGAGCACGGTGGGGCAGGAGCCGGTCCCCGCGGTGTCGGCGCACACGACGCCGCGGAAGGCGAAGAGCGGCCCCTGGAGGAAGCGCACGCGCGAGACGGGGACGGGCCTGGGGAAGACCAGCTCGTACGAGCCGGCGAGGCCGACGCCGGTGCGGAAGCTGGCCATCGTGGCCTCGGAGCCGTCGAGGGCCTGCCACACGCTCTGGCCGACCGAGGGCGACGGGCGGATGGCCTTGACGAACGGCGCGACATTCTGTAGGCGGGCCGTCTCCGGCCCGCGTGAGGGGCCCTCGCGGGGCAGGGACGCCCCGCCCACAGGCGCATCGGGCGGAAGGAGGGTGAGCTTGAGATCGGTGAGGCGCGCGCGGCCGTCGCCCTCGAGCGCGGCATCCAGCTCATCGGCCTTCTTCGCTCGGGCCGCGGGCTGGCCGTCGAGGAACAGCTCGCCGTCGCGGATGGCGAGGCGGCTGTCGGGGCGGTTGAGCGACAGGTCGCCGGCGTGGAGGCCGGCGGTGGGCTGCGCGGGCTCGCCCTCCTTGGGCTCGGCGGCCTGGCGTGCGAAGGAGTAGAGGCCGCTGACGGCGTAGGCCTTGCCGCCGACGTGGGCGAAGAGCGTGAACGGCACGGCGGGCGAGCCGAGGAGGGCGCCCTGGTTCACCAGGTCGCGGCAATTGCGGTGCGGGCGCCAGGTCTTCACGATGTTCTTGTCGGCGGGGTCGAGTCGCCATTCGGGGGCCGTGGTGCCGAGCAGGAGCCTCTGGCCGGCGGCGAGGCGGAGCGCGTTGCCCGGCGCGATGAACAGGCCGGCGCAGTGGAGGTCGCCGGCGAGGGCCACTTTGCCGCCCGGCTTTTCGAGCCGGAGCGGCGGCAGCAGGCCGCCGGGGCGAATGGCCTGGTCTTTCTCGCCGGCCAGCGTGACCCAGCCCTCGGCGCCGCCGAGGACGCGCGCCGAGCCTTCGCTCCTGAGGTCGCCCAGCAAACGCACGGTCCCGTGCGGCGTGAGGCAGGCGGGGCCGGTCTTGCCCGAAAAGACAAGGTCGCCCTCGATGGCCAGCGCCGCGTCTTTCTCGACGATCAACTCGCCGCCGGCGATCTCCACCTTGCCGGCCACGGCGGCCTTGCCCGCAAGGCGCACGGGGTAGGGATAGGGCGAGCGCGCCAGGTGGAGGGCCGCCGGCTGGAGGTCGCCGAGCCGAAGGACGAAGCCGTGGAACACCCCCGCGACGCGAACGACGGGGTTGCCGCTCACGGTGCCGTCGTTGACCAGGCCGCCGAGGCCGAGGGAGAGGGTGGGCTGGTCCTGCGAGGCGTCGAGCTGCGCGTCCTTCTCGATCACGAGGCCGTACGGCGTCTTCGGCGTCCAGGCGGTGTCGGGGCCGTCGGGCGTGTCGCGGGCGCTGGCGCCGACGGTCAGGCTGTGGCCGTGGAGGATCAGGCTCGCGCCGGCGGCGAGACGCAGGCTGCCGCCCACGGCGGCGTCCTGGGTGAGGGCAGGGTAGTCGTCGAGGCCCGACGGGATGAGCACGTCGGCGCCGTCGCCCGCGGCGGGCACCTTGCGGGCCGACCAGTTGGCGGGCACCTCCCAGTCGGTGGGGCCGTTCTGGCTTCCGCCCTGCCAGATGTTGCCCGCGGCCAGCCCGCAGGCGGGGAGAAGAGACAGGCGGCAAGCCACAAGCCACAAGCCGCAAGCTCTCCGGCGGGGCGTGCCGCTTGCGGCGTGCCGCTTGCGGCTCGCGCTCTGTGGCGTTTGCTCGCGGGCCATTTCTCTTTCTTTCCTCATTCGCGTTGATTCGCTGGATTCGCGGTCCACCATCCTCTACTTCGCGGCCTGGGCGCGGGCTCTGAGCATGGCGCGCTGGCGCTCGAGCTCGGCCTTCTTGCGCGCGGCGCGCACCTTGAGCATCTCTTCCTCGGGGATGAGTTTCGCCAGGGCCTCGATCGTGTCGCCCAGCTCGCGGTGGGCCTTGAGCAGCACCTCGGGCTCCCAGGTCCAGCTCACGAAGTCCATCTTCGTCACCTCGTCGGGCACCTTGAGCAGCGCGTCGGCTCGGGCAAGGAGCGGGTTGGCCTTGTCGCTGGCCCGCAGGGCCTCCGCGTAGTCGCGCAGCACGTAGTGGCTCTCCCAGTCCTCGATGCCGTCGCGGATGTTCTCGAAGCGCACCGAGCTGAACGGCCCGTCGGGGCCGGGGTAGAAGAGCATGCCGTCGCCGTTCGTGTCGCCCCAGCCGCGGGGGTGGAAGGGCTTGTCGGGCCAGCGCCGGCCGTCCTTGTCGGGGAAGTTGTGGGTCCAGATGTTGTAGCAGTAGTATTCGAAGCCGGTGACGCCGAATTTCCAGGTGAGCCAGAAGAGGACGCGCGCGGCGATGAGCGGCTCCTCCATCTGCACGTTGGGGCAGGGGAGCATGGGGCCGGCGGCGACGTACCAGAAGAACTTCTCGCCGCGGCCCTGGGCCTTGGCGATGAGCGGCTGAATGTCCTCGGCGTTGACGGAGTAGACCTGGTTGCCCTTGCCCACGTCAATCTGGGGGTCGAAGATGTCAATGATGCCCTCGAGTTCGGGCCGGGGGAAGCTGCCGCCGATCATGATCATCAGCTCGGGGCAGGCCTTGCGGATGGCGTCGGAGCGCCGCCGCATCTCGGCCCAGTCTTTCGTCTCGTCGCCGATGTAGACCAGGGCCTTGTCAATCAGGCCCAGCTTCTGCACGGCGTCGTAGCGCTTCTTGAGCGACTCGACGTTCTGGTCGGACACCCTGAAGTTGCCGGAGAGGTAGATGGTGCTCATCCCGCGCTGGATGCAATAGGGGATGTCTTCGAGGTTGGGCGAGAGCACGTCGGCGTACTGCTCGACGGGGCTGAAGCGGTGGTCGAGCAGGAAGTCGAGGTACTTCCGCTTCAGCTCGGGCGTGAGCTTGCCGTGGGCGCGGGCGATGTTGCCCCAGATCGTCTGGCCCATCGTTTCGAAGTTCCAGACCTCCGGTATCTTGTAGTCCCACACCTTCACGGCCAGCTTGAGCTCGCGGGGCGGGGCGTTCCTGGGCTTCACCGTGATCGTGCCCGCGTAGTTGCCCGCCCTGGTGTCGGGCCGCGTGCGGATCGTGAACCAGTAGGGGGTGGACATGTGTTCCGGCAGGTCGGCGGGGGCGAGGGTCACAAGCGGGTCGGGCACGTCGAAGTTCTTGCCGTGGAAATACCAGTCGCGGATCTTGCCGTTCGGGTGGAGGCGGAAGACCTCCTGGCGGAAGCAGGCGATGTCGCTTCTCGGTATCCTCGCGCCGCTCTTGGGGTCGGCCAGGTCGCTCCAGTCGAGCGTCACGCCCTCCAGCGCCCCGTTCATCGGGTAGACGAGCACCTGGAGGCCCTCGAACTCGTTTCGCGCCATCGCCATCTCGTAGCTTTCGTTGAACGGGCCGAAGAAGCGATAGCGGGTGTCGCGGTCGCAGAACTTCTCGAGGCAGTGGGTCATCCCGACGAGATACGGCTTGTCGAGCGGCTCGAAGTCGAGCACGAGGCGCGGGCGCTTCGAGGCATCGGGCGCCTTGTCCGACGGAATGTCAATCTCCGCCGTGTTCGGCATGCGCTTGTCGGGCAGCGCGAGGGGCTGGAGCGCGAAGCCCACGCGGGGCGCGGCCTCCTTCAGGCGCTCGCGGGCCGCGGCCGTGACGTTGAAGTCAATCCACTTGCCGCCCTCGGGCAAGCCCAGGAAGCGGTACTTGTGGGGGAACCACTGGCCGTTGAACTCCCAGAGCGAATACGAGTCGAGCTGGCCCGCGGGCTGGCCGCGTTCGGCGGGGGCCGGGACGGGTTCGCTGCGCAGCTCGCGGCAGGCGATCTCGCAGATCATCCGCAGCTTCTGGACCGAGGGCACGAAGACCTCAAGCCGCGCGCGCGCGAGCTTCTTCGCGGCGAGGGCCTTGGGCAGCTCGAAGGTCAGGTAGAGCTGGTTCTCGATGCCGCGCAGATAGAGCGCTTCGGGCGATTCCGGCGTCGGCTTCTTCGCCGTCGCGCCCCACAGTGTCGTCGTCTTGCAGCCCTCGTAGCCGCCGACCCCCTGTTGAAGCGTCACCGTGTCGGCCATGGCCAACGGGGAAGCCAGCGCCACCCACACGGCCCATCGCGCCATCGTCTGCCCCTTTGCTCCCAAGAGTGAAAGCTCCCGGCCCCCCCGATTGTGGCACGGGAGGGCGCGCGGGTCAAGGGGGATGGCGGGTGTGGGCCATTTCTGTAGGCAGCTTCTGCTGCGGATTCTCGTAGCGACAAGCGTCCCGCTTGTCGAACGGATGAAGAGAGCCGCAAGCGGGACGCTCGCGGCTACCTCAGCCGCGGGCCTTCCCCTGTTCCGGGAATTCTCGCATCAGAAACCACCTACGATTCCGGCCCGCACCCGGGGATGGCGCTTCCATAGGACGCATAGGGCCGATATGATATGATGGCGGGGGCTTGTGACCGGGCAGTTGCGCCACCACCAGAGGAGACCCACCCATGAACATCGTCGCCGTCCTCGGCAGCCCGCACGGGATGAAGGGCAACACGGGCAAGGTGCTCGATGCGCTGATCGCCGGGGCCCGAGGCCGCGGGGCCGCGGTGACGCTCTTCACGCTCGGCGAACTCAAGGTCGGGCCCTGCCGCGCGTGCGATGCGTGCCACAGGACCGGCGTCTGCCCGACCCGCGATGACTTCCACCCGATCAAGGACGCGATGCTCGCGGCGGACGGCCTGGTGCTGGCCAGCCCGAACTACATCTTCAGCGTGAGCGCGCAGATGAAGTGCCTGATGGACCGCTGGTGCGGGCCGCTGCATCTTCAGGCGATGGAGGGCAAGTACGGCGCGGCGGTGGTCACCTCGGGCGGCGCCGAGAGCCCCGAGGTCGAGAACTACCTCCTGCGCTTTCTGCGGGCGATGGGCTGCTGGACGGTGGGCAGCGTGGGCGCCGAGGGCTGGAAGCTGGCCGACGCGGCCATGAGCCGCCCGGTGCTTCAGCTTGCGGCCGACCTCGGCGTCCGCCTCGTCGAGGCCATCGAGAAGAGACAGACCTTCCCCAACCAGCTTGCCGAGCGCCGCGCGTTCCACGAGCGCATGAAGGGGCTGGTCCTCGCGATGAAGGACCGCTGGCCCTTCGAGTACGAGCGCTGGCAGGCGCGCGCGCAGGGGTGAGCCGCGCGGAACGGCGCGCCGATCGCCTCAGGGCCTCGGCGGCAGTAGCTTGACGTAGACCACCTTGTCGTCCCCGGGCGCGTAGAAGTCGGGGAACACGGCGGCCCGCTCGTAGCCGTTGTTCTCGTAGAAGGCGCGGGTGGGCTTGTACTGGGCGCGGTTGGAGGTTTCGACGTGGATCTGCGCGCCGCCGAGGCGCGCGATGATCTCCTCGGTGCGGGCGAGGAGCTCGCGGCCGATCTTCTGGCCGCGATGGGCGTTGTGCACGGCGATCCAGTAGATGGCGAAGGCGGCCCGCGTGCAGGCGATGGGGCCGAAGCAACTG
>Ga0209407_1004824_pt1 | contig 10804 bp, 10 predicted proteins | sample AD_JPNHG3_MetaG_FD_184410 | JGI IMG/M metagenome (GOLD analysis project Ga0209407, IMG submission 184410) | Active sludge microbial communities of municipal wastewater-treating anaerobic digesters from Japan - AD_JPNHG3_MetaG (SPAdes) (version 2) | ecosystem: Engineered > Bioreactor > Anaerobic... | reverse complement strand
GATCGGCGGGGCGGCGGAGGTAGACCTTCGCGAAGGCGAGCGCCCCCAGGCCGCTCCGCCAGCGCTCCGGCCCATGGTTCGCGGCGGCCGCGAGGGCCCGGCCGATGTTCTCCCGGGTCTCGGCGAGCTGGGCCACCGGATCGCCGGCGTGGCGGGTCGCGTGGCCGACCACGCTCGCGGTCCCCGAGAGGAAGCAGCAGGGTCCGAGCCCGGGCGGCGCGACCGTGAGACGAGAGAACGAAGGGCCGACCGGCCCGTAGCGGGGTGGATACCGCCAGGCCGCGAGCTGCCGGGGGTTTTCGACGTGCCGCCCCGGCGCGCGGGCGGCGAGGAAGCAGACGAGCAGCTCCTCGCCCGGCGCGCCGACCGCCGAGGAGGCGCAGAAGCGCCGCTCGGCCGCGAGGCCGTAATGGCTCACCCACGCCCGCGCCCGCCCGAGGTTGAAGCTCCGGTAGACCTCGAGCCCATCGCGCTCTTCGTTGATCCCGGGCAGGTAGTTCCAGACCCGCAGCAGGTGCGGGTAGCCGTGCGCGGCGGCCAGCGCGAGCAGCCCGGAGAAGAGAGCGTGCGCCGCCGGTTCCGCCCCGCCGGCGATCGGCAGGCGGCCGGTACCGAAGAGGAGGCGGCCGTCGTGTGCGTAGGCGAGCGGCCCGGCGCGGCCGGTGACGGGCGGCGAGGCGGCCGGCCAGAGCTCGAGCCACGGTTCGCCGCCAAGCACGGCATTCGGCACCGCGACCGCGACCCCCGCATCCGGAGGCAGCTCGCCCCCTCCATAGCCGACCGTCGCGAGCAGCTCGCCGGCGAGCACGGACGGCGGTGCCAGCCGGCCGGGACCGGCCCAGAGACGGCAGGCGGCAGCGATCCCTTCGACGCCCTCGACGATCACGGTCGCCATTCTCCCCCGTTTCCCGCCGGGCTCGCCACGTCCGGAGAGCTTGCCCCGGCGGCCGAATCCTGATCGACTCCCCCGGATGCGACCGGAGACGATGGAAACCCCGCCCGCCTCGGCGATGGCGCAGGCGCGCCTGACGCGCAACCCGCTGCGCAAGCTCTACTTCTGGACCCTCCACTGGGCGGCGACCAGGCACGCCGACAAGGCGCTCTTCGCCCTCTCCTTCGCCGAGTCGTCGTTCTTCCCCGTCCCGCCCGACGTCCTGCTCGCCGCGATGTGCTTCTCCCGGCCGCGGCGCTGGGCACGCTACGCCTTCTGGTGCTCGGTCGCCTCGGTCCTCGGCGGGATCTTCGGCTACTACCTCGGCTGGGCGCTCTGGGACAGCGTCGGCCGCGCGATCGTCGAGTTCTACCGCGGCGAGGCGGTGATGGCGAAGATCGGGCACTGGTACACCGAGTTCGGCTTCCTCGGGGTGCTGGTCGCCGCGGTGACCCCGATCCCGTACAAGGTCTTCACCATCGCCTCGGGCTGGTTCCGCTTCGACTTCGGCCTCTTCGTCCTCGCCTCGGCGATCGGCCGGCCGCTGCGTTTCTTCCTCGTCGCCGGGCTGATCCGCGCCTTCGGCGAGCGGATCCGGCCGTTCCTCGAAAGCCGTCTGGAGTGGGCGGTGGCCGCGGTCACCGTGGCCGGCATCCTCGGCTTCGTCGCGATCAAGTACCTGCGCTGAGGGCCCGTCGCGCGCCTTTACGCGCTGCGCCGCTCGGGGTAGATTGACCCCGGCAGACCTCCTGGCGGGCGTTCGACATCACGGACCCGGCGGACCGGGAGTCTCCCCCTCACGGCCATGGGACGAATCTTCGAAAAGCGCAAGTACACGATGTTCGCGCGCTGGGACCGGATGGCGAAGCAGTTCGCCCGGATCGGCAAGCAGATCACGATGGCGGTCAAGGCGGGCGGCCCGAACCCCGACGGCAACCTGACACTCCGCCGCGCGCTGCAGAACGCCCGCGCCGTGAACATGCCCAAGGACAAGGTGGAGGCCGCGATCCGTCGCGCCTCGGGGCAGGACGCGGTCGACTACCAGGAGGTCCTCTACGAGGGCTACGCCCCGCACGGCGTGGCGGTGCTCGTCGAGGCCGCGACCGACAACCCCGCCCGCACCGTCTCGAGCGTCCGCACCCTCTTCAACAAGGGGGGTGGCAACCTCGGCACGAGCGGCAGCGTCGCCTTCCAGTTCCGCCACATGGCGGTCTTCCGCCTCGATCCGGAGGGGATCGACGCCGAGGAGCTGGAGCTCGAGCTGATCGACCACGGGCTCGAGGAGATGGGGGAAGGGACGGGAGAGAAGGGGGAGCCGCAGCTGATCGTCCACGGCGAGCTCACCAGCTTCGGCACGCTCCAGCACGCCCTCGAGGAGCGCGGCATCGTGCCCCTCTCGGCCGAGTCGGAGTGGCTGCCGCTCAACAGCGTCGAGCTCGGGGAGCGGGAGGCCAACGAGGTCCTCCGCCTCGTCGACTCCCTCGAACAGGACGACGACGTCCAGAAGGTCTTCCACAACCTCGCCTGAGGGGCCCGGCCTCGCCTCGGGCCGCCGCGCGCGACCGGTCAGACGCCGTTCGCCGGGGGATTTCGCCAGCGGGTGAGGATGAAGAAGGGGATCCCGCACAGCAGCGTGAGGAAGCCCCAGAAGACCGTCTCCTGCCCGGCGCCCGCAGTGGCGAGCAGCCCGTAGCCGAAGGCGATGCCGGTGATCCCGAACGTCCGGCCGAGCGGCTCGCGCCCTCCCCGGGTCCGCTCGCGCACGACGATCTGCAGATCGGCCATCGCGCAGAAGACGAACGGGATCAGCGAGGCGAGGGTGGAGAGCAGGATCATCCCCGTGAACATCGCCACCAGCGCCTTGGTGTAGTTGGCGATCACCAGCAGACAGGCGAGCGAGCTCGAGAGCAGGAGGCCGAAGGCCGGCGTGCCGCGGGGCGAGAGCCGGGCGAAGGAGGGGGGGAAGAGGCCGTGGCGGGCGATCGCCATCGGCACCTGGCTCGCGATCAGGATCCAGCCGTTGAGCGCGCCGAAGCAGGAGACGAACGCCCCGAGGGCCACCAGCGACCCCGCCCCCGATCCCCACAGCACCCGGGCCGCGTCGGCGAACGGAGCGGTGGAGGTGGCGAGGACCTCGTGCGGGACCATCCCCATCACCGCCCCGGTGGCCACGATGTAGAGGGTGGCGGCGATGCCGATCCCGAGGAGCGTGGCCCGGGGGATGGTGCGCCGCGCGTCGCGCACGTCGCCGGCGGGCACGGTCGCCGCCTCGAGACCGAGAAACGCCCAGAGCGTCAGCGCGAGGCAGCCCTGCACCGCCGCGAAGAGCGAGCCGCCGGTCGGGTTGAACGGCTGGAAGTGGCTCACCTCGAAGCGGGAGAGCCCGAAGAGGGCGACCGCGAGCAGCGGCAGGATCTTGATCACCGTCGTCGCGAGCTGCACGATCCCCGCCTGCCGCACCCCGGCGACGTTGACCGCGGTGAGCAGCACGATCGCCACGATCGCGCTCGCGGCCGCGGCCACGGGGGAGGCGGTCGCCGCCGGTACGAGGGCGCCGAGGTAGCCGACCATCGCCACCGCGATCGCCGCCACCGCCGACCAGCTCGAGATCCAGTAGCCCCAGCCGACGAGGAAGCCCGCGAAGTCGCCGAACGCCTCCCGGGTGTAGGCGTACGGCCCGCCGGCCGCCGGCATCCGCCGCGCCAGCCGGGCGAAGACGAGGCCGATCGCCATCGAGCCGCCGGCCGTGACCACCCAGCCGAGGAAGCTCGCGCCGCCGTAGGGGGCGAGCGAGGCCGGCAGGAGGAAGACTCCCGAGCCGATCATGTTGCCGACGACGAGCGCCGTGAGGGTCCAGAGGCCGAGGGCCTCGGCGCGGGGGTTGCCCTGGTTGGGGATCGCCATTTCGCGGAGTCTGCCACAGCCGCCCGGCTCGCGGGCCGGTGCCGGGCTCAGGCGGATGAGCCGAAGGCGGGGCGCAGCCGGTCGAGCAGCCGCTCGAGACCGCGGGCGTCGCCCTCGGTGAAGGCGGCCGGGAGATGGGAGTCGAGGTCGAGAACGGCGACCAGCTCCCCGGCGGCGTCGAAGACCGGCAGCACGAGCTCCGAGCGCGCCCGCTCGTCGCAGGCGATGTGCCCGGGGAAGGCGTGGACGTCGGGCACCAGCTGCGAACGGCGCTCCCGCGCCGCGGCGCCGCACACCCCGCGAGCAAACGGGATCTCGAGGCAGCCGAGCGGCCCCTGATACGGACCGATGCGCAGCAGCTCGGGAGCCACCACGCGGTAGAAGCCGACCCAGCTCGCCCGGGGCAGCCACTCCTTGAGGAGAGAGGCGAGAGTCGCCATCGCGGCCACCGGGTCGGCGATCCCGGTCAGTACCTCCTCCGCGATCGCAGCGAGGGCATCGTAATCCCCGGCCGGGGGCAACGCACACGGCTCGGTCATCACGGGGATCCTAACGCGCTACGGCTTGACTGACTTCGATCATCGTTCCAACATGGTATGCGAGGAATCGTGGCGGATCCGTTCTCTTTCCACACCCTCTTGTCGCTCACCGCGGCCTGGATCGCCTCGGTGGTGGCCGCCATGCTCGGCGCCCGGCGCCGGGAGACCCCTGGCGGACCCCAGCTCTTCTGGCTCATGGTCGCGGCGGCGGTCTGGGCGCTCGCCGCGGCGGTCGAGCTCATGGTCACGAGCCTCCCCGCCAAGGTCTTCTGCACGCGGCTCCAGTACCTCGGCATCCTCGCCTCCCCCGTTCTCTTCCTCCTCTTCGCCGTCCGCTTCACGCGCCGCCGCTGGCTCGACTCGCCCGGCCGCGTGGCCGCCCTCTGCGCGATCCCGGCCGTGACCTACCTGCTCATCCTCACGAACGGCTGGCACGGGCTCGTCTGGCCGACGGTCGAGGCGCTGTCGAGCGCCCGGCATCTCGCCGCCTACGCCAGCGGTCCGGTCTTCTGGCTCGGCGTGGGCTACTCCTATCTCTGCCTCGCCGGCTCGTTCTGGCAGCTCGGGATCGCGGCGATGCGCCTGCCGCGGGCGCTGCGCCACCAGGCGCTCGTCATCCTCGTCGGCTCGGCGATCCCCTGGCTCACCAACGCGAGCTTCATCTTCCGCGGCTTCCCGGTCCCCGGGATCGATCCCACACCCCTTTCGATCGCGGCGATGGGGGTGGTGATCGGTTTCGCGGTGATCCGCTTCGACCTCGTCGACCTCGTGCCGGCGGCCCGCGCCACGGCGGTCCGGCTGATGCCGCACGGTCTCGTGGTCTTCGACGAACAGGGGCGGATCATCGACCGCAACCCGGCGGCCCGCTACCTGCTCGGCCCTCCGGAGCGCACCGACTCCGACGGCTTCGGACTCCGGGACACGGGGCCGTGGTCGGAGCTCCTCGCCCGGACTCTCGATGGCCCGCTCGGGCGCTTCGAGCTCTCGGTCCCCGCCGACCCGCCCCGGATCCTCGAGGGCGAGGTGGCGGAGTACCGCACTCCCAAGGGGACCGTCTCGGGCCGTTTCGTGCTCCTGCGCGACGTGAGCGAGCGCTATCACGCCGCGCGCGAGCTGGCGGCGGCGAACCAGCTCCTCGAGAGCCGGCTGGCCGAGATCGAGGCGCTCCAGGAGTCGCTGCGCGAGCAGGCGGTGCGCGATCCGCTCACCAGCCTATTCAACCGCCGTTTCCTCGAGGAGACCGTGGAGCGCGAGCTCGTACGCGCCGAGCGGACCGGCGAGCCGCTGGCGGCGGTGCTCCTCGATCTCGACGGCTTCAAGCTGCTCAACGACCGCCTCGGCCACGCGGCCGGCGACGAGCTGCTCCGCGAGCTCGGCCTCCTGCTGCGCAGCAAGACCCGCCGCTCGGACTACGCCTGCCGCTACGGCGGCGACGAGTTCCTGATCGTGATGCCCGGCTCGAACGCCGGGGAGGCGATGGCGCGCGCCGATGATCTGCGGAGCGCCTTCGCCGGGCAGTACGGGCGTTCGGACCGTCAGGGGATCGTCTGCACGCTCTCGGCCGGAGTGGCGGTCTACCCCGACCATGCCGGCGATCTCCACGCGCTGCTCGCCGCCGCCGACCTCGCTCTCTACGCCGCCAAGGCGGCCGGCCGCGACCGCGTCGTGGTCGCCACCTGAGAGCCGGCCTCAGCCGCCGGCGCCCGGCGGACCGGCATCCGGCACCGCGACGCCCAGATAGTGGAAGCTCGCCGGCCGCCAGCTGCCGAGGTAGCGCGCCGTCATCGCCGTCACCCGGAAGCCGCCGGCGGCGAGAAGCTCCGGGATCGGCCGCCCGAGATGGCAGCCGCCGGCAAGCGGCCGCCAGAGCGGATCGAGCCGTCGCTGCCAGCGCCGCACCGCCGCGTCCGGGGCCTCGCCATGCTCACAGAAGAGGAGCTGCCCGTCCGGCCGCAGGGCCCGGCGGGCGGCGGCAAGCGCCGCCACCGGATCGGCGACGGTGCAGAGGGTGAAGGTCGTCACCACCGTGTCGACGCTCGCCGCGGGGAGAGCGATCTCCTCGGCCGCCCCGACCAGCGCCTCGACCGGAACCGGCGAACGGGCCACCGCCGGCTGCGCCAGCGCCCACATCTCCACGGCGGGTTCGAGCGCGACGACCCGCGAGACGGTTCGCGGGTCGTAGAGCGGCAGGTTATGGCCCGAGCCGAAGCCGATCTCGAGGACCGTGCCGCGCGCCCGCGGCACGATCCGCTCCCGCTCGGCCAGCGCGAGCCGCCGCCCGCAGACGAAGTGGACGAGCCGCGGCAGGACGTAGCGGCGGTAGAAGGTCATCGGGTGCCGCCGTCGCTTCCCGGAGCGATCCCGAGTCGGCCCGGCGCCGCCGCGTTCAGCCGCGCCCGGGGCGCGGGGCGAGGACACGGTACCGGCTCTGGACGAAGCCGAACGGCCAGGAACGAGTGCCGAGGTGAGCGAGCGCGACGTCGCCGGCGAGCGGGCCGAAGAGCGGCCGGCCGCGGCCGAGGAGCACCGGCACCACCGTGAGGGTGAGCTCGTCGATCAGCCCCGCGGCGAGGAAGCTCTGCACCGTCTGCCCGCCGTCGACACAGAGGTGCCGGGCGCCGTCGGCGGCGAAGCGGGCCACGAGCTCGGCGGGCGTCTCCTGGGTGGCCCTGACCGACGGCGGGAGCCCCTCGGGGATCGCGAGCGGCCGCCGGCTGAGCACCGCCACCGGCAGCTCCCCGTACGGCCAGCTCGCGAACGCGAGGAGCCGCTCGAACGAGCGGCGGCCGAGCACGAGGGCGTCGATCCCGGCGATGAACTCCCGGTAGCCGCAGTCCTCCCCCGGCGGGAGGCTCGCGTTGGCCGCCTCGAGCCAGTCGATGCGGCCGTCCTCGCGGGCGACGAAGCCGTCGAGGCTGGTGGCGATGAAGACCGAGCAGGTGAGCGCCATGACGCTCATGGTACCCCCTGGCGGCCCCCGGCACCATCGGGCGGAGGCCGGGCGGGGGCCCGCTAGACTGCGGCGGGGCCGGCCTGCCGCCGGGCGCCCGCTCTCGGGGAGGGGTCACGATGCGCACCGCCTGGCTGGGAACCGGTCTGATGGGCTCGCCGATGGCCCGGCGGCTGCTCGCCGCAGGGCACGAGGTGACGGTCTGGAACCGCACCGCGACGCGGACGGCGGCGGTGGTCGCGGCCGGCGCGCAGGCGGCGGCGACGCCGGCCGCGGCGGTCGCAAGCGCCGAGGTCGTCTTCACGATGCTCCGCGACGGCCCGGTCACCCGCGCGGTCCTGCTCGACGGCACCCCGGCGCCCGTCCTCGCCGGCCGGACGGTGGTGCAGATGGCGACGATCGCGAGCGGCGAGAGCCGCGAGCTCGCCGCGGCGGTGCGCGCACAGGGCGGGGAGTACCTCGAGGCGCCGGTGCTCGGTTCGATCGGCGTCGCCGCGACCGGCCAGCTGCTCGTCTTCGCCGGCGGCGAGCCGGCGCTCTTCGCGCGCCTCCGCCCGCTGCTCGCGCATTTCGGCCCCGAGCCCCTCCTCGTCGGCCCGACCGGGCAGGCGGCGACGCTCAAGATCGCCTTCAACCAGCTGATCGCCGGCATGGCGGCCTCGTTCTGCCACTCGCTCGGGATCGTCCGCCGCGCCGGTATCGACGTGGACCTCTTCATGTTCATGGGCCTGCTGCGCCGCAGCGCCTTCCACAACCCGTCGTTCGAAGGGCGCCTGCCGCGCTACCTCGCGCGCGACTACGCGAACCCGAACTTCCCGCTCGCGCTCCTGCTCAAGGACGTCGAGCTCGCCCGCGACGAGGCCGCCGCCCTCGGCCTCGACAACCGCGCGCTCGAGGGCATCCGGGACCTCATCGCCGCCGGCGTCGCCCGCGGTCTCGGCGCGGCCGACTACGGAGCCCTCTACGAGGTGATCGACCCGCCCGCAGCCGGCTGAATCGCGCCGGGCGGCAAAGAAACGGGGGTTGCGGCCCTGAGCGGACCGCAGCCCCGCGACTTCCGGCGATTTCGGCGCTCAGCCGAGCAGGCGGCGCATCTCGTGCCGGTGCTCGTCCTCGTCGGCGGCCTGCTCCTCCATCTGCATCTTGAGGCTGTAGAAGCCCGCCTTCTCGGCGAGCTCGGCCAGCTTGACGTAGTTCTTCACGTCGGCCTCCTCCGCCGCCGCGTCCCGCTCGAGCATCACGGGGATCTCGGTGGGCGGGGGCGTCAGGTCGGGTGCGAGCTTCGGCGTGCCGCCGAGCATGACGATCTGGTTGGCGAGGTACTGCGCGTGCCCGACCTCGTCCTTGACCTCCTCGAGGTAGAGCTCGCGCACGACCTCGTTTGCCGCGCCCTTGATCGACGCCGCCTGGAGCATGTAGCGCAGGAAGGTCGTCACCTCGCGGTTGAGCTGTTCGTTGAGACCAGCGATCAGTTCCTTGTGAGCCATGGATCTCTTCTCCTGTTGGTATCGCTGCCGGCAGAGGGTCGAAGCCCGGCCGGAGCGTGCGGTACGTCCGGACCAGGAGGGGATGAAAGGGGTTCGCCGACCGGCGCCCGGCAGCTCGCGCTCTGGGGCGGTTTCGTCCCGAGGTTCGTCGTGACCTCGTCCCGGAGGATATCCCGTCCCGCCCTCCGGAGGCAGGGAGCGAGCGCGACGACTCCTCTTGACAGCGCGCCGGTCCACCCGTACACTGAATGTTAGTGAAGATTAACTTACCTCTCCCCGAGACCCTGGATCCGTCGCTGACCCCGCGTCAGGCGGAGATCCTCGACCGCGCGATCGAGGTCGTCGCGGCGGAGGGGCTGGGCAGCTTCACCCTCAAGCAGGTCGCCGAGCGGGTCGGCTTCACCGAGGCGGCGATCTACCGGCACTTCCCGGACAAGCGCGCGCTGGTGCTCGCCCTCGTCGACCGGCTCGGCCGGCTCCTGCTCGAGCCCGCCGCGGCCCACGCCGCCGACGCGAGCCGCCCGCCCCGGGAGCGCCTCGAGGCCGTCGTCCGCCACCACGTCTCGCTGCTCACCGGGACCGGTGGCCTGCCGATCCTCCTCTTCGCCGAGGGGCTCGTCGCCGGCGACGAGGCGATCATGGCGCGCCTGCGCGAGACGCTGCGTAGCTACCTCGCGCTCCTCGCCGGCCTCCTCGCCGAGATCGATCCCGGCACCGCGCCCCCGGCGATCCAGCGGGCGATCCTCCTCCTCGGCCTGCCGGCGGCGCTCGGTCTCCAGCAGCGCGCGCTGCCCGAGCTCACCCTGCGCCGGGAGGAGATCGAGACGCTGATCGCGCAGTTCCTCCGGGCGCTGACCACCCCTTCCCTCACCGAGACCGCGCCATGAACCGACTCCCGGGCCTGCCGCTCCGCCCCGCCCTCCTCTTCGGGCTCTTCCTCGCTCTCTCGCTCGGCGGCGCCGCCGGCGCCCGCGGCGAGCCGCCGCCGCTCACCCTCTCGGCCGCCGTCGAGCGGGCGCTCGCGGCCCACCCGTCGCTGCACGCCGCCCTCGCCGAGCAGGAGGCGTTCCGGGCCGCGGCCGGCGAGGCCCGGATCACCGGCCGCCCGGTCGCCCGCCTCCTCGCCACCGGCACCCGCTACGGCGACCCGCTGCCGGTGACGCCGATCCACGGCTTTTCGCCCGGCCACCTGCCCGCCTTCGACGAGACCCTCGTCCAGGGGACGCTCTCGGTGCGGACCACGCTCTGGGACGCCGGGGCACGCCGGGCACGGATCCGCCAGAGCGAGGCCGAGGCGGCGGCGGCCGGCGAGGCGCTCGACACGCTTGCCGACGGGGTCCGGGCCGGGGTCGTCTCGGCGTACGCCTCGGTTCTCGCCCGCCGTGACCTCCTCGCCGCCGCCACCGGGCGCCGCGACGCGGTCGCCGCCGAGCTCGCCCGCGTGGGCGAGCTGCTCGCCGCCGGCCGGGCGCCCGAGGTCGAGCGGCTCCGGGCCGAGGCCGCGCTCGCCGCCGCCGAGGCGGAGACGAGCCGCGCCGCCACCGCCCTCGACAGCGCCGAACGGGACCTCGCCCGGCTCACCGCCCTCGACGTCACCGCCTGCCGCGCCGCGCGGCTGGCACCGCTCGGTTTCGGCGGCACCGCGCCGGTCGCCGAGGCCGAACGCCTGCGGCTCCAGGACGACGCCGTCGCCGGCAGCCCCGCGGTGGCCCGCGCCCGGGAGCAGGTCGCGGCCGCCGAGGCGGCCCGGGCCCAGGTGCGCACCGCCCTCTACCCGACCCTCGAGGCGGTCGGGGCGCTCCAGGAGCTCGGCGACGGCCGCCTCTCGTTCGCGACCGAGTGGCAGGCCGGCCTCCAGCTCTCGCTGCTCCTCTTCGACAGCGGCGCGACCGGCCGCCGCCTCGCCCGGGCCGACGCCCTCCTCGCCGCGGCGCGGGCCCGCCTTGCCGAGGCCGAGCTCGCGGCGCGCGAGGCGGTGGACCGGGCGCTCGCG
>Ga0209407_1004816_pt1 | contig 10817 bp, 14 predicted proteins | sample AD_JPNHG3_MetaG_FD_184410 | JGI IMG/M metagenome (GOLD analysis project Ga0209407, IMG submission 184410) | Active sludge microbial communities of municipal wastewater-treating anaerobic digesters from Japan - AD_JPNHG3_MetaG (SPAdes) (version 2) | ecosystem: Engineered > Bioreactor > Anaerobic... | reverse complement strand
AACCAAAAAGCATAAAGATCAAATATGGAAATAAATAGAAGGTTCTTACAAGTTAGAGGAAAGTTAGAGATCGACAACGATTATGACTTTGGCAAGGATTTACAAGTCCTAGTAACGATAACTGACATACAAGACAAAGATAATGATGATGGAACAATAGACAGGTTTTATAAAGCAAGATTATTTGAGGAAATATGAACCAACTGGCAACAAACGGCAACATAACGCCCGAAAGATTGAAACTCTTAAAGTGTCTTGAAGAAAGACCATATGATTCTATATCTGAATTATGTAAAGATGCGGGAGTTGTTCGTAATGTTTATTATGACGCTGTACAAAGTGAGGATTTTGTAAAGCTCCTATTTGATAATTCCAGTGCCGGAATATATGTTGCCATACCGCAGATCATAGATAAAGTTGTCAATCAAGCTAAAAAAGGCTCTTTTGCTCACCAGAAAATGCTACTTGAAATGATGAAAATATATCAAGGCACACCACAGGTTGCGGTACAGAATAATATCCAAGTCAACAACATACAAGTAACAGAGGAAGATAAAGAGAAGTGGGCGATTAAATACTTAGAAAGTAATGGCTACACAATAACAAAAGGAGAATAGATGAAACTCAAGACCATAACTTTTAAGGTTTCAAAAACAGCTATTGGTTATAATGTAGAGTGGTCAAAGCCTGTTAACTTAATAAGCTATGGCCCGGGCGAGAATGAAAGTATTACAGAGAAGCACGATCTGCACGTAATGAAATCGAGCATAGACAAAGCCATAACTAGAATCATAAAGGAAAAACTGTAATTTGACCCAACGCCGTCGAGGGAGCTTCCAAGCTGTACAGCCCTCGGCTATGGATCAAATCACCCAAGCTATAGAAGAAGAGATAAAGCTAAACAAGCTCATTGAATCCAATGGGTATGTTCCACGATCTTATCAAAAGAACTTTTGGGACGCTTGGAACTCCGGTAAATATACTAAGTTTGTCAAGGTCTGGCACAGACGAGCAGGAAAAGACCTGACTGATTTTAATCTCTGCATCAGAGAGGCGATGAAACAGCCCCAAGTTATTACCTATATCTTCCCTACTTTAAAAATGGGGCGGGAAATCTTGTGGGAAGGTATGACCAACGACGGCAAGAAGTTCCTTGATTTTATCCCTCGGGAAGTGATAGACGGCAAGCCTAACGATACACGGATGACGATTAACTTTATCAATGGCTCTATCTTCCGTGTGGGAGGCTCTGATTCTCCTGACTCCCTAAGAGGTGGTAACACGATGCTTTTTGTGCTCTCTGAGTGGTCTGAGCAAGACCCTTACACTTGGGCTGTTATCAGACCTATCATTCTGGCTAACGGTGGTAGGGTAGTCTTCAACTTCACACCCAAAGGAGACAACCACGCTAGGACTACCTTTGAGATCGCAGGAGAAGAGGAGAGCTGGTGGCGGGAGAAGCTGACAGCTAAAGATACAGGAGTTCTGACGGAGGAACAACTAGAGCAGGAACTCAGAGAGTTAATCAGAGAGTTCGGAGAGGTAGAAGGCAGAGCTAAATACGAACAAGAATATATGTGTTCATTCGACGCCCCGGTGATTGGTTCTTACTATGGAGAACACATAAACAAAGCAGAGTCCGAAAAAAGGATAACCAGCGTCCCCTATGACGCTTCTGTTCCAGTCAACACGGCTTGGGATTTAGGAGTGGGAGATTCTACGGCTATTTGGTTTTACCAGTTCATAGGACAAGAAATCCATATTATTGACTACTACGCCTCAAGCGGTGTCGGGTTAGAACATTATGCAAATCACTTAAATTCTAAAGGTTACGTATATAACAAGCACTTCGCTCCTCACGATATACAAGTTAAGGAACTAGGAACGGGCAAATCCAGATTGGAAATGGCTAAAAGTTTTGGTATTAACTTCGAGGTCGTACCCAATTTGAGCATAGATGACGGCATCCAGGCTGTTAGGTCTATATTGTCAAGGTGCTGGTTCGACTCTGAGAAGTGCGAGATGGGAATATCGGCCTTAAAGAGTTACCGCAGAGAGTGGGATGACAAAAACAAAGTTTACCGACCATATCCAAAGCACGATTGGGCATCTCACCCCTCTGACTCTTTCCGCTATTTAGCCGTTACGGTCAATAGTGCCTCTCCCAAGAAACCCAAAAAAAATATAATTGGCTATTCCGGTGGAGACCCCATAACCGGATATGGAGGGAGACCGATCTATGGATAATCTAACCGAACAAATACTTATTGAAATACTTAACGAAACCGAGAATGTTCTCTGGAGTTTAGCACGAACTACTAAAATACCTGGCTATGACGATGATGATCTGATGCAAGAGATGAGAATAAAGATTTGGAAAACGATTAAAGCTGATCAGTATGACCCAGATAGAGTACAACCCACCAGTTTTTTCTACCGAGTGTGCAAAAGGCACCTAATTAACCTAAACGCCGCCAGAATTTATAAATATAAGAATAGCCACCCCGAAAATAGAGAATATCGTGATATTTTAGACCAAAAAGTTGATATTCCCGATGATTTAATGCCCGAAGTTGTTGATTTTCCACTTAACTTTGTTCAAAACTTCTCACCTGAGTTTTGTCGGCTTGTATTACCTAGTGAGGAGTTAAATGAAGAAAAGCGAGATATTGAAAACCAGGATTGCGTTAGGGATTAGAAACACTAAAGAAAAGTTTAGAGTTTTTAATGATTGCGATGAAGTTTATTTAGGGTCTGGTAAGACGCAGTTTACCAATTCCAAGATATATAACCCCTATTCGTGGGCTAATGTTGAGACTATCGTTCCCCGTATGGTGGCACAGAAACCTATTGTTGAGTACAAGCCTCGTGAGCCGATGGACGATTTTTCATCTGAAATCCACACTGCACTCTTTAAGTATTGGTGGGATAAAGACGGTGCATTTGAAAAGGTAGTTTCGTGGATTAAAAACGCTTTAATATACGGGACTGGTGTTGTTAAACTTTACTGGAAAACTACCGAAAAAGAAGTAACTTCTTATGAGTTTGGTCAAGACGGCAAACCTCTTTTAGATGAAAATGGTGAGTTTATAACCAATGTTGAAACGGCAGTTGACTTTGATGATCCTTGTTTAGAAGTTGTCAATATGTACGACTTCTTTTTAGACCCAGAAGCTAGAAATATCCAAGACGCTCAGTGGGCGATACACCGCTACTACAAGAGCTTTGACGAACTAGAGTCCGCAGGGTATTACAAAAACCTAAAGAGACTTAAAAGATACTTAACCTCGAAGATAGAAAAGTCCCCTGAAGAGACGGAAAGAAAAGAGCTAGCTTTCGGCCACGCTGGAGAGTATGACGAAACAGTCGATAATATTGAGATATGGGAGATGTGGGATAAAGACGGTCTAACCGTAATGGCTGCGGGTGAGATCATAATTAGAGAACAAGCCAACCCATTCTGGCACGGGAAGAAACCTTTTATTGCTTTAAATGACTCAATCATCCCCCAAGAGTTCTACGGTAAAGGTGAGATTGAACCTGTGATTAAACTACAACACGCCTTAAATACGATTCAGAATCAGATAATTGATAACCGCACCCAGATATTGATGAATATGTGGAAGATCACCGGTGAAAATGTTGATGAATCAGAGCTTATTTACCGACCAAACGGTGTAGTTCACCTATCTAACGAATACGAGAAGGTTGATCCGATCGTACCGCCTGACCTCACAGGTAACGCTCAAAAGGATGTTTCTATTGTTAAGGCTGATATACAGCAGGCGTTGGGAATTTACGACTACACGAAAGGGGCAGAATCTGGAATAAATAAGACTGCTACTGGTATCGGTTTAGTTCAAGAAGCTGCCAACGCTAGATTTAAGCACAAAATCCAATTATTAGAAGAAGCTATCAAAGAATTAGGTGATATGGTTCTTTCTCTTTACCAACAGTACATAACCGATAAAAAGGTTATCAGAGTAGTCGGTGAAAAAGGTGAAAAATTTGTCAGAGTATTACCTAAAGATATCGCAGGGTCATATGATTGTGTGCCGGAAGCAGGATCAACCTTGATGATCGACAAAGACAAAGAGCGTGAAGAGGTAATGAACCTCTACGCTACTTTTGCTGCACAACCTTTCGAGAACTTAAAGATGGAACTGATGAAGAAAATGCTCGATAAATTCGGTATGGAAACTCTAAAAGACGCACTTGATAAGGATATTGAAGAGTGGACACAAAGAATGATTCAAGAGCAGGAAGCTGTGATGGCCCAGGAACAAGCCGCTATGCAAGAGCAGGAAGCGGCGATCTGAGCAAGGGAATGCTTTAACTTGTATTACTTAGTGAAGGCAAGGTATGGACATCAAAGAACTGTCGAAAAAATACAATCGGGCAAAGGCTTATAAGGACGGACTAAAAACTCCGTTCTTCAAAGAATTAAAACACAAACTTGAGAACGAGATTGATGTTGCAATGAAAGCTGTTGTCGCTGATGTGGTAGATAACGAACACGACAAAATTGTCGAGTGTCGGGCGTACAAGAAACTTTTAATGTTTTTAGAGGGTCAACCATCGGTTGCCGATAGATTAAAAAAACAATTAGAACAGGCTGATTAGACTAGGGGTGAGAAGCCTTGCCTCTTACCCCTTAATAATTAACCTTAGCGAGATCGCTACCTCGTACAAAAGCGTAAAGGAGAACAATGGAAGAAGAAACCAGCGTAGAAGTGGAAGAAACCACCGAGGAGTCGCTACCTGAAACAAATGCCGAAGAATCTGAAGCGTCAGAGGAAACATCTCAAGAATCTGACACCCCGTCTGAAGAGACGATAAACACTGCCGAAGAGGAAGCGGAGAAGCCAAAATCTAGGGCTTCTGAGCGAATTAGAGAGTTAATCGCTCAAAAAAAGGCGCTTGAAGCGCAGGTTCAAAGACAAGAGATAGAAGGTGTTGACGAAACTGGTATTGATCCAACAAGGTTTGCACAATCGGTAGAACAGAGAGCAAACCAGTCTGCTGCCAATATCGCCCAAAGCACTATCGATTATTATGAAGCTGAGCGAGAGTTCCCTCTCGTAAAGGACAATAATATGGTTAGGTCGAGGGCTGCTGTGTTAGTAGACGATGGATATACATACCGCCAGGCTGCCGAAATTGCCACTCTTGAGTGGAACGAAGCAACTGGTGATAATAAGAGGCGTCAAGCATCAACTAATCTTCGTCAAACAACACAAATTCCTTCTGCCGGAAAGACTAAGGTTCAATCCTCCGATACTTTCACAAGAGCGGAGATAGCCAAAATGTCACCCCAGGAGTATGTGAAGAACCAGAATGCTATTCAAGCCCAGCTAGAAAAGTTTGGAGCAGAAAGTTTTGAGTAATTTAACAATTTAAGGAGTCATTGTGGCAACGAATATTACCGCAACAATGGCTGCGTCTGGTCAATTTATACCAGAGATTTTTAGCAAAGAGATAATTGTAGCTCGAGAAAACAATCTCGTCCTTGCAAACCTTGTTGACAGATATGACTCAGATGTTAAGAATGCCGGAGATGTTATCCGAATTCCTAACCTCTCGTCTATCACAGCTACTTACAAAGTTGAAAATGTTGACGCTGCACAATCAGCTACCACTGAGACTGCATCTTCAATCACAATCAATAAGCACGCTGTTGTCAGGGTTACCATCGAGGATATGGCTGCGATTCAGTCCCATATTGATCTTCGTCAGAAATACACAACTCAAATGGGTAAATCTATCGCTAAAATCACCGACACCGACATCAGAGCACTTTACTCTAAGTTGGCACAAACCGTCGGTGCTGGTGCGACCTCCTCAAACTTAGCTTTGTCAAAGACTTATATATTGGAAGCTGTCAGGAAACTTAACTCGAAGAATGCCCCATTCGAGGATAGGTCTTTCATTGTTGAGTCTTATGGTTACAGAGATTTGCTAAATACTGACGACTTCGTAAGATACGATGCCGTTGGTCAAGCTGGCGATAAAAACGCTACTATCTCTGCTAAGATCGGTAAACTCTACGGCGTAGATGTTTATCAGACAGAGCAAGTTTATACGCTTTCTTCAGTCGCCTATGCAATGCTCTTCCACAAGAGCGCATTTGGTCTGGCTGTTCAGAAAGCTATGAGAGTACAAGCACAATACGATGTTCCTGCCTTGGCAACCGAACTCGTAGCTGACTCTCTGTATGGAGTAGCTAAACTTAGAGACGATCACGCAGTCTGCATACGATACGGTCAAACCTAAAATGTTTGATTGGGGTATTGCTCCGCTTGCGGGGCAACCCCCAGTTAAGCGCAAGGGAATATATGGCAAGGAAAGGCAAAAATGTAAACATAGAAGATCCGATTTACCTCCTCGATAAGAATCGAGGGTTTTTGCGTATTCCGGTATATCCGGCTTCTAATGGTTATATTGAGTTTAGAAGCCTAAAACACACCAATAGGGAGGCGTTTAATAACAACTACTTCGACCTCAAGGTCGGTGATGAGGTTTATCGCCTACATAGGGACGAAGTGCAGGAGGCACTGACTTATGTATAAGAAACAAACAAACGATGAGTGCGACAAATGTAAGAAGCGAAGAGATGATGGATTTATGTTTTGTGTTTGTGGTAACAAACTATGGGATTATGGGAATATAGGATTTAAACCTTGTAAAGATATGTATTCATATAAAGGAGAATAATGAGAATTGTCGCATTGATGCCAACTAGAGGCACGATTTTTACCAAAGCCGAGGTTGCTTTGGAACAGGAAATGTTAGCTAACAACCAACTGCCGTATATCTTACGGACTGATAACGAACCGATACCAGACTGTAGAAATACTCTAGTAGATGCAGGCCTTAGAACCACTGCTACTCACTTTCTATTAGTAGATGACGATGTGATCATTAAAGAAGGTGGCTTAAAAGAGATGATCGAAGCTGACGCTGACATAGCTTTTATTGACTACCCGATGCACTACGAGGGTGAGAGATTTGGCAATATGGGGACAGCAACCTATGATAACTGGCTACCTGGCGACTCGACCGAGGGTAAGCCTGTTGTTTGGGCGGGGCTTGGTTGCTGCTTGGTTAAAAGGGAGGTATTTGTAAAGCTAGACACCCCTTGGTTTGAAAAAATGAACAAAAAGCTAGAACGTGATGATAATGGGAAACTAGACCTTAAAGGGACTGAAATTGATCTTTCGTCAGGGGGTGGGGAGGATGTCTACTTCTTTATGAACGCCAGAGAGAAGGGTCTTTCGATTAAACAAATTCCAGGGTCGTGTGGACACGCTAGGTTCGCTCGTATAGTCGGGTCGTTCCAAGAAGATAAGTATTCAACGCAACATAAAATAATCGTAAATAACAATGTCAAAAAACCATACAAATAAAATAGTTTTCTACTGCGGAAGCTCAATTGACGAGTGGAGTCCAAAATCCGAGGCAAAAGGTATCGGAGGATCAGAAGAGGCAACAATAAATATGGCCAGAGAGTTGGCTAAATTAGGCAACGAGGTTTTGGTTTACAACCGTTGTGGCGATGATGAAGGCGAGTATGACGGGGTTAAATATGAAAACTACGAGTATTTTTCTGATGTTGAGTGCGATATTTTAATCTTCTGGCGACAACCTAAATATATTATCGATCATAAAGATAACTTTAAGGCTAAACAGGTGTTTTTATGGCTTCACGACACCGTACCGCAAGAGGAGATACTACCGATTAAACACTTTGTTGACGGGATATTTGTTTTGTCGGGCTTTCACGCCTCACTCTACCCTGCTTTGCGGGATAAACTGATAAAAACCTCTAACGGGATAAATTTAGACCATTTTAAGCAAAAAGTAACCAGAGACCCTTATAAGATAGTCTATGGGTCAAGTTATGACCGAGGACTTAAAGAACTATTAGAAATGTGGCCGGAGATCAAAGCTCACGAAAAGGAAGCTACTTTATCGGTGTTTTACGGTATGAGTGCGATACAAGATGAACAATTCAAAGACGAAATTCAATATCTCTTAAAACAAGAAGGTATCACCGAATTAGGCAGGATAAGCCACCTGCAAGTAGCTAAAGAGTTTTTAAGTGCCGGGGTCTGGGCGTACCCCTGCGTAACTGGTGACACCCTAATTGATATGCCGAGAGATTATTCAAAATATCCTCAGGGCATACCGATAAGGGAGCTGGTCGGTAAAAAAGATTTCCCTGTCTGGTCTTATAACACTAAAGAATCTAAGTTCGAACTGAAGTTAGCCAAAAAGGTATGGAAGACAAAAGAAAATGCCGAGTTAATCAGAATTGATTGGGATAACGGGATTTCTCTCAGGCTGACACCGGAACACAAGGTTTTGACTTATGCGAGAGGATGGGTTGAGGCCAAAGATTTGGAAATAAACGAATCAGTCGTTGCTCTTAAAAAGCATATGGAAATTCAAGTTAGTACTGGGGAATCAAGGTGGGAAACTGAGCATCGTCATATCGCTAGGTGGAAGTATGGAGAAATTCCAAAAGGGCATCATATCGACCACATAGATGGAAACTGTTTCAATAACACTCCAGAAAATCTACAGATATTGTCTCCTCAAGAACACGGGAAGAAAACATTTACTGGTTTGAAGCGAAGCAAAAAGGCGAAAGAAATAACTACTCAGGCGTGGAGAGATAAGTATTGGGACAAATTAGACGACACAGACAAGTCAAATATGATGTCGCAAAAATCTAAATCTTTCTGGGACAAGATGACACCTGCCGAAAGAGTTGAATTTACCACCAAAAGAGCAAAAAAGGTTAAAGCAGGCCAAGATAAATATTTAGAATCTCTTACAAAAGAAGAAAAATCAAAGATAGGCGCCAAAGGAAGAATAACCAGATGGAATCATAAAGTATTGAGAATCGAAAAATGTGGAAGAGAGGATGTCTATGATATGTCTGTCGAAGACAACCATAGTTTTGTGGCTAATGGGGTTGTTGTCCATAATTGTTGGTTTCCAGAGATTAACTGTATAACCGCCTACAAGGCTCAAGCTGGTGGCGCGATACCCGTTATTACCCCAACCGCCGCGCTTCAGGAGACGGTTAAGTGGGGACTTACTACCCGAGAGCCGAGAGACCACAACGGAGAGATGCCTTGGGGAACTGAAATGCCGTCAAGACTTATGGATCAGTATGTAAATATTACAAGAAAAGCCCTTAACCCCGATTACCAATATAGATTTAGGCAGATGATGATAGAGGATAGCAAGAGGTATTCGTGGCAAAGAGTGGCATTAAGCTGGGACAGACTATTTAAGGCAGGAGAGCAATGGAAATTTGGGAAGTCATTGAAAAAATAAGCAAATACCCCGACAGACACCGAATGCAGATGAAATACGATTTAGGTCGGGAGAGGATTTATGAGCTGGGCGGTGCTTGGATAGCTTCAATGCACCCCAAGAAAGTCTTAGATGTAGGCTGTGCTTACGGGACTATGGCGTATATCCTACGCAAGATTGGGATTGAGGTTGACGCAATAGACATAATGCCCGAGTTACATTCGAAAAAGATGTTTGAGGAGATGGGCATAAAGTTTAAGAAGCGCAACATTGAAACCAACAACATCAAGGGGGAATACGATTGTGTGGTCTTTACTGATGTTTTGGAGCATTTGTGCTATAACCCGTTACCAGTTCTCAAAAAACTAGCCAAAATATCGAAAAGCATATTGATCTCCACCCCCGCCAAAGAGGTTGACGGAGTTTGTGAGGGCAAGTGGTGCGATGAGATTAACTGGCGTCAGATACCTAGATTTAAAGATTATAAGTTCGAAGATGGACACCACCATACATATTATTTATGGGAACTCCAAGAGCTATTGGCAGAGGCTGGCTTTGAGATTGTAGAGAGCCAACTTTTACCCGTAGAAGCTACTTGGATGATCCTAGCCCAAAGGAGGCAGAAATGAAACGATTAGTAATCGTTCCCGCGAAGAACGAAGGTAAGTCAATCCGCAAGACTTTGGAGCAACTCGTTGGCGAAGATGTTGTCGTCTGCGACGGAGGCTCTAAGGACTCGACCAAGCGCATCGCCAAGAGGATGGGCGTCAAGGTGCTGGAGTGCAAGTCAGGCTATGGCAAGGTCATCCTAGAAGGTATGAGGTATGGACTCGCCGAAGGCTACGAGCAGTTTGTCGTGATCGACTGCGAGAGCCACACCTTCTCGGAGATCGTTCCCTTCCTTGACTGTGGGGCAGATGTGATCGCGGGACAGAGGCACGACGAGAAGAAGCCTCTGCACCGCAAGATCATCACCCAAGTCGGGCGCAAGATGAAGCCAGAAGGCGCCAAGACCGAGATCGTGGACATCTCCAACGGCTTCCGCGCTTACTCGCGAAGGTTTGTGGAGCGCATCCTCGCTATCAAGGATGTGGAGAACATCCCATCCTACACCTTCAACTCAATCGTGGCGTTCTACTCGGACGGCTACGATGTTGTCCAGTTCCCGATGAGCTACATCGGGGGGAAGTCTGGACTCACTCTCTTGGAGTTGATGAAGGCGTGGACTTTTCTCGCCACCTACGAGATGGAGAAGCCACCGCTTCCTCCTGTCCACGCCACCACCGAAGATATACAGGCGTATCTCAGACTGATGTACGGCCCTCAGTTTGAGGAATTTGTCCGCCGGAGGCACAATGATTAGCGTCATAGTGCCAACACTAAGGAACCGTCCGGAGTCCCTCCAAAGGACTCTGGACTCAATCGAAAAGAATACTCACATAAAGTATGAGGTTATCATAGCCGAAGGTGGTGATTGCTATTCGGCTTCG
>Ga0209407_1004811_pt1 | contig 10823 bp, 9 predicted proteins | sample AD_JPNHG3_MetaG_FD_184410 | JGI IMG/M metagenome (GOLD analysis project Ga0209407, IMG submission 184410) | Active sludge microbial communities of municipal wastewater-treating anaerobic digesters from Japan - AD_JPNHG3_MetaG (SPAdes) (version 2) | ecosystem: Engineered > Bioreactor > Anaerobic >... | reverse complement strand
CGGCCTCGAAACCAATGCGGAGCGAACGCGGACGACGATGGATATCACGAACCTCCTGCACGGATTCCGGATCCAGGACTTCTTCGACATCCTGCTGATCACCTTCATGATCTACGGGCTCCTGGTCTGGTTCCGGGACGCCGCCTCGCGGTTCGTCCTCGTCGGGATCGGCATCCTGGGCATCATCTACTACCTGGCCCGCTCCTTCCAGCTCTACCTCTCGGCGGCGGTGCTGCAGGGGTTCTTCGCCGTCATCCTGCTGGCGATGGTGATCATCTTCCAGGAGGAATTCCGGCGCTTCTTCGAACGGATCGCCACCTGGGGCCGCTTCCGCAAGAGCGGCCGGGTCTCCACGCTCCACGAGGAGGTGGAGATCATCGTCCAGTCGGTGGCGACGCTCGCGCGGCAGCACACGGGAGCCCTCATCGTCATCCAGGGCGAGGATCCCCTGGACCGGCACCTGGCGGGGGGGGTCCCCCTCGACGGCGTGCTCAGCCAGCCCCTGCTGGAGAGCATCTTCGACCCCCACTCCATCGGCCACGACGGGGCCGTCGTCATCGATCACGGGCGGGTCGTCCGCTTCGGGTGCCACCTGCCGCTTTCGACCAACGCGGACAAGATCGGCAACCTCGGCCTGCGCCACACGGCGGCCCTCGGGCTCTCGGAGCGCACCGATGCCACCTGCATCGTCGTCTCCGAGGAGCGCGGCACCGTCTCCGTGGCCTTCGGGGGGCGGATCGACGTCCTGAAGAGCCCCACCGAGCTCAGCATGATCCTCGAGCGCCTCTACGGCAAGAAGATGCCGAAGGGCGGGGCCGGCTACCTCCTGGGCTGGTTCCGGCGAAACCCCCTGGAGAAGGCGACGGCCATCCTGCTGGCTTCCCTGCTGTGGGTTGCCTTCGGCTATCAGAAGGATCTCGTCCGGCGCGACTTCACCCTGCCCATCGAGTATCGCAACCTCTCGCCCCAGTGGGTCATCGAGGGCACGAAGATCACCGAGGCCAAGGTCACCCTGTCGGGCCCCGAGCAGGCCTTCAACCTTCTGAACCCCGCGAGCCTGCGGGTCTCCGTCGACCTGTCGGGCGTCCGGGAGGGGCGGCAGGAGATCGAGCTCACGAATGACATGATTCGGACGCCCGCCAACATCTCCGTGGTGAGCGTGTCCCCCTCCCGCATCGTCGTGAGCGCCTCCCGGCTGCGCACCGCGGTGTTCCCCGTGGACGTGCGCTCCGAGGGAAACCTGCCCCCGGGGGTGGCACTGCAGCGCATCGAGGTCAAGCCCACCCACGTCACGGTGCTCGTGCCGAAGCGGTTTGTCGGGACGGACCTGCAGATCCCCACGGAGCCCATCGACCTGAAGAAAGTCACCGCATCGACCACCGTGACGGCAAGGCTGATCACCCCGCCGGAGGTGTCCTTCGAGGGGGGCAAGCCCCTGTCCGTGGAGGTGACCATCCGGGTGAGGCCCAGGGCGGCTGCGTCGAAAGGGGCGGCCTCCGCCGGGCCGGCGGATTAGCTGCTGGCGCCGGATCCGAACGGATGGAGTCATGGAGACTCTCACATGCGCAGCATTGCCTCCCATGCCTGAACTCCCCGAAGTCGAGACCCTCTGCCGTCAGCTCAGGCCGGTGATCGCGGGCCGGGAAATCCTCGGGCTGCGCGTCCTCGACGCGAAGCTGGGTCGCCTGCCGTCGCTCGAGGGCAGGCAGGTCCGTTCGATCGGCCGGCACGGCAAGCGGATGGTCTGGGCGCTTTCCGACGGGCGGTGCCTGGTCTTCCAGCTTCGCATGACGGGCCGCCTGTTCTGGATCGAGGGGGACGGCATGCCGCCCCACGCGCGGCTCGTGCTCCTTTTTGCCGCGGGCCGGATCGTTCTCTCAGACCCGAGGCGCTTTGCCACCGTGGCGCTCTGCAGCGACCCGGGGCAAGGCCCCGCACCGGACGGGCTCGATGCGCTCGACCCGAGGCGCCTCGCCGATGCCGCCTGCAGGCGGCGCCTGCCGGTCAAGTCCTTCCTGATGGACCAGAAGGCCGTTGCCGGCATCGGGAACATCTACGCGAGCGAGATCCTGCACCGGGCGGGGATCGACCCGACACGGCCGGCCTGCGGCCTCCTGCCCGCCGAGTGGAAAAAGATCGCGTCGGCCTCGGCGCGCATCCTGAAGAAGGCCGTCGAATCGCGCGGGACATCGATTTCCGACTGGCGGGACCTCCACGCGGGCCCCGGGGAATACCAGCATCACCTGCACGTTTACGGCAGGCGGGGCGAGCCGTGCAGGGCCTGCGGCGGCGGGATCCGCAGAGTGATCATCGCGGGCCGGAGCACGTTCTATTGCCCGCGCTGCCAGAGATAAAGGCTCGAGGATAAAGGATCAAGGTAGAAGGATTGTTCATGGTGCCCCGGCCCTCGTGCCACGAATCTCGAACCTGATCCCTTGTGGTTCCAGTGCATATCGGTTATACATTCCTGTCAGCCGAATCGATTCTGCCACGAAAGGACACAAGCCATGAAGAAATACGAATGCTCCGTCTGCGGCTACATCTACAACCCCGAGGAAGGCGATTCCGACGGCGGGATCCCGGCAGGGACGGCCTTTGAGAAACTCCCCGAGGATTGGGTCTGCCCGATCTGCGGGGCGGCGAAGAGCGAATTCAGTCCGGTGGACTGAGAAGGGTATCGGGTACGGGGCACAGGGTGGAAACCCATCCCGGAACCCGGCCTTACCGACGAACAGCAGGCATAGCGACCGGCCGGCTGGACCATCGCCTGGCGGCCGCCTGGAAGCCATGATCGAGATCGACGGCTCCATGCACTCCGGCAGCGGCACGGTGCTCCGGCTCGCCGTTGCCCTCGCCGCGCTCCGGGCGGAGCCCGTCCGCATTCGAAACATCCGGGCAAGACGCGCAAAGCCCGGCCTCAGACCCCAGCACCTGCAGGCCGTGCGCGCCTGCGCCGCCTTCTGCGGCGGGCGCCTGGAAGGCGACGAGGTGGGGTCCCGTACCGTCGTCTTGCGGCCCGGTCGCATCCGGGAAGGCGGCACGTTTCGCTTCGACATCGGGACGGCCGGCTCGGCCACCATGCTCGCCCTCACCCTCATTCCCCTTGCCCTCCATGCCGGGTCGCCCAGCCGCTTTGCCCTCACGGGCGGGATCTTCCAGGACTTCGCCCCGGGGGCCTTTCACATGCGCGACGTTCTCCTCGCCCACCTGGCGAGCATGGGAGCGCGGGTCCGGATGACGGTCGAGAGGCCCGGGTATGTCCCGAAGGGCGGCGGGCGGCTGACGATCGAGGTGGAGCCGCTCCGGTCGCGGCTGGCACCGCTTGAGCGGCTCGAGCCGGGCGAACCCCGGCGATTCCGGGGCGTCGCGCTTGCCTCCCACCTGGCCCAAGAAAAGGTGAGCGAGAGGATGGCCGCGCGCTGCCGGGAACTGCTGGCGGGGGATGTCCCCGTGGAGATCGACATCCTGCAGGATTCCACGGCCCCGCAGAGGGGGGCGGCCCTCTTTCTCGGGGCGGAGACGACGACGGGCTGCATCCTCGGGGCCGACCGGGCCGGCAAGCGGGGTCGCCGATCCGAGGCCATCGCCGAGTACGTCGTGTCGTCCCTGCGGGAAGACCTCGCCGCGGGAGCCACGGTGGATCGGCACCTGGCCGACCAGCTCATTCCGTTCGCGGCCCTGGCCGGCGGCACGACGCACTACCGCATCCCCGCGATGACCGATCACGTGGAATCCAACCTGTGGCTCGTGGAGACGATGCTCGGGGTGCGAACCGCGCGGGAGGGAAACATCATCGCCGTCGAGGGCATCGGGCTTGGGCCGTAGGGGGAAGAGGGTGAGAGGGTAAGAAGGTAAGAAGGTCGGAGAGGCCGAGATTCCGGGATGAACAAGCGGGAAGAAGAACACAGGCCGGTAAGACACATCGGCCGGAGGCTTCGGGAGAGCCTCGAGAGGGCGGGGGACATCGTCGTCGCCGAGCGGGAGCCGGTGACGGCCTCACGGCCCTTCGGCGCCGGGTGGGTCGAAACCCGGCAGTTCCACGAGGCCCAGAGGCTCAAGCGGGAACTGCTCCGCCGGCACAGAGGCCGTCGCCTGGAAGAGGTCCTCCCCGGCGAGGAGGTCCGCACGGCGCGCGGGGTCTGCTACCGTCTCGTGAGCCGCGAAGACGGGCGACTGCGCACCGTCGGCCCCGACGCGGCGCGCCGCAGCATCCTGGCCGACCTCAAGCTCCTCTACGGCGTGGGCGAGGTGACCGAGGCGGCCCTCAAGAGGCAGGGCCTCTCGACGATCGCCGACCTGGCCGATCACCCCCGCTTCGGCCGGCAGGCCCGGGAGATCCTGCGGATGGTGGAGGCGGCCGACACGTCGGAACTCCTGGACTGGATCGGCCGGGGATTCCGGGCGTCGCACCCGCTGGCCCTGCTGGCGTCGGGCTTTCACAGCGAAGAGGATTTCGTCCTCCTCGACATCGAGACCCTCGGCATGTTCCAGCGGCCCATCATCCTGCTCGGCCTGGCGCGGGTCCGCGGCAGCGGGATCCGGGTGGATCAGTACCTGCTGCGTCGCATCGACGAGGAGCCGGCGGCCCTGGCGGGTCTGCTCGATCACCTCGGAGGCCGCCGGGCCTTCGTCACCTTCAACGGGCGCACCTTCGACCTGCCCTACATCCGGGAGCGGCTGGCCTACTACGGCATCCGGGCCGACCTCGGGGGGCCCCACTTCGACGTCCTGCACTTCTCGCGCCGCGCCTGGCGCGACTGCGTGCCCGACTGCAGGCTGACGACGCTCGAGCGAAGCTTCCTCGGCGTCGATCGGGAAGACGACGTGCCCAGCGCCATGGTGCCCGACTTCTACGAGAGCTACATGCAGACGGGAAACCCCGGGCCTCTCGTCCCCATCGTCGAGCACAACCGGCGAGACCTGCTGACGCTGGCGAGCCTCTTTTCGAAGCTCCACGAGGAGTGGCGGCCGTGATCGCAACCGCCCTGGAATGGCTGAAACGGAGCCCCCGCTTCCGGGACCGCATCGCCCACGTGGAGGTCCTGCCGGCCCGGGAGCCGCAGTACGGAGAGTTGCGCGAACCCCTGTCCGCCGGGATCGCGCACTACCTGAACGCCCGGCGCATCCGTCTCTACAGCCACCAGTGCGAGGCCGTCGAGGCCCTTCGCGCGGGCCGCAACGTCATCCTCTGCACGCCCACCGCGTCGGGCAAGACGCTGGGCTTCGACCTGCCCGTCTTCGAAACCCTCGAGCGCGACCGCCAGGCCACGGCCCTTTTCGTCTACCCCACCAAGGCCCTCTCCAACGACCAGCTCAAGGTCTTCAAAGAGATGGAGCGCGCCACGGGCATCCGGGCCGACGCGGCCGTCTACGACGGCGACACGCCGGTTTCGCGCCGCGGGCGCATCCGCGAGATGTCGCGGATCATCCTCACCAACCCCCACGAACTGCACCACGTCCTTCCCTGGCATTCGAAATGGGAGCGGTTCTTCCGAAACCTGCGCTACGTCGTCTTCGACGAGGCACACCGCTACCGGGGGGTCTTCGGCTCCAACGTGGCCTTCGTCATCCGCAGGCTGCGCCGCATCGCCCGATTCTACGGCGCCTCGCCCCAATTCGTCCTCTCCACGGCCACCCTGGCAAACCCGAAGGAGTTCGGGGAGAAGCTCGTGGGCCTGCCCTTCGAAGTCATCTCCGAGGACGGCTCGCCCCGGGGGGGGAAGACCTTCCTGTTCTACAACCCGTTCTACGACGGCGCGGGTACCCTGTCGCCCCACCAGGAGACGCGCGACCTGTTTCTGTACTTCGTGAAACGGGGCCTGCAGACGCTGTGTTTCACGGCCTCGCGGCGGATGGCGGAGCTCATCGCCCTGTGGTCGAAGGAGGCGGCGAAGGACGGCTCGGCGCTCCCGGAGCAGATCGCCGCCTACCGGGCGGGCTACCTGCCGCAGGAGCGCCGCGGGATCGAGGATGCCCTCAAGCGGGGAGTTCTCACGGGAGTCACCTCGACCAACGCCCTGGAGGTGGGCGTCGACATCGGCTCGCTGGACTGCGTGATCATCTCGGGCTACCCCGGGACGGTGCTTGCCACGTGGCAGCAGGCGGGCCGGTCGGGCAGGCGCAACCGCGACGCCCTGGCCGTGCTCGTGGCCTTCCAGAACCCGCTCGACCAGTATCTCATGAAGCACCCCGAATCGTTCTTCGGCAAGCCGCACGAGCAGGCCATCATCGACCTCGCGAACCCCTACATCCTCTCGGGGCAGCTGCTGTGCGCCGTGGCCGAGCTTCCCTTCGACGCCGGGCGGGAGGACATCCTGCCGGGCGAGCACCTCGCGGAGCTTCTGCCGGAGCTGGCCGACGAGGGGCTCGTGAGAAAGACGTCCCACGGCTGGGTCTACACGGGCCGGGGAAGGCCCGTGGAGGCCGTCGGGCTCGACCACATCGCCCGCGACGCCTACCGCATTGTGTGCGATGGCGTGCTCCTCGAGACGATGGACGTGAGCCAGGCCTACCGCGAGGCCCACATGGGCGCCGTGCTCCTGCACCAGGGCGAGACCTACGTGGTGCGGCGCTTCGACGCGGAGAACCATCTCATCGAGGCGGAGCGCAGGGACGTGGATTACTACACCCAGGCGGTGAAGGCCGTCGACCTGGAGATCCTGGGCACGAGAGGCACGCGACGGCTCGGGCAGGTTGCGGTCCACCTGGGGGAGCTCGAGGTCACGGAGACGACCCTGGGCTACAAGGTGATCCAGGACGACCAGGTGATCGCCAGGGAGGAGCTGGAACTGCCTCCGCTTCGCTTCCGGACGACGGGGCTCTGGTTCACGATCCCCCACGAGTTCCGGCGGGCCGTTTACGACCGCGGCCTCAATTTCGGCGGCGCCCTGCACGCCCTCGAGCACGCCATGATCGCCGTCCTGCCCTTCGAGGTGATGTGCGATCGCTGGGACATCGGCGGACTTTCCACGCCCGGCCACCCCGGCACGGGGGAGCCCACCATCTTCCTCTACGACGGCTATGAGGGCGGCATCGGGCTCACGGAAAAGGCGCAGGCCCTGATGGAGCGCGTGACGCGCCTGACCCTGGAACTCATCCGCGACTGCCCCTGCGATACGGGCTGCCCCGCCTGCATCCTCTCGCCCAAATGCGGCAACGACAACCGGCCCATGGACAAGCAGGGGGCGCTCCTGCTGCTCGAGGGGATGCTGGAGAACATGAAGGTGACAGGCGGCGGGTGACCGGTTCAGGGAAAGAAAAGAGAGGTTATGGATATTCCCTCTCCCATCGACACGATAAGAAAAAGAATCTCCTGCCGGAGCTTTGACGGCAGGCCCCTTGACGACCGGCAAAAGGAGCGCTTGCGGGCCTTCTTCCGGCAGAACACCCGGGGCCCCTTCGGCAACGCCCTGCGGTTCGAGCTCATCGACCTGACGGAGGCGGAGAGGGCCGAGCTGAAATCGCTGGGCACCTACGGGGTCGTCAAAGGGGCTTCCCTCTTCATCGCAGGCGCCGTCCGCAAGGGGCCGCGGGCCCTCGAGGACTACGGCTACGGGATGGAGCGGAACATCCTCTACGCCACGGCTCTCGGCCTCGGGACCTGCTGGCTCGGCGGGACGCTCAACCGCGCGGGCTTCGCCCGGAAGATCGCCCTGGCGGAAAACGAGCTGATGCCCGCCGTCAGCCCCGCCGGCTACCCGGCGCAGAAGCGCACGCTCACGGACCGGGCCTTCCGGTTCATGGCGAAGTCCGACAGGCGCAAGCCCTGGGAGGAGCTCTTCTTCGACGGCAGGCCGGGCAACCCGCTCGCGAGGGAACAGGCGGGGCCCTTCGCGGAGGCCCTCGAGGCGGTCAGGATCGGCCCCTCGGCCTCGAACCGCCAGCCCTGGCGCATCGTCCGTGAAGGAGCGTTCTTCCACTTCTTTCTACAGAGGACACCCGGCTATGACAGGATGACGGGCGAGGTGAAGCTCCAGGACGTGGACATGGGGATCGCCCTGTGCCACTTCGAGCTTGCCTTGACCGAACCGGGCATTCGCGGAACCCGGCAGGTGATGAAGCCCGCATTCGACGCAGGCACCTGGGAACACGTCCTGACCTGGGCTCAGGCAAAATAGAAAGGGGAACTTCCATGTGTCACAGACCCATGCGGTGGATTTCCATACTCCTGCTCTGCATGATGCCGCTGACGGCGGGGGCGGCGGAAGTCGGTCTTGGTGCCTTGGTCGGGAAACCCGACCATATCATCATCCTGCGCCACGCCCGGGCGCCGGGCACGGGAGACCCGGCGAATTTCCGGCTCGGGGACTGCTCCACGCAGCGCAACCTCTCGAAAGCGGGCAGGGACCAGGCGGCCCGTATCGGGGCGCGTCTGCGGGCGGCGGGACTGGCGGAGACGACCGTTTACAGCAGCCAGTGGTGCCGCTGCCTGGAAACGGCCCGTAATCTTGCGGTCGGTCCCGTCGTGGAGCTGCCCGTGCTGAATTCCTTTTTCCGGACCCCGGAGCTGGAGCGGAAACAGGATCGGGCGCTGCGGGAGTGGATCGCGTCTGCCGATCTTTCCAGCCCCGTCGTGCTCGTCACCCACCAGGTCAACATCACGGCCCTCACGGGCATCTTCCCCGCCGAGGGCGAGGTCCTGATCCTGCGCCGCGAGCCGGGAGGGCTTGCCGTCGTCGGGCGATTTCGCGATCCCTGACCCCTGATCGGGCAACAAAAAAGGATCGGGAACTTCGCCTTCCCGATCCTTTCCTCTTTCCCTGTTCAAGACCTCTGACCGGCTGCCCGCGGACTTCGGCCGCTAGTCCCAGAGTCCCATCACGTCGCGCCTCTTCTTTTTCATGGCCGCCTTCTTTTCCTGGAGGGCCTGCCGCGCCGTCTGCTCCCTGGCCGTGACCTCGGCGGCCGCCTGTTCGGCCGCGGCGGGCTGCGCCTGCGGCGGCGGCTGAACCGCCGCGGACGGCCGGGCCTGGGCTCCGGCGGGCACGGGTCCCGGGGGCTGCATGCCCTGGACCTCCTGCTTGAGCGCCGTCAGGGCCGCTCCCCCGTCCCTGGGCTGCAGCAGGATGATGCTGATCCGCCGGTTCTGGGGGTCCTTGGGGTTTTCCCTGACGAGCAGGTCCGTGTCGGCATACCCCACGACGCGGGCCACCCTCGCCGGGTCGAGCCCGCTGGCCTCGAGCATCCGACGCGCCGAGGAGGCGCGGTTGGTCGAGAGCTCCCAGTTCGTGATCTGGTCGCCTCGGAACGGGGCGGCGTCGGTGTGCCCCTCGACGGCGATTTTGGCATCCTGCTCCTTGATCACCTCGGCCACGGCGGCGATGATCTCCCGGCACTTCTCCGTGGGCTCGGCGCTGCCGAGCTGGAACATGGGGCTGCCTTCCCTGTCGATGATCTGGATGCGCACCCCGCCGTCGACGGCGTCGACGCGGACGTGATCCATGAGCGCCTCTTCCTGCCCCTGCCCCGGGGACGGACCCTTTCCCTGTGCCCCCTGCTGCCCGGCGCCCTTGCCGCGGATCGCCTTTCTCAGCGACATGGCCACGTTCTCGGGCTTGAGCTCGGCCTTCTTGATGTGGTCGGTGATGACAAAGGCGGAGCCGGGCTGGAAGGTCTTGCCGCTCTCCTTGAAGAGGCTGAAGTTCTTGAAGTACTCCGCCATGACGGCCCGCTTCTCCGTGGACACCATGGAGAGCAGCCACAGCAGGAGGAAGAAGGCCATCATGGCCGTGACGAAGTCGGCGTAGGCCACCTTCCACGAGCCGCCGTGGTGCCCCTCGCCGTGCTTCTTCCTGACCTTCTTGATGATGACCTTGCGGACGGCTTCCGACATTACTTCTTGATTCTCCTCAGGGCTTCCTCGACCTCCGCGAAGGTGGGCTTGTCGACGGCCGGCACGACCCGGCGGCCGAACTCGACGGCCACCTGCGGGGCGGCGCCGCCCACGAAAGCGACGATGGCCATCTTGAGAACCGACAGGTACTGGAGTTCCTCCGAGGCCGAGTGCTCCATGTTTCTCGACATGGGCCCCACGAACCCGTAGCAGAGGAGCACGCCGAGAAACGTCCCGACGAGGGCCGCGCCGATCGACTTGCCGAGGACGTCAGGCGGCTCGCTGATCTTCCCCATGGTGAGGACGATGCCGAGAACGGCGGCGACGATCCCGAGGCCCGGGAGCGAGTCGGCCACGGTGGCGACACTCTTGCTCGGGGCCGTCAGCTCCTCGTGGTGGCTCTCCAGCTCCGCGTCGATGAGCGCCTCGAGCTCGTTGGGCTCGATCTTGGTCGTCATGACGGTCCGCAGGGTGTCGACGACGAGGTCGAGGGCGTGGTGGTTCTTGAAAAACTTCGGGTACTTGGTGAAGATCACGCTCTCCTTCGGGTTGTCCACGTCGCCTTCGACGGAGACCAGGCCCTCCTTGCGGATCTTGTAGAAGACCTCGCCCAGCATCGTGAGGGCCTCGAGGTAGTCGGCCTTCGTGTAGCCCTTGCCGCTGAGCATCTTGATGATGCCCCCCATGACGGCCTTGATGACCTTCATGGGCGAGGCGATGATGAAGCCGCCCACGGCGGCCCCGCCGATGATGAGCAGCTCGACGGGCTGGAACAGCACGGCGAGGTTTCCATGCTCGAGGAGGAAGCCGCCGATGACGCAGGCGATGACGATGGACGCTCCGATGATCGTGAACATGGGAAGCCGGCCTTACCTCCTTTTCTCGCGAAGGATTTGCCGCTCCCGCTCGAAGACGAACCGGCAGATTTCATCCCGGATCTCGTCGTCCATGGCGACGAACTTCAGGCCGATCTCGTAGCCGTCGTTTCTCC
>Ga0209407_1004810_pt1 | contig 10824 bp, 11 predicted proteins | sample AD_JPNHG3_MetaG_FD_184410 | JGI IMG/M metagenome (GOLD analysis project Ga0209407, IMG submission 184410) | Active sludge microbial communities of municipal wastewater-treating anaerobic digesters from Japan - AD_JPNHG3_MetaG (SPAdes) (version 2) | ecosystem: Engineered > Bioreactor > Anaerobic... | reverse complement strand
GATATGTTTGCTATCAGATTATCAAGCGATACGACGATAAAATCTCTCGACGATCGCCAGGAAGTCGTCATGCGCATGATAACGCTGGATCGTGCTGGTAAACCGCTCCCAAGAGTATGGGACGAATATCTCAAGTATGCGCTCCAAGTCTATCGCTGGATGCGCAGAGATAGAGCGATCCATGCGCGGATCCTCGAGTACCATGCTCGTATGGTGTATGCGCTGGATCGTGCTGATAGAGTATGGGACGATCCATACTCTATCATCGTAGACAAGCGCTTGAGCGTTGAGCGCTTGCCGACACCGCTTCGTGAAGTTGTCGCGCCAATAATAGAGAACGGTGCGACAGTGAAGGAGATTGCGCTTGCGCATGGTGTAACAGTGAGAACGATTCAGCGCAGACTAGCGGAAGCCAGAAGGTTGCTTGAGTAGTACTAGAGCGACATTGTAGGATAAGATAGAGCACCCAGGAATGGGTGCTTTTTTTATCGGCAGCGACCCGTACCCCGTTCCCGTTTTGCGCAGGCCGCACACTGTGTACCACACTCTCCCAATCCCGCTCACCCCCTACTGTTGGCCTAACACCACTTGACACGTCCTACCCCCCTTGCTATCCTATCCCCATGCCACACCCCCGTGGACCCGACCACCACTCTGCCAAGCTCACTTGGCCCCAAGTCCTCACCCTCCGTGCCTCCTACCATTCCGGTACTCCCCTCCGTGCCCTTGCCCGCATCTACCACCTTGACCCCCACACCGTTTTTGACATCGTGCACAACATCTCCTGGTATCCCGAGCCTGTGTCGGCTCGGGGGTCCTCCACCTCAACCCCACCCTCAAAGGAGCAATCTCATGGACAGAAACGCTGACCTTATCGCCCGTGCCCGCCCTACCGGTTCCCGTGTGCTCGTGCACCTAGACCCTGGCATACAGGAAACCCCTAACGGCATCATCCTTCCTCCTGATGCCCAGCAAATCACTCGGCACGGCCTTGTCCTCGCCGTCGGTCCCGACCAGTACACCGTCTCCCCTGGAGACCGTATCCTCATCGAGCTTCACGCCGGCACTGAAGTCGGCTGGCTCAAGAACACCCCTGTCCTCCTAGTCGAAGCTAAAGACATCGTTGCCATCCTCTCCCAACCCCTTGAGCAATAAAAAACCCTCCAGCTCGTGTGAGCCAGAGGGCTTTCCGCTGTTGAACTTTGCACTCAGTTCAAAGTCATTTTCCCAACAGATTGTCCGCTCGGGGGTCCTTAACTATAATTCTATCACCCTTTTTGCCGCTTGTCAAATTATTTCGAGGGTCTATACTAAATTTTATTGACGGAATTACCCAACAGCAGTATAGTATTTGTATGGCAGATGAAGTAAAAGACCCCTTGGGGGAGCACGGCGAAGAGCTGGAAGAAATGGCAATTGCTGTGTGGGCCGAAATTTTATCCAATAGCCTCATTGACCCTAAGGTTAGGCGGGACGTAGCAGCAGATGTTATGCGGGCTCGTGGAAAGGATGCCCCCCTTAAATATTCTGGACCGGGAACTGTTGTCTTTAACTTCGGAAACGGTATCAAAACTGCGGTTGCAGGTATTGGAACCGTTCAAGACCTTCTTGACAGGAAAGCTCCTGACCCAGAGACTACCTTCACGGATGATGAGTCTACATCATGATTGCATGGCCACCGCTTGAGATTGCGCCGCATCCAGAGGCACCTCTCTTCTCACAAGAGAAGGATCCGGCTTTAGTGCTCAAACAGGCAATCAGTGAGATTTCAAGCCAAGGTGGTTTTCGTGATACCGAGCAGATTCGGCAACTCTTAAGACAGGCTGGGTTCGTGAGCCTTTGGTTTTACCTCAAGTTCATCGCAGGCTACTCCGGTCCTTATAACCTCCTAAACACAGACCTCCACGTGGAGATGTGTAATTTCCGTCAGAGGGCTGCAATAACTCCCGGCTTTAAGGGGGCTATGTTCCTTCCCCGTTCTGCCCTTAAGTCTACCATCGCAACTCACGGAGGAGCTAGTTGGGAGCTCATCCGAAATCCAGACCTCCGTATTGGTATTACTCACGAGATTGCAGAGCGTGCACAGGAGTTCGTAAGCACAGTCATCTATACCTTCTCCGCTAACGAGCTCCACCAGTGGCTTTATCCGGAGTACCGCAAGTCAAACAGGGACAATGTAACCCTCGAACTTGCCAACAGACGTCGAAAGTACGTTGACCCGAACCTCCGTGCACTCACTGCAGGCGGCTCAACTCAAGGAATTCACTTGGACGTCTTCTGCCCAGATGACATCGTGGGCGAGAATATGCTCAATGCAGATCATGCATCTGGTGCAGACATGATCAGGATGGCAAACTGGCTTAAGACAAACGTGAAAACACTTGTCGTAAGCTGGGCGCACTCTCGAGTCGTGCTCGTCGGTACCCGCTACGGGGTGGACGACCCCTACGAAGACACCATGGTTCATGCCTGTGAGCACGCAGGAGACTGGGAAGACATGGACTATCCCATCGACCCGACTGGAGACTGGCACGTCTACTACCGTTCTGCCCTCACTTTGGGCGGAGAGTCCATTTACCCAGAGCAGTACCCTGCAGAGAAGCTCCGCAAGATGCGAGAGGAAGACCCATGGACCTTCTGGGCACAGTACCAGAACAAGCCTTACGCCGCCCGACCTGGTGACTTTGGCCAGTACACCCTCCCTGAAGTCAAGCTCGTCTGGAACACCGCAGAGGAAGGCTATGAAGTCCTGTTCCCTGACGGTTCTAGGCGCCTTTTATCAACTGCTGACGTCCTCTCCGCAGGGGACCCAGCCTCAAGTGCAAAGAGGGCCAGTATTCGCACCTCCAAGAGCGCTACCTGTGCTATTGCCCGCTGGTCGGACGATACTATCGTGGTCTTAGAAGCGAATAAGGGCTATGTGGAGCCAACCCGCTTCTTTGACTGGCTGACTGGGTACGCAGACAAGTACGGCCCTGTGCTTCGTGCCTCCTATTCTGAAGCCCAAGCTGGCTTCAAAGCCTTTATCCCCATTGCCCGTCAGCTCCAGCATCTTCGTGGAAAGACCTTGAATCTCCTACCTGTGCCTGCATTGGGGGACAAGGAAGCCACTATCCGTAACATTATTCAGCCCTTCCTAGAGAAGGGACGCCTCTATGCCCGTGAGGAGATTGCACAGATGGTTCGGGAAGAGATACGGACTTTCCCCTCACGGAGTATGGACTTGCTAGATGCTCTCAAAATCGCCATATTTAAGAGTCATAGACCCGACACTCCCTTCAACGAGGAAGAGGACGATGACGATGGACCCACCCGCCCTCGTTCCCGCTGGGAGAAGGCAAACTCACTCTCAGGCTATTAAGGAGGTATTTACATGGCACGACCAGTTATGAAAACGCTTTCCGATGTCGCTGCTGCAATGACGACTCCCCTTACCGAAAACCTTAGCCAGGAAACCCTTGTTTCAGCTCCCCTTACAGAGGGTGGGGGGCCGCTCGGGGGTCCTCCGACTCCGTTTCAGCCGTCTAACGTGCTGGGGGATAAGGAAGAGGAGATAATGGAGTATCTGTGTTCGGAAATAAGGGATGTGAGAGACGGTGCTGACAGAAAGACCTTGCTCCTTAAGTGGGACAAGTGGCGCAAGCAGAGGCTTGCAGTTCCCGATTCGGAGTCGAGGGACTTACCATGGATTAAGTCGTCTAACGTAGTTCCCCCGCTCACGATGCAGAAGGTACAGACGGTATTCGCAAAGCTTATTGCCGCATTTGCGACAAAGAAGCCTCCAGTTGCCGTCATTCCCATTAACCCTGCTGATACGGATACTGCAGAAGCTCTCGAACGGTGGTACAAGGGAATGGCTGACGATAAGTACGGGCTGGATGTTCGGCGTAAGTTCAAACAGATTGCGTATGAAGTGGTCAGCATGGGAACTCAAGTGGTAAAGGTTCCCTTTAAGTACGAGAGCTGGGCATTCAAGAGAACCGTTGGAGGCGCAACACAAACGGTACAGTATGTTCGGCAGAAGGGGCCTACGATAGTTCCTATTCGGCTTGAGGACTTCTTCACTCGTCCATACTGGAAGGATGTGCAGAGGGCTCCGTGGTGTGGTGTTCGATACCGCTACTTCTACCACGAGCTCAAACAGATGCAGGGGCAAGGCTTCTTCTCCGATGTTGATAAAATACTTGGACAGGCACTTACACAGTATGACGATAACCTCCAAGCTGAACTTGAGCGGACTGGGGTCGATACGAGCTCTCTTGGTAAGGAGACCGCTAATCAGGAGTTCGAAGTTTACGAGTGCTACGTCTTCTGGGACCTGGATAATGATGGTATACCAGAGGACCTTATCCTTTGGGTTGAGCCAGACACGGGTACCCTCCTTAGAGCGGAGTATAACCCCCTCTCAGTGAGGGACATAGAGGTAGGAACCTACCTTGATGACCCTGACTCGCTGTTTGGTATCGGTATCTGCAGAATGGTAGAAGGGCCACAGGAGACGCTTACTGCGCTACAGAGAATGCGACTCGACGGGACGAAGCTTAATATGCTCAAGATGTTCCTTGCCCGCCGAGGTGCAGGGATTGGTCCTGATGAGACTCTAGAGCCGTTTAAGATACTCTTTGTAGACGACCCCTCGAGTGACTTTAGGCCGATAGAGTTTCCAGACATTAGTCAGGGCTGCCTCATAGGTGAACAGATGGCAAAGGAGGATGCTGACCGTGTCTCAGGAGCAAATGACTACATGGCTGGCTTTAACGATAAGATTGTCGGTTCGAATGCAACAAGCTCAGGGATGCAGTACCTCGGAAGTCAGGCAAACTCAATTCTCAACAGCCTTCTTGAGAATATCGAGCAGTTCATGACGAATGTGTACATGATTGTGCTCTATCAGGCAATTGCCAATAAGGACTTAGTAGACCTCTCTTGGCTGTCAGAGGAAGACCAAACACTTGTGAGGTCTGTCTTGGACATGAATGTTGAGGACCTGCCAACTAAGTTCCGCTTCTCCGTTAGGACAACGGACATTAACCGAACGGACGAGTCTAGAAAGCAGAACTACATGATAGCGATGCAGCTATATAATCAGTATTTTCAGAGTGCAATGGGAATCGTTCAGATGAAATCAAATCCCCAGGTTCAAGGGAATGCGGACATTCAGGACCTTCTCACGTCCACCTATGTCGGTCTTACAACACTGACCGACAAGATGCTCGAGTTCTTTGACATCGGAGACCCGAAGGATTTCCTTCCCTTTATCGAGCAGTACAAGGTTCAGATGAGAGCGTCCGACAAAGTCCGAGAAGCGCAAGCACAGGCAATGCGAGGAGCAATGAATGGTAACCAAGGAACAGGTATTCAAGAAGCTGGTTTCGGAGGGGCTGGGTTCCCAGGAGCTTTTGGCGGAGCTCTCGCTGGAGCCGGAGCGGTTCCAGGTATGCCGCTCACTCCTGAAATGGGCGGAGCAGGTGGCGGTGGATCGGCTATGCCGGGAAACGCAGCCCCAGGAGCTGGTCCGGTGGCAGGCTAAAGTGGAATTATGTCGTAAGGTCAGGGCAGACCTTGACCTTATTGGAGAACGTTTTGTAAAGGAGGGTATTATCGATGCCTAAACGAACGACTACAAATGATGACAGAGATGGAACAATTCTCGACTCGGTAGGGATTCTAAACCCCGCTGAAGAGGCGGCTCCCGAGGAAGAGGAGGAGGTTCGCTACGTTCTTGAGGGTACTCCTGAGGCAGAGGAGCTTGAGAAGACCCCCGAGCGGAAGCCCCCTGCCACGAAGGATGACCTTGAGCGGCAGCTATTTGAGATGAATGAGCGAATTAAGGCTGCGGAAGAGGGTGTAAATCCAGTTAAACAGTTCGGAAAGCAGCTTGAACAGGTAGTTCAGAGGGTTGGAACTGTCTATCCACAGCAGCAGGTCCCTCAACCACAAGAGACGGCAGAGCAGCGGATCCAGCGGCTCAACAATATGTGGATGGAAAACCCTGCAAAAGCGTATGAGGAGCAGTCTCGGGAGCAGTTGAGACCTGTTCTTGACATCATGTTCTCTACTCAGGCAGCACTTTCGAGGGATTTAGCCCTAATGGACCCGAATCAGAAGCCAATTTACGACAAATATCGTGATGAAGTGGAGCAGGAAGTCACCCGAATCCCCCCACAAGAGCGGATTCAGGAGCCAAGAGTGTACCAAACCGCCATCCAACGGGTAAAAGCGAGGCATTCTGACGAGCTTACACAGAGTGCGATTGAGGAAGCAGTCAATAAACGGCTCCAAGAGCTCGGAATTGACCCCGCAAAAGCGGCAAAACAGGCAAAACCTGCCGTGTATAGCCCTGCTGGCCAGCAAAGGTCGCAAGGAGGGGGGCTCGGGGGTCCTCGTACAGAGGTTATACCGAAGTGGGTGCAGGTGGAGGCCGCTAAAATAGGGCTTTCAGCGGAATTTTTGTATCAGCATTTGAAGGAAAAGGGTGAATTAAAGGGAGGTAGATGATGCCAAAGGGACAAAATACCGCAACAAAGGGTTTTGCGAAGGACTTATTTACTAAAGAGGCTGGAGCCGAGGAGGTGAAGCCAGCAGAGGGCTTCGTTTCTGAAAATGAGCCAAAAAATAGGGAAATGAGAAAAAAGTACATGGTTGGGATTGGCATGACTGAAGAGGCCGTCTTACGATTAGATAAGCAAGGCGCAATCCTTGTCTTCGAGCAGAAGGAAGCCTTTATGGATTTGTCGGACGAGACGGTTGCGGCGCTTTCGAGGGAGAATAGGTTCCGATTTGAGTCGGCAAAGGAGTTCCACGATGCGTGGAGAGGAAATGAACACGCAGAAATCGTGGAAAAGTTCCAAGTGGATCCCAATATGCAGGGTTCCGCAATGGATAAACTCCAGATGAAGGGACCGCCAGATATGGTAACGAGATGGGTAGCACCGTATAACGTCGAGAAGTATGCGAGTATGGGCTATAAGATTCTTAGCCCAGATGAGGTGAAGACGTTCTTAGGTTCAAAGGGAGGTCATCACGAGATTGGCAAGCTGGGCCAGACGGAGCTGGTTGCTATGGGCATACCGAAAGAACTGTACGACAAGCGCCAGAATAAGAAGGTTGAGCGGAATAATGAGAAGGCAGGAGCGTGGCAGACTTCGGGTCTGTCTGAGTTGAATCGTAGCGGTGCCCAAGGATTTGTGGCATCCGAGAACGATAAACGGCCATGGCACACTCTTGAGGGTGGCGGGTCGGAGTAAAATAATGGCGGTATGGTCCGCCAACGGAGGTCAGTATGGCATTTGAATTGTACAAGCCCGGACCAACGAGTACCACCCCGATGGAGGACTGGCTGGCGTCTGGCGCAATTGCTGCAGGTGACGTAGTGAAACTTGTAGCAGCGGCGTCTGCAACAGCTCAAGGGAAGGTATCCGTCATTACCGGCGGGCAGGCTGGCACGGATTATAGCTATGGGGTTGCGGCACACGCAGCCGCTGATGGTGAGCACGTGGCGATAATACCCCACAGATCCGGTCAGGTTTGGAAAGCGGATGCAGCGGCAAATTGCGATAACACAAAGATTGGTGCTCTGACAACTTACCTTGCAGCTACTACGCTTGCAGTTACCACGGGAGGTACCATTTCAAATAATGGTAACCGTGTCGTTATTATTGGGCACGAAGGACCTGCTTCTGCAAGGAAGTATCTTGTCGTGTTCAATCATGCCACCATCATCGGCGGCTAAGGAGGGGGGTAGCATATGGCAACTGCACCGATGAATAGAGCGGCATATCCTTATCAGTTTGATAAAGAAATTGCGAAAATGGTTTATGGCAAGTATGCCGATCACCCAAAGGAGTTTGACAAGATTGCTAAAATCGCAAACTTCCCTGCGGGCAGAACATATACTGAAGCCGAAATCAGTCCGCTCGGGGGTCTTAGGGCAATGTCAGAAGGTGAGGCAATCACCTATGACGTACCGGTGGAAGGACACAAAAAGTCTATTACCACGGTCAAGTTTGGCCTTGGCTTCCAGCGCACTGAAGAGATGTCCGCTGATGAGCTCTTTTCGATGTCAGACAAAATGTCTTCGAGCTTGTCACGTTCCGCAATAGTCTGCGTAGAGCAGAACTTCTGGAACCTCTTTAACAACGGCTTTTCTTCAACCCTCGGATGGGACGGTAAACCAGTCTTTGCAAGCAACCACGTTACCCTTAAGTCGGGGGAGACGATTAACAACTGTGGTGCCGCCGACCTTACGCAGACTTCTCTTGAGGCTGCGTTTGAGTATTTCGATGGGCTTGTGGACGAGGCGGGTATCAAGCTTTCCATTACTCCAGACATCCTCCTCATTCCATACAAGCTGAAGTGGGTAGCCAACGAGCTTCTAAAAGCAACAGGGCGTATCTGGGACTACTCCGATAGGACAAAGGGTCTTGTTGTCGATGTAGGCGGTACCAAATATGCTCCTGGAAACGGCCCGCTCCTCAATACGGTTAACCCGTCGAATGGAATTGTGGATTCGTGGACTATCTTTGCATCGAAGTACCTCACGGATGACGATGCCTGGTTCCTTATCTCGAAAGAGCACGATGCCCGATTCTACTGGAAGAAGAAACCGACCATGTCGAGCACTACTGACTTTGACACCGATAACGAGCTTTACAAACTCGTGCTTCGGTTCTCTGTTGCAATCTTCGACTACAAGGCAATGTACGGGAGCCCTGGCGCATAAACTTCCGTTCACACGGTCCTAGAGGGTCAGGTGGCGGTGGCAGTACGCCACTTTCACTTGACCCTTTTTCATAAGGAGCTCTCGATGGCAACGACACACGTAAAGTCCAGTACCCCTACTCAAGTTACTCGTCTCTGTCAGGATGGGCTCATCCTTTACGGCTGGGCAGACCCAACAGTGAAGGACCCCCGAGCCGACCCCCGACAGACGGTGTTTCTTGTGGGTGGAGCTCCTGGGGACGGGGTGGCAGTGACGGATGCGCCGAGACTGGTAGATGTGAGGGTGCATAGCGTGGCTCTTCCGTTATGGAAGGGGGATGAGGAGCTAGTGTTTGTACCAGAAGGGTGTCCACCCCCTACAGGATTTACTGAGTATAAAATGGAAAGGTCAGCGAGGGGTACGAGATTTGGGCTTGGGAAGGGAAGGTGGGCAACCTGTTATACTTGCCTTGAGGAGTTTCCGACGAGCCAGATGTCAAAGGTAAGAGGGCGGTGGTACTGCCATAAGAACGGCTGTGCGGAGGAGCAAGGATGACGATACTTAACATTGTGAAGGAAATCTTCGAGTCGCTGGGAGAGCCGAGCGATCTTGACTTTTGGAACTCCACCCGCACTGCTGCCAATACTTCAAGTGTGGCATGGAAGCGGCTAGTGGATGTGGTGAATGAAGGGTGTCTTGCCCTGTCCTCGTGGAAGTGGCCTAACGGACGCCAGATTCGGATGCGCCACGTCGAGGACGTCGTGTACCTTAAGATGAACCCCGTGGAGGGGGTCTGCTCGGGGGTCCTTCCATCGAGTCTGGAGATGGCAGGGCTTGCAGATGGAACGAATTTACAGGCGGGGAAACTGCTTGTGGGAGAGGAGTCGGGAGCAACAGGGATTGTGCTGTGGAGCTCGGGCACTACGCTGATGTTGACGGGGGTAGAAGGGAGTTTTGTGGAGGGGGAAAAGGGAAAACTGTATCAGCGGGAGTGGAAGTTCGAGACTGTAACGGCAGGGTATGACCCGGAGACAGTGACGGGAATTCCGGTGTTAGCGGGGAAGGGTGCCCCGATTGACGTGATTGGAGTGTATGATGTTGAGTCAGGGATTGCGTTGGGAGAGACGGAACGACAGGAACGGTACGTCTCGGTAGGACGGAATGTGGTAGCTCCGAGCTCGATTCAGCGGATTCCGAGGGGGTTTGTGCTCGATACGTGGCCTTCGGAGGGGATGGTGGTTGCGGTGAGGTTTACAAGGGGTCCTGGAGTCTTGGGATATACGGATACGGAAGCAGAGCCGGAGCTTCCGCCTCAGTTCCACTGGGGCCTTGTGTTGTGGGGTAAATGGTGGGGGTTACAGAGGAGTCTTGAGACGAATGATGCGTATGCAGTAAGGAAAGACCTCGAGAGCTTTATGTCACAGACGAGAACGGAATATGACTTCCAGGATGAGTTTGTGACGGGTCAGATGAAGGCATATCCGGAGGGGAGGTAGTAGATGGCATTTCCACACGTATGGTCGGCGGCTGAAGACAATCAGCCTACCGGTTCAACACCGATTGGACAGGGAGACGATTATATTGCTGCAACTCGGCAGATGGTTCGAGAGAGAATAGGGCTTGAGCATAACTTCGATTTTACGAATGATGCGGAGCAGGGGAGTCACCGAGAAGGTTCTGCAAGGGTATGGGTCTCTGAGACTGAACCAGAGGATCCGATACCGGCGGTAACGGCGGAAACGGTAGGCCAACTGAAGAAAGGGAGGTTCTGGTTTAAGCCGTCTACTGGAGAGGCTTTTGTCTATGATCTTGGTACAGCAGCATGGAAGGCAATTAACATTACTGGAGCTCAGCTCATCGGTCTTGTGACAGCATTGTCTGCAAAATCGACAGTTGCTGCAGCGGATAAGATACTTATCCTTGATTCTTCGGCAGGAGGTGCAGGGAAGCTTATTACTGCAGATAAGTTCGCAACGGCAGCACAGGGAGTGAAGGCGGACAATGCGCTACCGGCTGCTAGTTATACTGCGGCGGATGTGCTTGCCAAGGTGAAGACGGTAGACGGGGTTGGTTCTGGACTCGATGCAGATACTGTAGATAGCCTACACGCGAGTGCGTTTGCA